>Ga0326733_1000332_pt1 | contig 13950 bp, 12 predicted proteins | sample 14_GP2_308_FD_207946 | JGI IMG/M metagenome (GOLD analysis project Ga0326733, IMG submission 207946) | Glacier ice microbial communities from Ngari, Tibet, China - 14_GP2_30.8 | ecosystem: Environmental > Aquatic > Freshwater > Ice > Glacier | place: China: Ngari, Tibet | collected 2018-07-17 | reverse complement strand
CCTTGTGACACGCCGTTTCATGTCGATCTTTTTCCCGGCAGCAGAATTCCAGGTCACCACGCGCTTCACCGAAGTCTCCGGTCATCAGTTCAAAACTGAAGGCAAGGTCATGACCAATCCGGGCTGGCTCGCAGTCTACGGCAAAGAAGTCATCGATGAAAAAGATCCGGAAAACAGCGGCACGCTAGTCCCAGTCGCCAAAAGCGAGAAGGTAAAAACCGAATCCGTCGTCGGCAACGCTCTCGTCACCAAACCGCCTGCACGCTATTCAGAAGCCACCTTGCTGTCCGCCATGGAAGGTGCCGGCAAATTGATCGACGACGGCGACCTGCGCGATGCGATGGCCGGCAAAGGTCTGGGTACGCCAGCCACCCGCGCCGCCATCATCGAAGGTTTGTTGAACGAAAAATACCTGTTGCGCGAAGGTCGCGAAATGATGCCGACAGCAAAGGCATTCCAGTTGATGACCTTGCTGCGCGGCCTAGGCGTGAACGAATTGACCGCACCTGAACTGACCGGCGAATGGGAATACAAGCTGTCCGAAATGGAACGCGGCAAAATCACGCGTGAAGATTTCATGCGCGAAATCGCACAGATGACGCAAGTCATCGTCAAGCGCGCCAAGGAATACGACAACGACACCATCCCCGGCGATTACGCGACATTGACAACACCGTGTCCGAATTGCAGCAGCGTCGTCAAAGAAAACTATCGTCGCTTCGCCTGCACCAAGTGCGAATTTTCGATGAGCAAAACACCGGGCAGCCGCCAGTTTGAAGTCGCTGAAGTTGAAGAACTGCTGACGAATAAAACGATCGGTCCGCTGCAAGGTTTCCGCTCAAAGATGGGACGTCCGTTCGCCGCTGTTCTCAAAATTTCACGCGATGAAGAAATCAAAAACTTCAAACTGGAATTTGATTTCGGCCAGAACGATGACGAAAATGCAGAACCCGTCGATTTCACCGGCCAGACTGCACTCGGCGCTTGCCCGAAATGCGCAGGCGGTGTGTACGAAATGCCGTTGTCCTATGTCTGTGAAAATTCAGTAGCAAAACCAAAAACCTGCGACTTCCGCAGCGGCCGCATCATCCTGCAACAGGAAATTCTGCCTGAACAAATGAGCAAGCTGCTTAACGAAGGCAAGACAGATTTGTTACCAGGCTTCGTCTCGCAACGCACGCGTCGCGCATTCAAGGCATATCTGGTCAGAGGCAAGGATGGCAAAACCAGCTTTGAGTTTGAACCGCGCAAAGAGAAGGTGCCGGGTAAAGGTAAAGCGGCGAAGATAGCTGACGATACCGAAGAAACAGCGGTAGATGCAGCGCCAGTTAAAGCCGCCAAGAAAGTAGCGGCGAAGAAGCCTGCGGCGAAAAAAGCTCCGGCTAAGAAGGCCGTAGCGAAGAAGCCGGCAGCTAAAAAAGCGACAGCGTAAAGTGCGGTAATGGTAGGTTGGGCTAATGCTTCATCAGCCCAACGCTCAAAGCGATAAACCGATCATCGGGAAATTGCGAGAAGAAGTACGGCTGGAAGCATTCCAACGAAATCTCAATCGACCATGTTATTTAAATGTTGGGCTGATTAACCGTTAGCCCAACCTACCGTGCGTGTGCGGCATAAAACAAGTTAGGCGTCCAAATGACTGACCTCGATCCCAACCAAACCGAACAAGCCGCTTTCGCCGAAGGTTACGCGGGTGTTTCACTAGGCGAGCTCGCGCGAATGCCAGACGCCGAGTTGGCTACTTGGCAATCCGGGTGGAGACCCGGAACTGATAAACATATCCTCGCCGAAAAAGAATGGCAAAGGCGTACCGCGCAACGCGAACTCCGAGAGCAGTTCAAACTTGAAGAACGACTCGCAAATGCCAATCGTTGGTGGGCTATGGGAGTAGCAGTCATTGGTGTTATCGGAACTCTCGCTGGCGTTTGGCTTGGGAAGTATCTCGAACTGTCAGGTCAGCAAGTCACCGCCCAAAAGGTACAAACACAAACCGCATCGCCTGCACTAACACAACAAAAACCGTCAGGTAGCAGCGCCACATCGCCGACGTCTTCCTCCGCCGGGCAACCTGCGAAGGAAAATCCTTGAACATTAGCGGTAGGTTGGGCTAACGCTTTATCAGCCCAACCTACCAACACTCAATCAGGCGGGTCAATGAGATATCGCAGAGCGAACGTCCCCGGCGCCATCTACTTTTTCACTGTCAATCTGGCTGATCGAAAAAGCTCTCTCCTTATTGAACAAATCGATTTACTTCGCAACACCATACGAACCATCCGGCGCTCCCATCCTTTTGACATTATTGCGATGGTGGTATTGCCCGATCATTTGCATGCCATTTGCCGCTTGCCAGAAGGCGATGCCAATTTCTCGCTACGCTGGTCTTTGATCAAAGCTGCATTTTCACGCGCGATTCCCAACACAGAGACAATAAGCCCCAGCAGGAAAATGAAACGCGAGCGCGGAATATGGCAGCGGAGATTTTGGGAACATCAGATCAGGGACGATGACGACCTGGAAAAGCATGTGGCGTATATTCACTTCAATCCTGTAAAACATGGCTATGTGACGAAAGCGGTGGATTGGCCGTATTCATCGATACATCACGAAATAGCAAAAGGAAATATTGCTGGATGCTGGGGATATTTTGATGAGGCTACTGTGGATGAATGAGCCTGTTGTTTTTTGGAAATGTTGGGCTGATAAAGCGTTAGCCCAACCTACGTACTACTAACTGCACCATCTTTCGACGCAACCTTGTACTACCAACCTAGGGAGTTTTCATGGATCAAATCGAAGCAGGCAGTGCTAGCAAAGACGATTGCAATATTGCGATGCTCGCGCATCTGTTGGGGATTTTCACTGGTTTTATCGGTGCGTTGATTATCTGGATAGTGAAGAAAGACAGCCCGAGTTTTGCCAACTCGCAAGCTAAGGAAGCATTGAATTTTCAGATTACCATCACGATAGGATTTTTGATTGCATGGGTGCTGGCGTTTATTTTGGTCGGCTTTGTGCTAGTGCCAATTCTGTATATCGCAAATTTGATTTTTTGCATACTCGGCGCGATTGCTGCATCCAAGGGACAGGCATATCGCTATCCGTTTGCGATCCGTCTGGTGCAATAAATGAAGGGATAGAAAAGCGCAACGCTTTTCTATCCGTTTCAAACTGCCAGTAACAAGTAAATCAGTTCACCTCAACATTTTCCAACGCAAGTAAGAAGCGCTTACGCTCCAAACCACCTGCATAACCTGTCACCCCACCTGAAGAACCGATCACGCGATGGCAAGGCACGATGATAGAGACCGGATTTTTCCCGATTGCCGAACCCACGGCACGTAGCGCCTTGGGATTGCCCAAGCCTTGCGCATGCTGCGCGTAGCTGACACTTTTTCCAAACGGAATCGCAGTTAGGGCTGTCCATACGCCACGCTGAAATCCTGTGCCTGTCATATCTAACGCGACGTCAAACTCGGTACGTTGTCCCGCAAAGTATTCATTTAGCTGCGCCGCGGCATTCTTCATATGTTGGGCCGCTAATTGCGTTGGCTGTTCCAGCCAACCATCTTTACCTTTGAAGTGTTTGTGTTCTTCAAAATAAATGCCGCAGATGCCGGCGTCAGTTGCCGCAATCAACAAGCTACCGACGGGGCTAGGATGTTCTATGTATGAAATCATGATGCTTCCTTTGAACGATCAATGTCACTTTATCGCCATTGAAAATCGGTAATCAAATTATTTTTTCTCAGCAATCAGGTCACTAAATCAAGTCAGCGAATGCCATAACAGCAGCGCTGCATAGGCGCGCCACGGCGACCAGTTGGCGACGTAGCAGCAACTGTTTTTCCGTAAGACGCATACAGTCTTCCGATTCAATCGCCGCTTTTATACGTGCTGGCTCATTCAGCGTGTAGCCGTTTTCAAACAGCAATGGAAATGACTTGCTTGTCAGATCTTTAGATTAACCACGTCCAGCTTTTACTGCAGCACGACGCTGCATAATGTCTAGCCAGACCTGACGCCTGCGCTGATGATCCACTGCGCCCCATTCTGTGATCTCGGCGATGGTGCGCAAGCAACCACTACAAAACGCGCTGCGTGTATCGACGCGGCAAATACCTATGCAGGGAGATGGTAAAGGGGTGGCATCGATATCAAGAAAGTCGATTAGATCGTCGAGATCCTCAGGCCGCGCGATTTTTCTGCGCATGATGTGTGCAAGGGTGATGGTAGATGGCAGGCAGTATAACTGGCCGTCTATCTAATGCTGCGTGAACTATCAGACTTCAAGCTTGGCGCGGTGCGAAAATGATGATTGCCATGCCCACCAAGGTGAAGGCAACGCCGACCGTATCCCACACCGAAGGCTTGATGCCATCGACAGCCCACAACCACACCAGCGCGACACTGACATAGACGCCGCCGTACGCGGCGTAGACGCGCCCACTGGCTTCTGGATGCAACGTAAGCAGCCATGCAAACAGCGCGAGGCTAAGCGCTGCAGGAAGCAGCAGCCAGACTGACGCTGATTGCCTAAGCCACAGATACGGCAAATAACAGCCGATGATTTCTGCAAGCGCGGTGGCGATGAATAGCGCAATGGTTTTGAGTTCAAACATGTGGCTTCCAAGAAATTATTTATTCGTCAATTGCCATTGTTTGCCGCCTTCGGGCGTGCGATACAAGACCGCCGTCGCGTCGCATTCCTGCCGCCAAATATCGTTGAGTTTTCCAGTGCGAAGAAGTGGAATTCCGTTCGCAACAATGTGAATCAATTGGATAGTTTGCATTTATTGGGTAAGTTGTCGCTACTGTAAGCATCACGTAAGTGTATTGTCCGAATAATAGGTCATCAATCAAATGCATGAAAATAATGAAGTCATTTTAACCAGATAAATCTGCTGGCTTAAAAATGAAACCTGCTCCGGCCTTATTTACATCCCATTTAGATTGCTGCAGGCCACAGCATTTTCAGTCGCTCGCCAACTGCTTAGTAACAGCATGCTGCTCTACTGTTTTGCCTTTGACGAATCAGACGTAAATATAAAAAAAGATATTGCATCGAATAAAAAAAAGGAGACATCATCACCCCCGCATCGAATCACTGAGGAACAAGACCTGGAACTTGTTGCATCGCACCTTGACATCTATTTGTTAAGGTGCATTCTAGGCTCGTCAGCGCGGCATCCATGTCATATGGATGCTGTATGTTGGTGATGAATCAGAGTTATTTCTAAAAATATAAAAGGAGATACACAATGAAGAAGAATCACGATCAAACCAAGACCACCGCTCGCCGCAAGTTTTTGGGCACAGCAACCGCCGGCACCGCTGCCGCCGCCCTCAGCTTTCCGATGATCTCCACGGCACAAACCGTGACGCAGATGCGCTTTCAAAGTACCTGGCCTAGCAAAGATATTTTCCATGAATACGCCCTAGATTTCGCTAAAAAAGTGAATGACATGACAGGCGGCGAACTGAAAATTGAAGTGCTGCCGGCTGGCGCAGTGGTGCCTGCATTCGGCTTGCTTGATGCGGTATCGAAAGGGACTCTGGATGGCGGCCACGGTGTGATGGGCTACAACTACGGCAAGCAAAGCGCGATTGCGCTGTGGACGTCCGGCCCAGTCTTCGGCATGGATGCGAACATGGTGCTGGCATGGCATAAATACGGCGGCGGTAAAGAATTGCTGGAAAAGCTTTATACCTCCATCGGTGCCAATGTCACCTCTTTCCTCAGCGGGCCTATGCCGACGCAGCCGTTGGGCTGGTTTAAAAAACCAATCACTAAAACTGATGATCTTAAAGGTCTGAAGTTCCGTACCAACGGCTTGGCGATTGATCTGTTTACAGCAATGGGAGCGGCGGTGAATGCATTGCCTGGCGGCGAGATCGTACCCGCGATGGACCGTGGGCTGCTCGATGGCGCAGAGTTCAACAACGCCAGCTCAGATCGCTTGCTCGGCTTTCCTGACGTCTCCAAAGTCTGCATGCTGCAAAGCTTCCACCAAAGCTCGGAGCAGTTCGAGATCAGCTTTAACAAAACCAAATACGACGCATTGCCCGCGAAGATGAAGGCCATCATTTCAAACGCGGTGGAAGCTTCATCAGCGGACATGTCGTGGAAAGCAATCGATCGCTACTCCAAAGACTATCGCGACATGCAAGCCAAAAATGGCGTGAAGTTCTACAAAACGCCGGACACGATCCTGCAAACTCAACTGAAAATCTGGGATGACGTCGTCAAGAAAAAAGGCGCCGACAATCCACTGTTTCAGGAAGTGGAAAAATCGCAGCGTGCATTTGCAGAACGCGCAATGAAGTGGGACATGGACACAAATAACAATCGTCGCATGGCCTACAACCACTACTTCATGGCCAAGGCTGCACCGAAGAAAGGCTGACGCGCCGACGTTCCACACAACACCATCCAGATATCTGGATGGTGTTTTATGAACGCCGGCTTACGTCGCGAAGCGACCACGTCATTTGTCTTTTTATCGGAGGTCGTCATGCAAAATATTCTGCTTTTCATTGATAAGGTGAGCAGCTGGGTAGGACAGGCATTTGCCTGGCTTATCGTAGCGCTGACCTTTCTCATTTCGTGGGAAGTTTTCTCACGTTACATACTCAACCAACCCAATCCCTGGTCATTCGATTTGATGATCATGATGTACGGCACTGCCTTCATGATGGCAGGCGCTTATACGCTGGCCAAGAACGGTCATGTACGCGGCGATGTACTGTACGGATTTTTTCCACCTCGACTGCAAGCAGGGCTGGATCTTGTTCTTTACTTTGTTTTCTTTATTCCTGGCGTGACCGCACTGGTTTGGGCCGGTTACACCTACGCGGCAGAATCACTGGCTATCAATGAGCATTCCACACTGACTGCCAACGGCCCTCCGCTGTATCCATTCAAGATGGTGATCCCTGTATCGGGCGCCCTGTTGCTGTTGCAAGGCGTGGTTGAAATCGTCCGCTGCATCGTTTGCCTGCGTGATGGAAACTGGCCAGCACGCGTGAAGGACGTAGAAGAAGTGGATGTCGACAAATTGAAAGCGATGGTGCGTGTGCAAGACAGCGACATCGCAGAAGTGGATCGCTTAGCCATCAAACCATCCGGGAGCCCACGATGAGAAAAGAAGTATGGTTCGGACTTTCCATTCTGGCTTCAATTGTGGTCGGACTTATTATCCTCATGCCATCACCGGAAAATATGACGAACGGGCATGTGGGTCTGCTGATGCTGGCATTGGTGGTGGTAGCGATCATGCTCGGCTTTCCAACAGCATTCACGCTGATGGGCATGGGCGTGATGTTTGCGTGGTACGCGTTTTACACTCGCGACCCCGGCTTGGCGACACAGCAAACCCTGGACTTGATGGTGCAACGCGCCTATTCGGTGATGGCCAATGATGTGCTTATTTCGATTCCTCTCTTCATCTTCATGGGGTATTTGGTTGAACGCGCCAACCTGATCGAGAAGCTGTTCAAGAGTCTGCACATTGCCATGGCGCGGGTACCTGGTTCGCTTGCCGTTGCGACCATCATCACTTGCGCTGTGTTTGCGACAGCCACAGGCATCGTCGGCGCAGTCGTTACCCTGATGGGCCTGCTGGCCTTGCCTGCCATGTTGAAAGCGGGCTACAGCACTCAACTGGCAGCCGGATCAATTACGGCGGGTGGCTGTCTGGGTATCCTGATCCCACCTTCGGTGCTATTGATCGTTTATGGTGCGACTGCCGGCGTATCGGTAGTCAAGCTGTACGCGGGCGCTTTGATCCCAGGGATTATGCTGGCGACGTTGTACATCGGCTACGTGATTATTGTGGCAAAGCTCAAACCCAGCTTGGCACCGCCATTGTCTGCAGCAGAGCGACATGTGGATTTACCCGTCTTTGCCGAGCATATTTCCACCAACATCAGTAACAAGGCTTTACCGGGTTTGCTGGGCGCTTTAAAGGGCAAGCGCGCAGTCGAGGTTTCTGCAACCACCTTGTTGTCACAGTTGTTTATTGCCCTTTTGCCTGCATTGGCTTTCGCGCTGGTGATGGGCTTGAGCTATCGCTTGATTACTGCACCGGATGCAGCACAAACAGAACTGGTAGAGATGGGGTCAGGTGCTCAGAATATGAGCGGCGACGAAGTGTTATCGGATAACGGCTTCGGTGAACCACCAGCAGAAGGATCGCTCGCCGAACCACCGGTGGAAGGAGCACTTGCCGAGCCGCCGCAAGAAGCAGCACCTCAAGCTTCGATAGCAGCCCCCCAGGCTTCGGTAGCAACACCAGTAGCCAGTCCGATGGCAACGCCAGCCGGTGCCACTGCGGCGCCAATGGAGAGAAAAGCCGCTTCGCAAAATTACTGGATCACATTCGGCGTCGGCCTGACTCTGCTGATTGTCTTCTACGCGTTTTTTACTTTTGCGCGGCTGGAGATTTTCAAGATGCTGCTGGGATCGCTTTTCCCTTTGGCGTTCATGATTCTTGCGGTGCTTGGCAGTATCGTGTTTGGGCTGGCAACACCGACCGAAGCGGCGGCGATGGGAGCATTCGGCGGCATCCTGCTGGCCGCAGCCTATAGACGTTTCAACTTCGGGATGCTCAGGGAGTCTGCCTATCTGGCGACCAAGACCAGTGCGATGGTGTGCTGGCTGTTTGTCGGATCAAGTATATTTTCGGCGTCATTTGCACTGCTGGGCGGGCAGGAAATTATCAACAACTGGGTGTTGTCGATGGATATGACGCCCTTGCAATTCATGATTCTCGCGCAAGTGATTATCTTCCTGCTTGGCTGGCCGCTGGAATGGACAGAGATCATCGTGATCTTCATGCCGATTTTTATTCCACTGCTTCCTCACTTCAACGTCGATCCGCTGTTCTTTGGATTGTTGGTGGCGATGAATCTGCAAACAGCGTTCCTCTCACCTCCGGTTGCGATGTCGGCGTTTTATCTGAAAGGCGTGGCGCCGTCTCATGTGACGCTGAATCAGATTTTCCTCGGTATGCTACCGTTTATGGGGATTCAGATTGTCGCTCTGATTCTGCTTTACACCTTCCCTGCGATCGGTATGTGGTTGCCAACCGTGCTGTATAAATAGATAAAGATAACGTGTAAAAAAACGGGGTGCAGCATAAAAGCTGTACCCCGTTTTTTTGATCAGACCAGAACGTCAATCTCGAACCATGTTCATCCGCATTGCGCAGCATTGGCCACTTGTCGCTTCGCCGCAATTGCATTACCCGCACGACTAACCGCTTTGCGACCTAGTTGTGCAGAGATGAATTGCCCCGCATCGACCACTGCATCGAAATCGATCCCGGTTTCAATTCCGAGGCCGCGCATCATGTACAGTACGTCTTCGGTCGCAACGTTACCAGTTGCACCTTTCGCATACGGACAACCGCCGAGACCAGCAACCGATGCGTGATAAATCGTGATGCCAACTTCAAGGCTGGCGTAAATATTTGCCAGTGCCTGACCGTAAGTGTCGTGAAAGTGACCCGACAAACCGGCAATCGGAAATTCTTTCGCCGCACGTTGCATCACCGTTTGCACATGACGCGGTGTTGCCACGCCTATCGTGTCAGCAATATCGATTTCGTCACAGCCGAGATCGCGCAGTTGTTGCACAACGCTCGCCACACTATCCGTCGAAACCTCGCCCTGATACGGACAACCGAAGGCGCAACTCAATGCGCCACGCAAACGTAAATTTTTTTCCTTGGCTTCGCGCGCGACATCGCGGAAACGTTCTACCGATTCAGCGATAGAGCAATTGATATTCTTTTGTGAAAAGGCTTCTGATGCAGCGGCGAAAATCACGACTTCATCCGCACCGGCCGCCAATGCTGCTTCGAAGCCCTTCATATTCGGTACCAAAGCCGAATACAGCGTGCCCGGCCTGCGCGTAATACCGGCCATCACTTCAGTCGACGTCGCCATTTGCGGCACCCATTTCGGAGATACGAAGGACGCCGCTTCAATATTAACGAAACCGGCTTGCGACAGGCGATTCACCAATTCGATCTTGACGTCGGCACTGATGGTTTGCTGTTCATTTTGCAAGCCGTCTCGTGGACCGACTTCAATGATCTTGACGGATGTGGGCAAGCTGGAAAGAATCAATTGAGTGACCTCGATAAAACTGAATCCAAAACAAAATTTACTGCGAAGTTTTGCTGCAAAAAAACTGGCTTCAAATGGAAAAACGGCCGGTCGAAGATTCAACCGGCCGCCTCTGCATCACAAGTTTCTAATTACTGCGGCGTCACATCGCAACGCGCATCGATCGCGGTGCTGCGTGTGTACATGCCGAGTTTTTCCAGCAACTCTTGATCGGCTACTGCTTCAGGATTGCCGGTCGTCAGCAATTTGTCGCCGTAGAAAATCGAGTTCGCGCCAGCAACGAAGCACAGCGCTTGAATCGCTTCGCCCATTTCGCGGCGGCCTGCCGACAAACGCACACGCGCTTTCGGCATCGTGATGCGTGCTACAGCGACGGTGCGAACGAATTCCAATGGATCGATAGGATCGGTGCCGTGCAAAGGTGTGCCTTCGACTTGCACCAAGTTGTTCACCGGTACCGATTCAGGGTATGGGTCCATATTGCACAATTGCGCGATCAGGCCAGCACGTTGCAAGCGCGATTCGCCCATGCCGACGATACCGCCACAGCACACCTTGATGCCTGCGCCGCGCACGCGACCGAGTGTATCGATACGGTTTTGGTAATCGCGCGTCGAGATCACGTTTGAATAAAATTCAGGTGCGGTGTCGAGGTTATGATTGTAGTAATCGAGGCCGGCATTTTTCAATTTTTCTGCTTGACCTTCGCCCAGCATACCGAGCGTTGCGCAGGTTTCCATACCCATCGCTTTGACTTCGCGCACCATCTCTTCGACTTTTTCGAGGTCGCGATCTTTTGGTTCACGCCATGCCGCACCCATGCAGAAGCGCGTTGCGCCATGCGATTTTGCTTCACGTGCGGCGGCCAAAACTTCTTCCAATGGCAAAATCTTTTGTGCAGTCACGCCTGTGTCGTAGCGCGCAGCTTGCGGACAGTAACCGCAATCTTCAGGACAGCCGCCGGTTTTAATCGATAGCAAAGTCGCCAATTCCACTTCGGACGGATCGAAGTGTTCGCGGTGCACAGTTTGCGCACGGAACATCAATTCATTGAAAGGCAGATTGAACAAGGCGAGCACTTCATCCACCGGCCACTCGGTTGGGACGATAGGAGCGACAGGTGCTTGGAAGGTTACTGGTTGCGACGACATAGAAAAAACTCCTGACTAAAATTCAAAGTTCGTGTTTGTCAGGCTGACTTGGGCCAGCCAGGCAAACACGAAAAATCCAGAAAAGCAGCCGCTGCGGCAGGCAAGGGCGCATGCTGTTGATCAGAATCATCAACAGACAAACGCGGCACACAACCCAGCAACGGTGCAGACAAACGGGCCGACAATGCTTCAACATTATCTTCAGCATATGCCATGCCAGCATCGACAGTATTGGCGACCCATCCCACCAACTTCAGACCGCGCGCGGCAATCGCATCGGCAGTCAATAAAGCGTGATTCAGGCAACCGAGCCGCAGCCCGACCACCATTATGACCGGCAAAGCCAGTTGTTGGGCCAAATCTGCAGTATTGGCATCATCCGAAAGCGGCACGCAAAAACCGCCTACGCCTTCCACCACAACAGCATCCGCCATTTCGATAACTTGCGCGTAACAGCTGCGAATATGTGCGATATCTATCGCAACATTCTCCAACTTGGCTGCAATATGCGGCGCAGCGGCGGCTTTAAACATGTACGGAACTGCTAAATTTCTTGGCAAAACGACATTTGCAGCCCGCGCCAAAGCGTCAGCGTCGTCATTGTGCCAGACCTCGCCGTCGGCTGTCTGAATCGGATGCGCGCCGGCCGCCACGGATTTGATCGCGGCCGCCTTGACCCCGGTTTGCACCAGCGTATGCAGGATTGCAGTCGAAATCAGCGTTTTGCCGATTTCGGTATCGGTGCCGGTTACGAAACAACTGAAAGATGCCGTCATGTCAGACTTCCTTTTCTAATTGGTGCAAGGCATCGACCAATTGCGCCACATCGTCGGTCGTATGCGCAGCCGACAAAGTCACACGCAAACGTGCAGTCCCGACCGGCACAGTCGGCGGACGAATCGCCGGTACCCAGATGCCGCGCTCATATAAATTTTCTGCGACTTGCATCGCCACATCATTCGCGCCGATTACGACAGGTTGAATCGCGGTGTTGGATGCCATCGGCTGCCATTTATTCAACTGCAAGGACTCTAAAAATTGCGCGATCAGACTTTGCAATTGCGCCCTGCGTTCTGCGCCTTCCGCGCCTTCAATGATATCCAGGCTGGTCAGCAAGGCGTGCGCGACCGCAGGCGGCGCAGCGGTTGTATAAATATAAGGGCGCGCGCGCTGCACCATCCATTCGATCACGCTGGCATGTGCAGCGACAAAAGCACCAGCAACGCCAGCGGCTTTACCGAGCGTGCCCATGTAAACCAGATTCGGCGAACGCAGATTGAAATGCTCCAGCACACCGCGACCATGCGCGCCCAGCACGCCAAAGCCATGTGCGTCATCGACGATCAACCACGCATCATGCTGTTCGCACAAAGAAAGTAGGCGCGGCAGATCAGCCAGATCACCATCCATGCTGAATACGCTATCGGTCACCACCATCTTTTTCGCGACAGTGCTGGCGGCGAGCAGCGCAGATAGTTTTTCAATATCGCCGTGCGGATAAACCTGCACGTTCGCCCGCGACAAACGCGCACCATCGATCAGCGACGCGTGATTCAAGGATTCGGAAAAAAGATCGACATCGCTACCAGCGAGTGCACTCAACATCGCCAGGTTCGCCATGTAGCCGGTGCAAAAATACAGCGCGCGCGCATTATCGATTTGCGGCGCGACGAATGCTGCCAGCCGTTCTTCCAGTTGCGCATGCGCACGTGTATGACCGCTGATCAAATGCGATGCGCCGCTACCCGCGCCGTAGATGTCGGCACCCTGCTGCAAGGCTGCGATGATTTTTGGATGCGCAGCCAAACCCAAGTAATCATTGCTGCAAAATGCCAGCATCGAGCGGCCATCGACTTGCACGCGCGGTATTGATGGCGATTCAGTCACGCGACGGCGACGACGCAAGCTTTGCGCATCAATTTGCGCAAGCTGCGCGTCCAGCGCCGCAATCAACTTACTCATGCGGCCATCACTTTTGCAAAAACGGTTTGCACGCGGGAGGCAAGTCCTTCAATCTCTTCACCGCTCAAAATATAAGGCGGCATGACATAAACCGTGTTGCCGATAGGGCGCAACAACAACTCATGCTCCAGCGCGGTCGAGAAGAAGCGTTGCGAAAAAGTCGTCGCCGCTTGCGGACTATCGATCACCGCATCGAAGGCCCACATCATGCCGCGATGACGGAAGTTCGCTACTTGCGCATGCGTAGACAGCGGCGCGAGCGCCTTGCTCAAATGTGCAGCGCGTGCGCGATTGCTGTTGATGACATCGTCTTCTTCAAAAATCGCCAGCGTCGCCAATGCCGCGCGGCATGCAAGCGGATTGCCGGTATAGGAATGCGAATGCAAAAAGCCGCGCTTCACATCGACGTCATAAAAGGATTGATAAATCTCATCGCGCGTCATCACTAAAGACAAAGGCAGATAACCGCCGCTAATGCCTTTAGACAAACATAAAAAGTCAGGCCAGATCGCCGCCTGCTCGCACGCGAAGAAAGTACCAGTGCGACCGCAACCGACAGCGATCTCATCCGCGATCATATGGATCTGATATTTATCGCACAGCAAACGCACTTCCTGCAGATAGACCGGATCGTGCATTGCCATACCGGTTGCACATTGCACCAATGGTTCGATGATGATGGCGGCGATGTGCGGTGCGCGCT
>Ga0326733_1000331_pt1 | contig 13975 bp, 15 predicted proteins | sample 14_GP2_308_FD_207946 | JGI IMG/M metagenome (GOLD analysis project Ga0326733, IMG submission 207946) | Glacier ice microbial communities from Ngari, Tibet, China - 14_GP2_30.8 | ecosystem: Environmental > Aquatic > Freshwater > Ice > Glacier | place: China: Ngari, Tibet | collected 2018-07-17 | reverse complement strand
CTATAGACTTAATTTGATTATTAATCAAAGGTAAGATTGACTACATTACTTAGCTATTCAGTAACTTTTCTCGTAATATGATTATAAATGTCATTTTATAAGCTAGTCACTAACTACTTAAAAGAGCATAAAACGATCATTTTACACATCATCGTCTCTTTGGCTCTGGTTGCTATTTCTGCGCTGATATTCGCATTAAGATATCAGCCAGCTTTTCAGACACCGAATTTCTATGCTGAAGATGGTTCTGTTTTCGTAAATCATGTGATTCATAAGGATTTCATCGCGTCTACTCTAAGTGGCTTTAATGGTTATTTAGTAGCTGGGGAATATTTACTGGCCGAGCTGGCGGTGGGCTTACATACGTTGTCCGGCTTACCTTTTTACGAACTTCCTAAAATAATTGCTATCGTTTCATGCGCTTTTTTGGGAGCTACCGTATCATTACCGTATATATTATTCCGGAAACAACTTGGCGTTACTTTAGCAGTTGCTACTGTGATAGTTTCTGCGTTTGTTCCGATGCCTGCCTATGACTACGCTATCATAGGGACCTTAGGTAATCTCAAATTCGCCTTTCTTTACTGGGCATTTCTATTAATTCTATATAGACCAAGAATAATTAATAACACAAAAAAACTAGTAGTAGTGGATTTACTACTATTGCTGTGTGTACTCACAAATGTACTAACAGTTTTGCTTCTCCCGTTAATACTTTTTTCATATAAGAAAGAGGGTGGCGCGCTACTAAGACTAAAAAAAATGAAATCTGTTTTGAGTCCCCACTTGATCGGGCTATTTATATTGGCCGTCATTTCATTCCTTTACCTACTTGTAATTTACTTCAAACAGATACCAAAGTTACCCGGTTATTTGGATACCCCATATCAACTTGCTGCTACCCCTAAAATTCTGTACAGAGTAACGCTGTACAGCTGGTTACATCCAGTTACTTCCACATTTAGAGATGTTTTGACGATTGGTCTACTGTTATTATTCTCTGTATATAGTCTTCTCAATAGAGCTGACAGAAAAGTGTTCTTAATAGGTTCATGGACCATATTAGTAGCTACTTTGGGATTTGTAATTAATCGCCCAGGTATTAGTGACTTTTTTGTAAAATATTCTTCATCACCTGACCAGTTTTTTTATGCACAAAGTCTAATTTTTATATTCATGAGCTCGTGGCTTTTAAGAAAATACTTCAAAAATAGCTTGAAACACAATTTGCTTCTGATATTTATTACATTCTTGTACTTATGGTGGGCAGCGCCGTATAGTAGTTCGTTTGGAAGAAATCAAGCAATATACGCTAACATCGGTACCGCTCAACAAAATCTATCTGCAGCGTGTAGCAAACCGGGAGAAAATATAATATTTATCATATATCCAAGCGTGCAGTGGAACTGGACTGTCCCTAGAAGTATTGCCTGTAATTAACCTATTGTAAAAAGTAGGCGTAATAAGCCTGTGATCCGTCATTGAAGCTGCCTGTCGATATACCGGTTAATATATCTCCGTCTGCGCTAAGAGAGTATTCATAGTTTTTCATAACCCTATCACCAGCTAGATTAAAAGCCACAAAATTTAAATTATCGCCATTGGTCTTACTAACGATTTTGGAACTAAAAACTTCCCCAGTCTCCAAGTTTTTCAGTCGCACAATCTTAGATTCTTTTGGAGTAGAGTTATGAATTGGTATCAATAATGATTTGATCTGTAGCCCCTCTTGATTATCGATCTTTAGAATTGTGTCAGAATCAATTTTTTTATTAAATGATTTATAGTCGATAGCTTTTTCGTAATTAGTCTTCGTACAACTGCCATAGGCCCCACTTTCATAATACCAGCCATATGTTGGCCCACCGGAGAAATCGTATGGGACCCAGGATGGGGTAGGTGGAATAGGCATGCAGGTAGCAGTTTTAGTAGCAAGATCTTTTCGGAAACTATCAATATTTACGTATAGGCTGCTGCTTAATACATCTATAGGTCTATAGATACTTACGGCCATCAAAGCTATAAATGTGGCGAAACCCAAATTTGCGTACGTCCTATTAACCTTCAATCTACCGATGTGCGCAAGTACGGCATTTAATCAATAAAAATTATCAAGAGAAGTATGAAGGAAATCAAAACCTCGCGCTGCAGCTTCATTTGATCGTTGAACAGTACTTCATAGCCAGTCCGTACGGTAACAGGAACGGCATCAGGCGATATATGACTGTATAAGAGATCAAAGACATCGTGAGGGCGGTCAGAGTAGATCTAATCAAACCTAAGGCCCGAGTGGCTACAATGAAAAGAACTACAACTAGCAAGGTAGCGGCCAATACTACTATCAGATGCACAGGCTCTAGCCTAAACAGCTTCAATAGTAACAAGCCTAAATAAAGTATTACGTTAAGGGCTTTAGTAAATGGATCTACATGGATTGGTTCAGGGAGATTGTTGTAAAAACTGGAAGTTATAAATAATAAAGTTTGAAGAACAATTCCTGCAATTATAATAATGCCCATCAAGTATTCTTTTACTTTTACCGTTCTGTAAATTACTAACGGTAATAAAATGATTGAAGGCTTAGTTAAACATATAGTCAGGGCGTAAACGGCATATAAAATTTGTTTACTCTCGCCGTCAAACCTTTTAGAGTTAAGCGAGATTAAAATCATTGGAATAAACCCTACGTACCATACATTTATAAAGCTAAAAGAACTTATATGGTAATAGGTCATTAGAGTAAACAACGCCATTACAACTCTGAGTAAATCGCTACTTATTAATGAGCGGTTGTACTTATGAGCTACAAAACTTACGCAAGCAATAGTGTACAAAATAGTAACTATTCTCAAAAAATAGTCGATATATTGTAATGGCAGCCCAAATGCCACATAAGAAAAAGATATTATCTTGGGTAGAAAGTTAAAATAGCCGGCAATACCTGTATAAAAAAATCCTTGCCAACTATTTGCTAATGCTCCATGGACGTATTCATAAAAAGTCTCAGCCCAAGTATCACCAGTAACTAAAAAAGGAAATTGGAAAAGTACGATATATAGAGTACATATTACGAAAGCGGATGTATATGGTTTTGATTTTAAGATCTGGGCGATTACAGTAAATCCCTCACGAATAAAGCTAGTTATCTTTGCGGTATTCACTAGCTTTCTCTTCCATAAAATTTCATATATAAATTATTGTAGCCTAAAGATCAGATAAAACACGCTTTATTGCATAGAACAAGAAACTTGGAAATCTTGTCTAACACGGTTCATTAATTGCTTAAACCGTTTGGGTCGACTAAAATTAACAACACAGTTTATGATAAAAGGCCTGTTTTTCGATTTAGACGGAACGCTCATTAACACTTATGAAGCGGATTTTCTTGCATATCGAGATGCAATTCGTGATGTTTTGGGAATTTTAATTGATAATAGTAAATTCAAGCTTACACACGGCCAGGAAATGTTGAAGAAATTAGAATCTCTTGCCCCGGGTACGACTTCCGACCAAGCACGGCAAATTGGTATTAAAAAGAAACTTCACTATAAAAAGTATTTAGCCGCTACCACCCCCAATACGCCATTAATAGAGTTTATGTCTAGTTTCGTAGGGCACACTGAGATAGTGTTGGTGACTAGCGCGAAACGTGAAAATGCAATGGCGGTACTGAAAGAGCATAATTTGTTGGATTTATTTAGTGAAATGATTTTTGGTGAAGATGTATCTAACGCCAAACCCGATCCAGAACCATATTTATTAGCCCTTTCTCGGACAGGATTAAATCCTAACGAAGCATTAGTGTTTGAAGATACTGATAGTGGTATTCTATCTGCCGATGCTGCCGGTATAGCTGTTATTCACGTAAAAAAGTTCTCTGTATGAGTCTACGTAAATTCTTGCTCCTACCTCTATTAATTTCACTTCTAGTATTCACATATTTTTCAAAGTCAGTATTTAAGAGCATCGAAACATTAGTTTCCGTCTTAGATTTTGACGCAGCACTAGTTTTCGCATTACTGCTTGCTGCAACACTTCAGATCTTAGGTCACTTAATACGAGCACAAAAAGCTAAATATCTGATTTCGCCTGTAAAACAGAGCACACAGCGTTTTCAATTCAGAGCCCTTAGTGTAGGTTACCTTTTCAATAGTATCTTACCGTTTCGTTTGGGAGAGTTAGTCAGAGCTCGGATCATTTCCGGCGGTATGTCTATAAGTTTCAGCTTAGCTCTTACTTATATCGTTTTCGAAAGGGCAATTGATGCAATCATTCTTGGGCTAACGGGAATATTCATAATAATCTTGTTGGGAGGTAGCCCGAAGTTACTGGCTTATTCTGCATTTGCCCTTATTCTAGCTTTAATTATCTTGGTTGTTATATTCTTGCTTTCCGTTCAAAACAGACGTCTGCTGAAGTCTTGGCATTACATTACTTCATTATTCAACGAAAGAATCGAAACTAGCTTTAGATTTAAGGGCTGGTCGGTTATATACGGTTTGCAGCAGTCCTTGAACTTAAAGAGACTATCAAAGTATATTGCTCTGACACTGTTTTCTTGGCTACTTTATGCTGCTTCAGTTTTTATAATTATTGAGCAGTTTGTTCAAGAATTCGGTATCGTCGACAAAATTGTTGCTACTGCCGCCCCATACTTCGGCGCCGCTATTCCTTCAGGGCCGGCAAACCTTGGAGTTTATTCTGACGCAGCTAATATATTACTTGAAAAGCTACCTTTAGATAACAGCCAATTGATAGGTCTCAACTTTTTAACATGGAGTGTACTCATATTACCGATCGGACTAATTGGTCTTATCTTACTAATTACAAAAACTCGTGAGTTATTATGGCAGGCACCTCCAGTCGGGTCATCAGAAAACTCTATTTCTAATAAACTGTCGAGAGAAGAAGATATAAGTAAGGAGATGAAGAATTTTTTAGACTTTTATTTTTCAGGCAACTCTTTATCGAGAATTGTACACCAGATGGAATTGAGTGATAATTTCAGATTAAAAAAATACTTCAAAGGCGGATCAGACGCAATAACTATACTAGCTATCCAAAATAAAAACACAATTGTGAAAAAGATCATTCCAATTGAATTTGAAGATCGTTTAAAAGCGCAGCACGATTGGCTTGTTAAATATAAGGACAGCAAAGTTATTGTAAATGTCCTGGGCGAAAAATCAGAACCTTCATATTATTCGATAGACTTAGCCTATGATCCAAAATTTGAAATGATGTTTGAGTACGTACATCGAAATCCACTAGATAAATCCACTAGTGTACTTGATGCTATTTGGCAGAGTTTAAACAAAGAAGTCCACATAAAACCTGGTAAGCTTTCTTTGCATAGTAAAGAGCGACAATCATACATCGATAAACACATTTTTGGATGTTTAGAGAAGGCTGCGGCAGTTGACGTCAATCTTATTGATGCAGTTAAACCTGATAGACTCATTATTAATGGTAAGGAATACGATAACCTCTATCAGATAATTGAAAAGATTAAGAAGCATCCTCAAGCTTGGAGAGATATTGCTACTTACCGTGCTACCGAATCAGTTCATGGGGACGTAATACTAGACAATCTACTTGTGTCTCCAAGTGGCACTCCTTTGATTATAGACCCAGCACCTGACGGCAATATAATATCTGGCCAGGTATTCGACTTCGGCAAAAACTTACAGTCATTACACTGTGGTTACGAATTTCTCTTGCGCGATGAAGATCCAGTACATTTAGTAAACGGAAACAGTATTGAATACAGAGAACATAGCTCGAGCAAATACAAACAATTAGCTGAGTACGTCAACACCAAGCTTGCCCCACAATACCTTAGCGAATATGAGCAAAAAGCTATGCTATTTCATGCAGCTGCGCTTCATATAAGACGCTTAAAACACCAAGTTTACTACACACCAGCAAATACGCTTAAATTCTACGCAGTAGGAGTTAAGACCCTTAACGAGTTTTTAGACCAGTACTAACAACAGGCTTCTGGAACACGAACCTTGAGTAGACGTAATAGTTATACAATAGAATTATAATAACCATAAAACCAAATGCGCCTGTGCTGGCAATAAAGCTAAGGCTAAAAGGTAAATCGATAGCTGATGTAAATTGATGAACTAATTCGTAAAGTCCCGAAAACTTAATAAATACGACTAAAAGCAAGGGCCTTAGAACCCACATTCCGAATCCAGTAAACAAGATGAATTTTGCTATAGTCTCTTTGCCTAAGTTTGAGCCCTTAAACGTAATAAAACCGTGGGTGATAAATGCACACATTAAAGCAAAAGTACCCGAAATAATTCCTGCAAGGGCTATATCACCGGGCTCTTTAAAAATTACCAGCGTAAGAAAGCTGTAAAAAGCAAAGTCTAATAAAGTGTTAAGACCGCCTACAAACAAAAACAATAAAGGGCGTCGTTTGGTTTTAGCATTGTTTTGACTAGCATAAGAAGCCATTTCCTGCTTACTCAATCGATAGTCCGATTCCGATACGCCTCTAATTCTTCCGGAGTGCCGAATATGTGCATGACGTCTATATTAGCAATTTCAATCGTTCCGCTTTGCTTCAACAATATATTAAATAAGTGCGACATAAAATATTCTTTCATGCCATTAGAAAGTCCGTTATTTATAAAATCATCTGCTAATGTTTTGAATAATTTGCCAGATTTAAAGTAGTATCCACCTAGGATGGCATGATTCGATATAACAATTTTTTCTGCGGTACGTATTGCCTTAGAACTGCTGTCTAACTCGACATAACTGTACCTAGGATCGTCAGAAGGGAAAGTTAGCAACATTCCGTCCGGTCTTATAGATTCGTCTACGTCTGTAATTTTCGCGAAGTAATTCTTTGACTCGAAATAAATATCGCAGTCAGCTATCGTAATTGGTGATGTGTCATCAATCAAATCTTTAGCAACTAAACATGTTTCAACCGCGCCTCGAGTATCATGGTCTAGTATTGCTATCTTAGCTTCAGGAAGTAATTTTACGATTTGAGATTCTAATCCATACACATCCTCATGTTCCTGTCGAATGACAAAAATATGCTTAACATCAGACACGCCTTTGAAGCTATCTAAAGCTTTCAAGAACATAGGTTTTCCGTCAACCTCAATCATAAGCTTTGGCGTAGTGTAACCTGCCTTTGAAAAACGACTACCTAGTCCTCCCATGGGCATTAATACCTGAAGCGTATTTGAGCTCACTTTATGACCTCTTTAAATTGATAGTCCTCAGGCTTATTTGTAGGTTTCGGCGGTTTGCTAAATCGCCATTTGATGACATTTACGAAAGCTATCTTTGCGACGCTGAGATTACCTGCATTCGACATTTGATCGTCTTCCCGCCAAGTGATAGGAAGGTAAGCAAAATTAACATCTCGTTTTATTAAATCTAATAAAAGTTCAAAATTGAAAGTTAGCTTATCTGCAAACTCTAAATATGTCTTCTGATTCAAATCATTCAGCGCGAACAAGTTGAGCCCAGAACCAAGGTCTTTGCAGCTCCTGCCTGTTAAGACCGAGTAAACGATGTTCAGAATTCTATTCCCGCCAATGCGCTTCCAGTCATAGCCCTCTAATTTAGAACCTTTACTAAACCTAGATCCTAAAACAGTCTGTGTCTCTGGATGAGACTTCGCGTAGTCTAGTAGAAGGTTAGCTTCACTACTTTTTGCTTGATTATCGCCATGCAATATCAATACGTGAGTAAGGCCAAGTCGTTTGGCGTGCAAAAAAGCTACTTTGTGTGTACCGCCAAGATTATAATTGTCGACATTTTGATAAATCCGCAGATTTTTTAATCGCCCATTCTTTTTGTAAGTCAGGGCCGCTTTTACAGTACCGTCCGGACTTCCGTTGTCGATTACGGCTATTTCAGCAAACCTAGATGCAAGCTTATCATCAATTTCATCAAGTACTCTTGATATTTGCTTCTCACAACGATATGCTGGGATGGCCAAAAGTACTTTTGGTGTCATATATTTCCTATTTAGATATTATTAGCATAACAGACAGGTTGGGTCGTTGAAATTATGTTTATAGGTTTAGCAGATATTGACCGTAGCCACTCTTAACAAGTGGCTCAGCAATAGCATGTAACTGTTCTTTATTTATGAAACCTTGTTTGTATGCAATTTCCTCTATACAGCCAATTTTTATTCCTGTTCGTTTTTCGATTACTCGTATATATTCGCTTGCGTCATTCATAGATTCGAATGTTCCTGTATCTAACCACGCTGAACCGCGGTCCATAACTTGCACCTTAAGTTTTCCTCGCTGCAGGTAAACCTCGTTTACGGTCGTGATCTCTAACTCGCCTCGGTCACTTGGCTTGATGTTCTTTGCAATCTCAACTACGTCATTATCGTAGAAGTAGAGTCCTACCACAGCGAAGTTTGATTGAGGGTTTACTGGCTTCTCGATAATTGATATTGCTTGGTTATTGTCATCGAAAGCTACTACACCGTAGCGTTCGGGGTCGGAGACTTCATATGCAAAAACCGTTCCCCCATCCGGGTCAGCGCAAGCTTCTAAACTTTGTCCGAAAGCCTCGCCGTAAAAGATGTTGTCACCCAGCACTAACGCTACCTTTTCGTCGCCGATGAATTCTTCACCGATTATGAATGCTTGCGCTAATCCGTCAGGTGAAGGTTGTGCTGCATACTGAAGGCTAATGCCGAGTTCACTACCGTCACCTAAAAGCCGGTTAAACTGATCCTGGTCTTGTGGGGTTGTAATAATTAGAATCTCGTTGATACCGGACTGCATCAGCGTACTGAGCGGGTAGTAAATCATCGGCTTATCATAAATAGGCATGATCTGCTTTGAAATGCCCTTAGTAATTGGGTAGAGCCTCGTGCCTGAACCTCCGGCTAAAATAATACCTTTCATGTCTGTAACTCCTTCTGTATGTATGTCGTTAAGGTATCGTGCCAATCTTTTCCTATAAAACCGGTCGACGATAGTTTAGTTAAATCCATGACGCTGTTTAGTGGGCGAGGGGCGGCTTCCGGCTTTTCTCTAAAATAGTCTTCCGTCGATAAATCCTTAACCGCCAAGTCGCTGTATCCAGAATTACTGAATATGAGCCGGGTGATATCGGCCCAGCTAGCTGGTTCGCCTTGGTTCGTAGCGTTATAGATGCCATATGGGGCACCAGATTTAATCATATGGTCGATAATGTCAGCCAATTCGCCAGTAAAAGTTAGACGTCCAACTTGGTCGCTGACAACACTTGGAGATATCGCTTTAGCTCCAAGTCCTAACATTATTCTTACAAAATTCTTGCCTTCGCCAATGACCCAGGTAGTTCGCAGAATGTAATGCTTCGGAGTCAAAGTAACTGCTAGATCGCCAGCTGCTTTTGACTGTCCGTACACTCCTAAGGGACTGAACATTTCATCCTCGAAATGAATAGTCTGTGTCCCGTCAAATACATAATCGGTTGAGATATGAATAAGAGTCAGGTCAAATGCAGTCGCAATCTTAGCCAGGTTAGCGGTAGCAGAAGCGTTAACTTGCCAAGCGGCGACCCTGCCTTCAGCAGTCTCAGCTCTATCGACGTTAGTGTAAGCTGCGGCATTGATAATATTGTCGACCTTCGTCCAATCGTAGTTTGCTAGTTGTTCGGCGTTGGTAATATCCAAATCGCTACTGGAAACAGCCAAGGCACTAGGGTATTTTTCCCTCAAAGCGGTGCCGAGCTGACCATTAGCGCCGATAATAAGTATTCTTTTTTCATCCATATTATAACTCCATAGGAACGATACCGGTAAGTTCAGGATGGGTGAGATCTCGCTCAGATATGGTAGCTTGACTAAGAGGTATCGGCCATTCGATATTAAGTGTTGGATCGGCGAGATTTATGAAACAATAGGCATCGTAATTATCGGCGCTCCAATGAGAGTTAACGCTGTATAGATAGTATGTGTCTGACTCTAGTGTCTGAAACGAATTAGCTACGCCTTGAGGCAGAAACACTGCATTGTTCTGAGATATTTCTACAGTAACAACTGTACCGAATGTTTCACCTTTTCTAAGGTCTACATATGCGGAGAAAACCTTTCCGGTGACAACAGAAATGTACTTACTCCAAGGCTCAGCATGAAACCCACGCGTTACGCCCTTATCTTTATTGTAAGACAAACTATTCTGGACGACGTTAAACTCCGGAGGCAGGCCGGCAGCAGTGAGCTTAGCTTTCTGGAATTTCTCCTGGAAATAACCGCGTTCATCACCTACCGAAGTAATATCAAAAATTATTAACCCTGGAATAGCAGTAGTTTGAGAAGTTACTTCTGTAGTCGCTACGGCCATCTAACGCCCAAGCTCTTTATATTTAGCTTCAGTAGCGTCTTTTTGTGGCTTCCACCACGCCTCATTGTCTTGATACCACTTGATTGTGTCGGCTAGGCCGCCACGGAAGTCAGTGTATTTTGGTTCCCAACCTAAATCAGCTCGAAGTTTAGATGAGTCAATTGCATAACGCATATCGTGGCCAGGGCGGTCACTGACGTGATCATAATCGCTACTTTCTTTGCCCATCAGTTCAAGCATAAGTTCGACAACTTCTTTATTATTCTTCTCGCCATCAGCACCAATTAGGTAGGTTTCGCCAATAACGCCGTGTTCAAGAATAGCTAAGACTCCTGATGAGTGATCTTCAGTGTGAATCCAATCGCGGACATTTTCGCCGGCGCCGTAAAGTTTAGGCTTCCGACCGGACAAAACTTCTGTGACCTGTCGCGGGATAAACTTTTCGACGTGTTGGTAAGGACCGTAATTGTTAGAACAGTTGGAGATAGTCGCTTGGACGCCAAAGCTACGGACCCAAGCCCGGACCAATAAGTCGGAACCAGCTTTAGTACTGGAATAAGGACTAGATGGATTATAAGGAGTGTCAGCTGTAAATTTAGCTGGGTCGTCTAACTCTAAGTCACCATAGACTTCGTCGGTTGAAACGTGGTGCAGCCGCTTACTATGCTTACGGACAGATTCCAAAATTTGGTACGTGCCAATCAAGTTAGTTTTTACAAACGGCCAAGGTGAGTGCAGAGAGTTATCGTTGTGGGATTCGGCGGCGAAGTGCACGACTGCGTCACATTCAGCAACGGCAGCGTCCATAGCCTCCGGGTCGCAGATATCAGCCACCAACAGGCTTACCCGAGCTGGATCGAGACCGTTAAGATTATCTTTATTACCGGCATAAGTCAGCTTGTCATAAACGAAAATTGACCATTCTGGTCGTTCGCGGTAAATGTGATGTACGAAATTTGAGCCGATAAAACCGGCGCCCCCAGTAACAATTATTTTCATACCTTAAAGTATACCAAGCTTTCGCAGTAGTGTAATGATTTTGCTATGATTGCTATATGATTACGGTAATTATTGCAGGCGGAGCGGGAACTAGGCTGTGGCCGCTGTCGACTTCTGAGTTTCCTAAGCACCTACTAAAACTAAGCGGCGATGAATTTTCGCTATTGCAAGGTGCCTACGCCCGAGCTGGCCGGTTAGCCTCAGATATCTATGTGGTCACTGATGCAAGCCATGCCCACCACGTCCAGGCGCAGCTACCGGAATTAGCGCCAGAAAACTTGATTATCGAACCGGCTCGTCGCGGAACAGCCAGCTGTATTCTTGCGGCGCTCGTCCATATTTCAAAGCGCCACGACGCAAGCGAACCAATCGCCTTTATGCCTGCCGACCACTACATCCGTGATGTCGAAGGCTTTACTTACAGCTTTAAACTGGCAGAATCAACTGCCCAGAAAGAAAATAGTTTAGTTCTCGTCGGTGTCGAGCCCGACCAACCAGCCACTGGGTTTGGTTATATTGAAAAGGGAAAGCTGGCCGATGCCGATCAATTAGTCTTTAATGTTCAATCTTTTCAAGAAAAACCAGACTTCAAAACGGCTCAGAAGTTTTTAAGGAGCGGCCGTTATCTGTGGAACTGTGGCTATTTCGTTGGATCGGTCGATATGTTCCTGTCGGCTATGCATGAGCACGCACCAGATTTAGCCAACAGCTATAAGAATTTATCTGTCGCCGGACCGCAAGAATTTGAGCAAGCCTATTTAGCTTTAGAAAACATAGCGATTGATTACGCACTTATCGAAAAAGTAAGCGGCCTATTGGTCGTCCCGGCATCTTTTGACTGGATGGACCTTGGCTCGTATAGCGATCTATCGAAAGCCGTGAACGCCGACGAAGCAGGAAATTACACTAATGGCCAAAACATCCACGTCGAGGAAGTCCAAAACATGTATATCGAAAATCAGGAAGACAAACCAGTCGTCGTAATCGGACTTGATAACTGCGTGGTCATCAACACGCCACATGGTATACTCGTCACTCGTAAGGACCTGTCTCAAAAAGTCGGTGAAGTTTCAAAACGGATACAATAATCTCACGGAGGATACATGAAAAAATTAATTGCTTTTGATCTCGACGGAACACTCGCACCAAGTAAATCAACTTTGCCCAAGCAAATGAAAGTACTACTCGATAAACTGCTCGAAAAGTATCAGGTTTGCGTTATCTCTGGAGGCAAATATGAATTATTTCAACGCCAAGTATTGAGCCAGCTCACCGACGACCCAGAATTACTTTCTAAACTACACCTCATGCCAACTAGCGGTACTCGTTACTACAGTTTTGATGCATCAAAAAATGACTGGACTTTAAATTACGCAGAAGATTTCACGGCTGACGAAAAACAGCAGATCATAAGCGCTTTGGAAGAGGGGCTTAACGAATCTGGGTACAAAGTCGACAAGACTTATGGTGAAACAATTGAAGATCGTGATAGTCAAATTACTCTCTCAATACTAGGGCAAGAGATAGTCGCCGAACTTGGTGACGAAGGCGTCCAGATTAAGGAAGCCTGGGATCCCGACGGAACCAAAAAATTAAAGATTCGTTCAATCATTGCTCCAAAAATTCCTAACTTCGAAGTCAGGGCAGCTGGAGCAACTTCAATCGACGTAACAAAGCCGGGCGTCGATAAAGCTTACGGAATGCACAAGCTGATGGAAGCCACGGGCTTAGAAATGAGTGAAATATTATTCATGGGCGACAAAATTATTGAAGGTGGCAACGACTACGCCGTCCAGCAAATGGGCATTGACTCAGTCAGCGTCCGAAGCTGGGAAGACACGGCTGTTGCTCTCACCGCAATTCTTTACGTTAGTCAAGATTAGTTCTTAACAGATAAGGTACAATGAGTAACAGTATTATTTTGCCTGGAGAAATCATGGACCAAAAACCACAAATAACCTTAAAAGCAACGCCCGAACAAGAAGACTTTGCTCACAAATACACCGAAGAGGGTAGCGGCTTCATTGGCTCTAAGCTCCTTGATGGCTACTTCCGTAACGTTGAAAAGCTATTCAAGACATCCGGCATTACTGAAGGCCGAGCAATTGAGCTTGGTTGTGGCGAAGGTTTTTCGACAGAGCGCTTACGTAAGATGTTGCCGGACTCAATAACACTTGATGCTTCGGAATACGTATCTGAATTAGTACCGCGTGCTCAAGCTAAAAACCCTGACGTAAAAATTATCGAAGAAAGTATTTACGAACTAAAAAGTAGACCAGAAACTTATGATCTGGTTTTTCTCTTAGAAGTATTAGAGCATTTAGATTACCCAGACCAAGCCTTAGAACAAATTGCCAAAGTCTTGAAGCCGGGCGGAAAATTGATTCTTGGGGTTCCGCGCGAACCAATTTGGCGATGCCTAAATATGGCTCGTGGAAAATATCTTAAAGACTTCGGGAATACGGTCGGGCACTTGAACCACTGGAGTTCCAAGGGCCTAATTAAGTATATGAAAAAACATTTCGGTGTCATTCTAGACGTTAAACAACCGCTTCCATGGACAATCGTTCTTGCTGAAAAGCCACTTGTCCCTCGTTCTAAAAATCGCTAACAACTTACTTTTTATTGTTTGCTAATGA
>Ga0326733_1000330_pt1 | contig 14040 bp, 8 predicted proteins | sample 14_GP2_308_FD_207946 | JGI IMG/M metagenome (GOLD analysis project Ga0326733, IMG submission 207946) | Glacier ice microbial communities from Ngari, Tibet, China - 14_GP2_30.8 | ecosystem: Environmental > Aquatic > Freshwater > Ice > Glacier | place: China: Ngari, Tibet | collected 2018-07-17 | reverse complement strand
GGTAGATACTGCGCCTACTATCGTGTTTCAGGACGAATCGCTGACGAGTGTAATCGCAGAACAGCAACTGATTTCGCATAAACGTCCGTACACCAAAGGTGATATTGACGCCCAGGCTGCAACAATTATACTAAGAGATTATCTGGAGACACATTATGCGCGATGATTTTAAGCAACCTCTTGCAACACAACCGTCCACAGGACCGACTGATTCTGTCACGCCAGAGCCCGCAATGCCAATCACACAGCAACCAATCAACGGTCAGTCGAGTGGTCTTGTCCAGCCAAAACGATTTGGTGGTCCTTTTTTCGTAAAAATTATTGCTATCATCGCAGTGATCATTGCCAGTGTCATGATTGCATCGATCATCTGGTATAACGTGCAACTATCATCACCCTCTGACGACACCGCACAGCTGACAATTGTGAAGATTACCCCGGGTACCTCACCCGATCAGATTGGTAACGACCTCAAAGAAAAGGGGCTCATCCGTAGCACTTTTGCATTTAATCTCTATACCCGTTTGACCGACACTAGAGGAAGCTTGCAAGCAGGAACATATCGCCTGTCCCCGGGCGAGTCAACTCCTGAGATTGTCGAACACCTGACAAACGGTAAGGTTGATGAGTTCAGTATCACGTTCTACCCCGGTGCGACCTTAGCTGAGCACCGCAAAGCGTTACTACTTGCGGATTTTGAGGAGAGTGAAATTGATGCTGCTTTCGCGGCTACCTACGATTCACCAATTTTCAATGGCAAGCCTGCCTCAGCGGACCTGGAGGGCTATATTTACGGTGAAACGTATCAACTAGGTACGGGCGCCACGGTCAACGATATCTTGCAGTTTAGTTTTGACGAGTATGCACGGGTGATTGCGGAAAATAAGCTCGTCGAAAGCTTCAAGGCCCGTGGCCTAAGTCTGTTTGACGGTATTACGCTCGCTTCAATCGTTCAGCGAGAAGCTCTGACGAGCGACGACCAGAAGCAGGTTGCTCAGGTTTTCTACACACGTCTCGGTATGGGCATGCAACTGGGCTCAGACGTGACGTTCATCTACGCGGCAGAAAAACTTGGTGTTGAGCCGATTTCGACACTCGACTCACCGTACAACACACGCATTAACGTTGGACTGCCACCAGGGCCGATTGCAAGTCCGGGCTTGAGTGCACTGATGGCCACCGCTAATCCGGCACAAGGTGACTATGTATACTTTGTCGCAGGAGATGATGGTAGGACGTATTTTGGGCGGACAATCGAAGAACATGAGCGTAATATAGCTAAGCACTGTACTGTTGAATGTAACAAGCCCTAGCTTGACAAAATTATATATTCATAAACTAAATTGACATAAAAAGCAATACTTGATAAAATAGTTGAAGCACATTTGTGATTCGTCTACTATGAAGGGTAAAAGCTTCACTGCGAGTGGGAAGAGCGAGCCGCAAATGAGCCTACCAACAAATGTCGCACGGGTACCGAAACAACACTATTCCAAAAGACAATAATAACTAATGAAATCGGTCGACACGTACCCCGTTCTGCAAAGAAGTAAGACAAAGTAAGGTAGACGCCCTTGTAGTAATACAGGCGGCAGGAGAACGATAATTCGTAATCAGATCTCAAAGAGCATTGCTCAAGGATCAACTGTTGCACTTAAACAACAGGTGTTAGCCCACCACCGCAAATCAGCGAAGATAACCCCTAGGAAATCGACAATTGCAATCTATGCAAGCGTCTTTGCACTCATCGTTGCTGTGATAGCCGCTGGCTATCAAGCACCTCAACAATCGTCAGGCGTTGCAAATGCAACTGCTATTATTTCGGATACCCAAGTCAAACAAACGTCTGTCAACGAGATCGTTGCTACTAATATTGCAGCCAACATGGCCGAAACAACCAACCTGTCAGTGGCCGATAACGTCGCCAACTTGTCAGTCTCGCTTTTTGCAAAAAGTGCGCTTGCTCAGACAAACGACGCCATCATTAGCAAGCCACAGATTATTCAACCAGCAGCCGCTGGCCGAACAATTGTCAATCACACGGCAGTTGCTGGCGATACTGTCGACACCATTGCTGCTCAGTATGGTGTTTCAAAAGAGACGATCCGATGGGCTAACAACCTTTCGTCTGATGCTGTCGCAGCCGGCTCGGTCCTGAAGGTACTTCCGACCGATGGCGTACTTTATACAGTGAAAACTGGCGATACACTCCAGTCAATCGCGACCAAATATTCTACCGATCAGTCACGAGTCGTACTTTATAACGACCTAGACGAGGCTGGTATTACTGCTGGAGCGCAGATTATCCTTCCAGCTGCAAACCTACCAGAGACCGAACGTCCTGGGTATGTTGCACCGCGAACAGCACCCGTCGTTAACTACGGAGCTTCAATCTCAAACGGATCGGGAAGTAGCAATATCTACCGGGCGTCAGCAGGCAACCGATATACGTTTGGGTACTGTACGTGGTATGTATTCGAACGCCGAACCGAACTTGGCCGTCCAATTGGCAGTTTCTGGGGCGATGCACAAAACTGGGCAAATGCCGCACGATCAGCAGGTTACCGAGTTGATCGCACGCCAGAAGTCGGTGCAATCATCCAGAACGGTGGTGGCCTTGGACACGTTGCAATCGTTGAGAATATTCTTCCGAACGGCGACATTGTCCTTAGCGAGATGAACTACGGTGGCGGCTGGAATGTCATCAACCGTGGTCGGGTTATTAGCGCCGGACAGGCAACACTTTATAACTATATTCATTAGAATATACACGAGATAGCAATCGCCCCTGTTAATTCAGGGGCGATTTTGTTATAGTATTAAATAGTATGTTTGTCGACACCGCCAAAGTATTCATTCAAGCAGGAAAAGGCGGCAACGGAGCCGTTAGTTTTCGTCATGAAATTTATGTCGACAAAGGTGGTCCCGACGGTGGTGCGGGCGGCAAGGGTGGCGACGTAATTTTCGTTGCGACCGAAAACTTAAACACGCTGATTGATTTCCGATTCAAGCCAGAACTCAAGGCAACCCCCGGAAAAAACGGTGCCAAGCGCGATCGACACGGCAAAAGTGGAGAAGCACTGTACGTCAAGGTGCCTATGGGCACGTTGGTACGCAAAGCTGGTGTCGTTATCGCCGATCTAACCGAAGACGGCCAAGAAGTTATTATTGCCAAAGGTGGCGATGGCGGATTCGGCAACGCCCACTTTAAAAGCTCGGTTCGTCAGACACCTCGTATCGCCGAAAAAGGTGAATTTGGTGATACGTTTGAAGCTGAACTTGAGCTCAAGCTTCTTGCCGACGTTGGACTGGTAGGTTTTCCGAACGCAGGTAAGTCAACGTTCCTGAGTGTTGTCAGTAACGCCCGCCCAGAAATCGCTGATTATGCCTTTACGACACTGACACCAAACCTTGGTGTTGCCGATATTGATGACGGCAGCCTCCTGATTGCCGACCTTCCTGGTCTGATTGAAGGCGCAAGCGAAGGTAAAGGCCTTGGTGATGCGTTCCTGCGCCACATCGAGCGTACGGCGGTCCTACTGCACCTCATTGATGTCTATACTGACGACATTGCCGCTGCCTACAAAACAATTCGCGCCGAACTAGCCAGTTACAACCTTGAACTGTCCGATCGCCCCGAAGTGATTGCACTTACCAAGATTGATGGACTCGACGAAGACATTATTCAGATGCAGGTTGATGCCGTGAAGGCAGTTGCCGGTGACGCAGAAATCTTGGTCATCTCATCAAGTGCACACCAAGGACTTAAAGAGGTTCTCCGATCGCTCCGTCGCAAAGTCGTTCGTGCTCGTCAGGTTGCCGCTGAAGATAATATTGACATCGTGGATGAAGAATTCGAAACAATCAGCCTAGGCGAAAATCAAATTGCCGAAGGCTGGACGGTCGAGAAGCGCAACGACGAAGACGGAAATGTCTACTTTCTGGTCGTTGGTGACAAGATTGAGAAATTTGCGCGAAGGACTGACTTTGAGAACTTTGAAGGCGTTAACCGTCTCCGTGATATTATGAAAAAACTTGGTATTAATCACGAACTTCGTCGTAGTGGAGCAGAAGGCGACAGTGTCATCCGCATCGGCGACAGTGAATTTACATTTCACGAACAATAAAAGTTTGACAGTGTTATTGATACGTGCTATAGTTTAGATATTACCTGGTAACATCGTTATGGGTATACATTGACAAGTTTAACATTTCCCGTTGCACAGATAGACATTTCTTTCCCCCAATGAACTGTCTATTTACGCTTATTGCCGCCGCAACCCCCGTAGCAGGCGCTGCCTATAAGCACGTGCAACATTCCCGTGAGGGCGAGAGAAAGCATACGCTGAGTGAATTTATTCCTCCGAACTGCAAGAGGTTTTATCCACACCTCCTCTCTCGCCCTCATTGGGCTCTCTTATTAAACTTGTCATGTTTTCAATGAACTTCTACGCCCCCTGGGCGTTTTTTAAATTCAGAATGTAATAGGCATTGACATTAATCATTATAAATGACGTGATGCCTATTAACGTTAGTTGAAACACCGTTTCCTGGCGATACTTTGACAAGTTGGATATGGATATTTCTTCACAGCTTTCTTCGCATATACACTGTGCACAGTAAGCTGTGAAGACGCATACGATACGTACTATCAGCAATCATCCGTCCGATCCACAAAGGCGCAATGGAGGCGACATGAAGAGGTTGCACGACCGATTGCTCTTGTTCCTTCGCGGATACGAAACGAAAGGATACTAATGTCCACGGACTGAGGTAAAGCGCTCACCATCGCGCTAAAGGTTTAGCATACACCATCTCGAAAAGCACACTACCTTCAAGGAGGCATTAATGCGTCGACATATGTAGTGGCGATACATCATGGCCGTTGAACGCGACATGATGTGCCACGGGTGAAGTCTACCCATCGTTTCGTTCTCAGATAGGACGCGGCTGCTCACTATCATTTTGATAGGCTAACACACCGCTAAGCCAAGTGGCTTCCTAACAGCCTGTATGTTCGTGTTTATCACGGCATCAAGCAAGAGACTAGCAACAGACAATTTAATAGTTCGTCATACGGACGGGCCCGGGAGGTGTTTATTCTTTCCCGGGCTCACAACCCACTATATCCAACTTGTCGAAAGACAATCCACAGATGTTTGCGCGCCAATAGGCGTGTTTTTTGTTATGCTAAGGGTATGTCTAAAACTTTTTTCTTTTACGATCTTGAGACCAGCGGCTTGAGTCCGCAGAATGACCGCATCATGCAATTTGCCGGAATTCGTACTGACATGGAGCTGAAACAGATCGGCGAGCCCATTAATGCACTGGTTGCATTGAATGACGATGTCCTGCCAAGCCCGGAGGCATCAATGGTTACTGGTATCACGCCACAACAAACACAGGCTGACGGCTATACCGAAGCCCAATTTAGTCGATTGTTGATCGATGACGTATTTACGGCCGATACGATTGCGGTTGGTTTTAATAATATACGATTTGATGATGAGTTTGTGCGGCACTTGTTGTGGCGCAACTTCTTTGACCCGTACGAGTGGACTTGGAAAGATGGGCGTTCACGCTGGGACATGCTTGATGTCGTTCGAATGACTCGAGCGCTTCGGCCTGAAGGTATTGTTTGGCCGGTCGATAGCGAAGGCAAGCCGACTAACCGATTGGAACTGCTTAGTAGTGAGAATGGACTAAATCACGAGAAAGCGCATGACGCGCTGAGTGATGTCGAAGCATTGATTGGGGTTACGAAATTAATTCGCGACAAACAGCCGCAATTATATGAATATTTATTGAAACTCCGCGAAAAGAATGCCGTCAAACAACTCGTCAATCTCGACGAGAAGCAGCCGTTTGTCTATGTTAGCGGTCGGCTTGACGCTGAGTTTAATAAAGCAACAGTAGCCTTTCCGTTGACGGCTGGTAAAAACGGCAATGTTGTCGTGTATGACCTGCGGTATGACCCGACGCCTTTTTTGCAGATGGGCCCACGCGAACTTGCTGATAAGCTATATGCACCATGGGAAGAGCGTTCAGCGGAAGGGTTCGAGAAACTACCGGTCAAAGAACTGCAGTATAACCGTGCTCCAGCCGTTGCGCCACTTGGGGTTTTGGCACAGGAGGATGGCTGGAAGCACATCAGTCTCGATGAGGCCACCGTTACGAAGCACCGCAACGTCCTGCTGTCGGCACCTGGCTTTGCCGAGAATATCAGATCAGTCTTCGAGAACAAGCGAGATTATCCAGCCTCGCCAGATCCCGAAGCGCAGCTATACGACGGATTCGTGCCAGATGTTGATAAGTTACGGATTGCAACGGTCAGGGGTGCAACGCAGCGCGAACTAGCCGATTTTCACCCAACGTTCAATGACGAACGACTCGAACCGCTACTGCTCCATTACAAAGCGCGTAATTTTCCAAAAACGCTTGCCGAGGACGAATCGATTGCATGGGAGACATGGCGCGCGAATAAGATTACTAAGTCACTTCCGGCTTTTTTGAAGTCGCTACAGACGCTATCGGTAGCCGTTACAGATAACAACAAGCAGTTTGTATTGCAGGAGTTGCAACTCTGGGCCGAGAGTGTTTTGCCAGCTGATATTGAAAACCAGGAATAGTTAGATGGTTTGGGGTTGGACGTCGGCAGATGATGACGTACCTGACTGAATCGAGCGTTCAAGATATGTGCGGATTGATGGCCAGGTTGTAATACGTAGAACAATGACGGTGATTGCTGTTGAAATTGCAGCCAGCATATCAATTGGCGAAATGACGATGTTAGTCCCCGGGATGACACCGACAAGAATAAACAGAATAAACCAGTGAGCTGCACTGACAGAGTCGAGCAGGATCCAGAGAGATCCGAGCAGGCTAGCGATGATGAGGGCTTTTTTCATTGAAATCTTCTTTTTTGTAATCGTTGTTTATAGGAATATACCACCGAGGTGGCATCGTTGCAACGATAAGCACCATCAGTAGCGTATAGACTAGAATTATTTGCAAAAATAGAGTACAATCAATGAGCTATGACAGAGGTTATTCGAGTTGTTGGTGCCAGAGAGCACAACCTAAAAAACATTAGCGTGGAAATTCCACGTGATCAGCTTGTTGTTATCACGGGTCTTTCGGGTTCTGGTAAGTCGAGCCTTGCCTTTGATACTATCTATGCGGAAGGCCAGCGACGGTACGTCGAGAGCCTTTCGAGCTATGCTCGTCAGTTCTTGGGATTGATGGAAAAGCCAGATGTCGATCAAATCGATGGTTTGAGTCCGGCAATTAGCATTGATCAAAAATCAACCAGTCGAAATCCGCGCAGTACCGTTGCGACGGTCACTGAGATTTATGATTATCTTCGTCTTTTGTACGCTCGCATAGGTGTACCGCACTGTCCGATTTGCGGCAAGGCGGTCTCGCGACGAACGTCTGAGACAATTATTGATGAGGTGATGAAACTGGCCGAAGGATCACGCTTGATGATTCTGGCGCCAATTGTCCAGAGTAAAAAAGGCGAGTTCGCCCATATTCCCGAACAGTACCGACGACTTGGGTTTGCTAGAGCTCGTGTTGACGGGGTTGTCTATTCACTTGATGAGTTCCCTGAACTTGATAAAAAGTATAAGCACTCGATTGAAATTGTCGTCGACCGAGTCGTAATGGCGGGAGATATGACAGGTCGCGTGACGCAGTCCGTTGAACAGGCACTTGAAATTGCCGGTGGTATTATTCAGATTCTGAACGTACAGGACGAAGTAGTCACGACGTACAGCCAGCGCTACGCCTGCTTGGACCATCCAAACGAAGATATTCCCGAGCTTGAACCACGACTATTTAGCTTTAATGCTCCACAGGGTGCTTGCCCTGTCTGTACGGGGCTCGGAAGTCGACTTGAAGTTGATCCGGGGTTGGTATTTAACCCAAACCTTACTATTGCCGAGGGCGCAATTCGACCGTATAACCGTGTAAACAGTGACGCCTGGTACATGAAGCGCCTGGTTGAGGTTGCTAACGATCACGGCTTTAGTCTGCAGGTACCCGTCCAAGACCTGAGTGCTGACGATCTCGAAAAAGTTCTCTACGGAACAGGTGATCAAAAATATACCGTCGAACTGGGTGGCGGCCGAACATACGAATCAACTTACGAAGGTGTTATTCCCAATCTTGAACGTCGCCACAAAGAGACGGATAGTGAATTTATGCGCAAGGACATCGAGCGATTTATGCGTGAACGTGAATGTCACACCTGTGGTGGCGCACGTTTGCGACCAGTTGTGCTGGCAGTAACCGTTCATGGACTCAATATCATGGATATTTGTAATCTCGGTGTTGATGCTGCTCTTGACCTGTTTGAAAACAACCTTAAACTAAACGACCAAGAGCAGTTTATCGCAACGCAGATTATGAAGGAAATAAAGGCGCGCCTTGGCTTTATGAGTAACGTTGGACTTAACTATCTTGAACTTGCCCGGGCTGCAAATACGCTTAGTGGTGGAGAGGCGCAACGTATCCGACTGGCGACACAGATAGGGTCGGGCCTACAGGGTGTATTGTATGTCCTGGATGAACCATCAATTGGTCTTCATCAGCGCGATAACGACCGTCTGATTGGGACGCTCAAGCACCTTCGTGACCTTGGAAATACCGTCTTGGTGGTAGAACACGACGAAGATACGATTCGTCAGGCTGACTATCTGCTTGATATCGGTCCAGGTGCTGGTGTTGCTGGAGGCAACGTTGTTGCGGCTGGTACGCCGGCTGAAGTGGCAAAGAACAAGGATAGTATAACTGGTCGCTACCTCAGCGGGACGGAAAAAATTGATGTCCCTAAAAAGCGTCGCACTTTAATGAAAGACAAGCAACTTATTGTCCGCGGTGCTCGTGAGAATAATCTTAAAAACATCGATGTTGCCTTTCCTCTTGGCGTGATGACTGTCGTCAGTGGAGTCAGCGGATCGGGCAAATCAACATTAGTGAATGATATCCTCGCCAAAGAATTATCAGCCCGACTTCATCGTTCTCATGCGATTCCGGGGACGCACGAAAACATTGAAGGCATCCAACATCTTGATAAGGCAATTATTATCGATCAGTCAGCTATTGGTCGTACGCCGCGTTCAAACCCGGCGACCTACACCGGTGTGTTTACGCCGATTCGTGAACTGTTCGCCGGAACACCCGAAGCGAACATTCGCGGCTACAAGGCCGGACGATTCAGCTTTAATGTTAAGGGTGGCCGCTGCGAGAACTGTCAGGGTGATGGTGTTATCAAAATTGAAATGCACTTTTTGCCAGATGTTTACGTGACCTGTGACGTCTGTAAAGGCAAGCGCTATAACCGCGAGGCACTCGAGATTAAGTATAAGGGCGCAACTATAAGCGATGTCCTTGACATGACAGTTGAGCAATCGGCGACATTTTTCGAGAACATTCCAACGATCGCTCGCAAACTCGATACTCTGGTTGATGTCGGATTGGGCTATATCCGACTTGGACAGCCGGCGACCACGTTTAGCGGTGGCGAGGCCCAGCGTATTAAGTTGGCAAGCGAGCTATCACGTCGCTCGACTGGTAAAACGTTGTATATCCTTGATGAGCCGACGACCGGACTGCATAGTGCTGATGTCAAACGTTTACTTGCAATCTTGCAAAAACTAATCGAGGGCGGTAATACGATGGTAATTATTGAGCATAACTTGGATGTCATTAAGACTGCCGATCATGTGATTGATATGGGTCCCGAGGGTGGCCTGGGTGGCGGTACTATCGTTGCGCTCGGTACTCCTGAAGACATCGCCAAGGTGAAAGAATCATTTACCGGCCAGTATCTCAAGACAATGATGTAGCATGAAAAAGGGCCACTGGAATTACCAGTGGCCCGTTGCTGTCTCGATTACTTCCGACAGTCTCGTGATTCGTTCCGGCAGTGCCACATTGTTTCGTCGCAGGTCGAACATGTGCATTCGCATTCGCCGGTCGGCATCATCGCTCAATAACCATACTCATAGTGACCACCATCAACTTTCAACTATAGTTAATAGAATTTATACCACTATCTCAGCGTTAATGCAACTAGCCTTACTTCTTGCGAAACAGAACCGACAGCTGATGTTTTGTCCCGCTCCATAGTGCTTCGCGCTGTCGCTTGTCTTTTAAGATGTGAATTACAGGAGGTGCGATAGAGAGCAGGATGATAATCGCAACGATTGGCAGGATGACCTGATCGATTTCGTACCCAAGCTTTGTAAACCATGCACCGAGGAGATACCCGAGACCGGTGATTCCAATAGTCCACAAGGCTCCACCGATCAGGTTATAGGCGATGAACGTTTTATATTTCATTCGTGCGGTGCCGGCGACAATTGGTGCAAACGTGCGTACGACAGGAATAAAGCGCGCAATAATGATAGTTTTGCCACCATGTTTTTGATAGAACGCTTCCGCTTGTGCCAAGTAAGACTGCTTGAAGATGCGCGAATCGGGTCGATCGAATACTTTCCGTCCAACCCGGCGGCCAAATGTATATCCGACGCTATCGCCCAGAACCGCCGCAGCGAACAGGATTGCGATAAACGCGAAGATATTTATCGGAATTACCCCAGTTTGTACTAAGAATCCAGCGGTGAAAAGGAGGCTGTCACCGGGGAGGAAGAAGCCAATAAGTAGTCCACTTTCGGCAAAAATAATTAGTGGCACCAAAAAGACTGCTGCCGCGCCTGCCCAGCCGATAATCTCGACAGGATTAAGAAAATCAAGGAACGGAATCGCACTTATAAGGATGGACTGTACCAGTAAAAGATCAAACATATACTGTTATTTTAGCACGTACCCCCGTAAGATGGTACAATAGAGAAAAGTGCTAATAAGTGGCCATTAAAAGGAGAACACGATGAGCAATATATCACTCACATTAGGTATTAGAACAGTAACCGGTAAGAAAGTTGCATCACTGCGAAAGCTTGGTATCGTACCAAGTGTCGTCTATGGCGGTACAGCAGAGCCAATCTCAACCCAATCATTGATTGTTGAGACGACAAAGGTTGCACATGCAGCCGGCAAGCACTCACCAGTCGATATCGTAATCGATGGCAAGAAAAAACTAGCGATTATCAAATCAATCGATATTGACCCAATCCGACACGAAGTGCGACACATCGCATTTCACACCATCAAGCAGAACGAAAAGATTGTTACTCAAGTTCCTGTCGTATTGATTGGCATTGGCGAGAGTGCCGCTGAGAAAGCCGGTCTGGTTGTCCTTCAGGCTATTGAGCACATTGACGTTCGCGCTCTTCCAGCTAACTTGCCAGAATCAATTGAGATGACGATTATCGACCTCGCAACTGACGAAGACAAGCTGACTATTGGTGACATTGTCCTACCAGAAGGTGTCGAGTTTGCAGATCACGAACAGGACCTTGACCTGGTAATTGCAAATGTTTACGAAACATCTGCGTTGCAAGCTGCAAACGATGCCGCAGGCGGTGACGCCGAACCAGAAGAAGCTTCTGAAGTAGAAGCCGAGAACGGTGCCGACGCCGAAGTTCCAGCTGAAGAAAAATAATCAGACACTTCAAGCTAAGCAAAATTCCGCCCATTATCGGGCGGTTTTTTGTTATGTGCACAAACAACAACATTTTTGCATACATATAGGTATTTGTTGCGCTATAGTAATATTAAGACAAGAATCACAAGGCGTGGGTGCAGGTTTCAGTTGAAACTTTGTGGTGTATCGTAAAAATGGAAAGTGTATTACGTTGTGCCTGAGCGAATTGGATCCACTCTAGACCTAGACACCGAATTTGGTGAAATTATTCGTAAGCAGTTTCCTGAACAGGCATTTGTTCAGTCAGATGGCTCGGTTGAGTTCCGCCCCAGTATCGAGGCTGATCGTCACGTACTAGGAAATCCTGAATATCCGATCGCCAGGTATCGCGAGATGATATGTAAATCAGTCGAAGAGAACCTTCTGACGATCATTACCGCAAAAACAGGTACGGGCAAGAGTACTAATGTTCCGCAATATCTCTTTGAAAGCGGATTGTACGATAGAGTTGTCATCACGCAACCACGCGTAATTGCCGCGCGACGATTGCAAGGATTCGTTGGCGAAAATCTGACCGACGCACTGAAGGATCCTGAGCACAACTTGGCGGGCTTTCAGACTGCGGTTGAAGGTAATTCTACTGATGAGAATGCGATTGTCTATGTGACAGACGGACTCCAGTTGATGCGCGAAATATCGCAAGGTGGGATTCGCAAAGACCAGGTGTTGGTCATTGATGAGTATCACGAACGTAGTAGTAATATGGATGCCCTTTTGGCAATCGCGGTTAAGTATGGGATTCGTACTGTCATTATGAGCGCCACGCTGGACGCCGAGAATATCAGCCGACACTATAGCGAGGTTATTGGCAGCGAGGTGCCTGTCATTGATATTATCGGTGAGCAGTATGAAGTCGAAGAACGCGAATCCGATGACCTATATGGTGAAGTTGTCGCGATGGCAAAACAAGGCAAGAATATTCTTGTTTTTCTTCCTGGACGTAAAGAGATTAACAGCGCAATTGGTCGCTTGAGTAAACTTGTGCCAGATTCGTATACACTTCTTGCACTACACGGTGACCAGACGCCAGATGAGCAACAGAAGGCTATGGATACATACGAAGGCGGAAAGATTATATTTTCTACATCAGTAGGTCAGACAAGTATTACTTTCGAGGGTATTGATTGTGTGATTGACTGCGGGTATGAGCGGACAATGATTTTGGGAGAGGGCGGTGTACGGACACTTGCGACGCAGCCCTCGTCACGCGCAACGTCCGACCAGCGCAAGGGACGTGTCGGCCGAATGCAAGAAGGAGATATCTACATACGAGCGCAACTCGCGAGTCTTCCGCCGCTACCGTCTATCAGCGAACAGGCCGCATATGATCTTCCCGAGATACGACGCATGCACCTGGATGACCTACAGCTTAAACTAGCTGCGTTTGGCCATTCATTTGACAGTCTGCCGTTCTTTCAGAGCCCGGACGAGGATGAGGTGGTTCGCACACGAGAGCGACTGGTGCGCCTTGGCATGCTTAAGGACTTGGGCCGAGTGGCGCTCAATGGGTATGAGATCACATCTCAGGGCGAAAAAGCCGCGCGGCTTGCGCTGGACGTCAATTCCGCACGAATGGTGCTTGAGTCGCGCAAGTACGGATCAGATGTTGAGTTAATGATGATGGCCGCCACTGCGGTTCAGCAACTTAACGGCATTACGACGACATCAAAAGGCATGGAGAATTGGCGGTCACTAACCAAGGAAACGCGATCGGATATGATTGCCAATATTGATTTTATGATTGGCGCAATGCGGCGCACCGAAGAAGAGCGACAAGGAAAACATATCGTCAATCTTCGTTATGCAAAAGCAATGAGAGCCTTCGTCAACCTAGCGGAAAAACGAAACTTGGATGTATATGACCTGCAGATACCAAATGCCGAGCAAAGAGAACAGCTCCTGCGCTGTATTGTTGCTGGCACGGATGAATTATTTATCACTCAGGGTCAGATGTATCGTGACTATCGGGGTAAAAAGCGACAGACAGTTGCCAGTACGACGCTTGGGCAGGGTTCGGAGCTGATGATAGGGACTCCATTTAATCTGCAACAAGCGCGTAGCAAAAAGATAGCGACACACACGCTCATATCAGCCGGGACAAACGTCACGATGGATATGCTTCGCGAGACTATCCCCGAACGTATCACGACATCGATCGATGCGTTGTATCTTGATAAAGATGGCACACCTCGAACAGAAGAAACAGTTTTCTTTGATGGATATCCGACCAAGCACCGTATATCGGGTGTCGCCGAGGCCGGTCCACAGCTGCAAAAATTTATTATTGATCAGATATTTTCGAGTAATAAAATCGATAGTGTACTGCCGCCCAACATTACAAAAGCACGACAATCAATTAGTGAATTTAAAAAATTGCAGCATCGTACGGAAGAATATCTTGGCGTTGACTACTCAGTTCAGCAAATAAT
>Ga0326733_1000329_pt1 | contig 14056 bp, 13 predicted proteins | sample 14_GP2_308_FD_207946 | JGI IMG/M metagenome (GOLD analysis project Ga0326733, IMG submission 207946) | Glacier ice microbial communities from Ngari, Tibet, China - 14_GP2_30.8 | ecosystem: Environmental > Aquatic > Freshwater > Ice > Glacier | place: China: Ngari, Tibet | collected 2018-07-17 | reverse complement strand
TTTCATTGCTAGTGAGAAGAGATAGGGATATTACATATCAGGTTATGGGGCAATTGTTGTGGTTTATTTTCCCTGAGTGTCCCGCCAGTGTCCCATGGGTTAAAAAAGAAAAAGGCCTACATCGCTGTAAGCCTCATTTCAATTGGTGGCCCCCCTGTGAGTCGAACACAGCACCAACGGATTATGAGTCCGCTGCTCTAACCAAGCATGAGCTAGGGGGCCTTAATATTTTTTTATTTAGTTAAATAATTATTAAACTAAATAAATTATAAAATTTTAATTAATCTTGACCCGTTTCTAAAAAGCTACGCAAACGCTCAGACCGTGTTGGATGACGTAGTTTACGCAAAGCCTTAGCCTCAATCTGGCGAATACGTTCGCGGGTTACATCAAACTGTTTGCCCACTTCTTCAAGCGTGTGGTCGGTGTTCATTTCAATACCAAAGCGCATGCGCAATACTTTAGCTTCGCGTGGCGTTAATGATTCTAACACTTCACTTGTTGCATCGCGCAAGCTGGCGTACACGGCGGCATCCATTGGCGCTAGCGTTGTGTTGTCTTCAATAAAGTCACCTAGATGCGAATCCTCATCGTCGCCAATCGGCGTTTCCATTGAAATAGGTTCTTTGCTGATTTTTAAGATTTTACGAATCTTATCTTCCGGCATTTCCATTTTTTCAGCCAGCAAGGCTGGGTCTGGCTCTACACCTGTTTCTTGCAGAATTTGACGGCTGATACGATTCATTTTATTAATCGTTTCAATCATGTGCACAGGGATACGAATCGTGCGCGCTTGGTCGGCGATTGAACGCGTAATCGCTTGGCGAATCCACCATGTGGCATAGGTTGAAAATTTATAACCGCGGCGATATTCAAATTTATCCACCGCTTTCATCAAGCCGATATTGCCTTCTTGAATTAAATCCAAAAATTGCAAACCACGGTTGGTGTATTTTTTGGCAATCGAAATCACTAAACGCAAGTTGGCTTCAATCATTTCGCGTTTGGCACGGCGCGCTCGCGCTTCGCCCGTGGTCATTTGCTTATTGATTTCTTTAAGCTCTTTAATGGGAATGCCCACTTTAATTTGCAGCGCAATTAAACGGTCTTGCTGATCAATAATAGAGTGTTTATAGCGCACTAATTTTTCAATGTAAGGCTTTTCAAGCGCTAATTCCACATCTAACCACGTTAAATTAATTTCGTTACCTGGAAAGCTTTTAATGAAATGTGGGCGTGGCATGCCGGATTTTTCCACGCAGAAATCCATCACTTTACGCTCATGGCCGCGCACTTCTTCAACCAAGCCGCGCACTTGTTCACACAAGGCTTCTACTTGTTTGGCCGAGAATCGAAACGCGGTTAACTCTTCTAAAACAGATTCATGCAGCTTTTTGTAACCAGCATCTTGCGAACCTTTGGTTTCGCGAATCGCGTTCATTTCGGTGTTGGCTTTACGAATAATCGCAAAGCGTTTTAAGACTTCTTCTTTTAGCTTGGCTAAGGCCTCAGCTGAAATGGCCGCTGCTTTGGCACCATCCTCATCGTCACCTTCATCATCATCAACATCCGGCTCTTCTTCGTCATCTGCTTCAGCCGCCATAGCGTCATCTAAGCCAATATCGGTGTCAATTAAGCCATCTACTAAATCATCAACGCTGATTTCGTCTTTTTCAACTTTATCTACCATATCCAATAATTGGGCAATGGTAGTTGGGCAAGCGGCAATCGCCTGCACCATGTGTTTTAGGCCATCTTCAATACGCTTGGCGATTTCAATTTCGCCTTCACGGGTTAACAAATCAACCGTGCCCATTTCGCGCATATACATACGCACTGGGTCGGTAGTGCGGCCAAACTCAGAATCCACAGTCGCCAATGCCGCTTCCGCTTCTTCTACCGCATCTTCATCAGTAACAGGCGCTGGTGCATCAGACATTAACAACACTTCAGCATCAGGCGCCTCTTCGTACACCTGAATACCCATATCATTAATTAAACCGATAATGCCATCAATTTGCTCAGAATCCTGCGTATCATCTGGCAAATGGTCATTAATTTCAGCATAGGTTAAGTAGCCACGCTCTTTACCTAAAATAATGAGCGATTTTAAGCGGGTACGGCGCGCTTCCGCGTCTATTGCTTGCGCCGCTGGGTCAAGTGCGGCTTCTGCCGCTAGCTTATTACGCTCTTTTTCTAATGTTTTATCTGATTTTGGTCTGGCCATGCCTGATCCTATTCTATATGACTACTTCTACGATTCTGGCGCTTCGAACCATCTAAGTTTTGATGGCAACGAACAACCCTAAATTATACTGTAAAAAGCGCTAAATTTTAAGAAAAATATGCCGCGTTTTGCTAAAAAACGTGTAGCCTAGCTGTTGATTGAGCAATTTAACTACTTGTTTTGGCGGCTTATTTTGAAGTGTGACCTTGTATTAATTGACCTTTTCGCCTGATTATTTTTTAGCCGTCAAACCTTTAAGCATTTCGCGCTCTTCCATTGTTAAAGCACTTAATGGCTTCTCTTTTAGCGTATCCAACATGCTTCCTTCTCGCTTTTGTTGGGTCGCTTCTAATAATTGGGTACAAGCACCCTCAAATTCAAGCTTATAGTCTAAACTTTCGTCCAATAGCTGCAATTCACGCTGCAATTCGCGCAGTAATCGTGGCTCAACTTGCGGCTCTATTGTGTGTAAAAGTGCCGCTGGTTTCGATTGTGGCTGTTGCAATGCCGCAGTTACTACCGCCTTTAGTAAAATGTCTTGCTCACTAAAACCTAAGCCAAAATTAAGATGCGCAGGCTTGGCCAAGTTTGGCTGCATCATCAGCATCAATATAAAGCGTTTTTCAATGGATAACGGTGCGCGCGATTGTTTTTGCGTGGCTTTGGCAGGCGCTTTATTAGGCGCGGGTAGCTTTAATAAACTTTGCATTTCGGCGTCCGTCACATCGGCCATTTCAGCAACGCGTTTGCGTAATAATAACGAAAAACGTGGCGCTACAATTTGCCGTAAAATCGGCTCTGCATCGTTTAAAAACTTCACTTTATCTTCTTGCGAATTAAGTGCATTTTGCTCACTTAAATGCTGAATAATATATTGCGAAAGCGGCATGGCATTTTGCATTTCCAGCTCAAATTTTTCTTTACCAAATTCGCGCACATAGCTATCTGGGTCATGCTCTTTGGGTAGAAATAAAAAGCGCAATTTTAAGCCATCTGTTAACGCTGGCAATGCATTCATAGCGGCGCGCCAAGCGGCGGTTCGGCCTGCATTATCGCCATCAAAACTAAAGACAATTTCATCGGTTTGGCGCATCAATTTGGTGATATGGAACGGCGTAGTGGCCGTGCCAAGCGCAGCCACCGCGTATTCAATGCCGTATTGCGCCAGCGCCACCACATCCATATAACCTTCCACCACCAGCACACGGCCCGCATCGCGAATGGCGCGCCTTGCCACAAATAAACCATATAACTCATGGCCTTTTTGAAACAATGGCGTTTCAGGCGAGTTGTAATATTTGGGCGTGTCTTCAGGGTTAATCACGCGACCACCAAAACCAATTACTTGGCCTTTTTGGTCATGAATAGGAAACATAATGCGGTCACGAAAGCGGTCGTAACGGCGGCCTTGCTCATTTTCAACCACCAAACCCGCGGTTTGCAAGGCTTCGTTTTCATAATTGCTAAATACACTTTGCAAATTTTGCCAACCGGCAGGCGCATAACCAATTTGAAATTTAGCGGCAATCACACCGCTTAATCCACGCGCTTTTAAATACTCAATTGCACGCGGGCTTTCTTTTAACTGCGCTTTGTAATAGTTGGCGGCTTGTTGCAGGCTTTCTTGCAAACCTAGTTTAATGGTTTTATTTTGCGCGTCTGCTTCACGCGATTGTGGCGTTGAATCTTCTTTAGGCACAATCATACCCACATTTTTGGCTAAATCTTGAATCGATTCAACAAAGCTTAAACCCGCATATTCCATTAAAAAACCAATAGCCGTGCCATGCGCGCCGCAACCAAAGCAATGATAAAACTGTTTGGTAGGGCTTACCGTAAAACTGGGGGATTTTTCGTTGTGAAACGGGCAACAAGCAGAGTAATTAGCCCCCGCTTTCTTTAGCGGCACGCTTTTATCAATCACATCGACAATATCAACGCGATTAAGTAGATCTTGAATAAAGCTATCTGGAATCATTAAGCAATTTTACCGTTTAATTGTAGAAGATAACAAAATTATCCGCTGGCTCACGACTTCAAACTCCGTCATTCCAGCGCAGGCTGGAATCCAGACAAGAAACGTATTAGTGAATGATTATTTAATGATGCGAAACTACAAATGTATTTGGTTTGAATTTTCTGTTTTTATCACATTAACAAAATTAAAAAACCAATCAATTAAAACAAAAAAGGAGCTTTCGCTCCTTTAGTTTTACTGCTTTTTTTGCATTTAAGCCAAGCGTGATTTAATTAAACCAGAAACCTTACCCATATCAGCCACACCAGCCACCAACGGCCTTACCATACCAACCACTTTACCCATATCTTTTGCGCCAACAGCGCCTGAGTCTGCAATTACTTGCGTGATAATCTGATTTAACTCTTCATCACTTAACTGCTTTGGCATATACGTTTGCAACACGGTCACTTCAAACTTTTCAATATCAGCCAAATCCGTTCTGTTGGCCGATTCAAAAGCAGCAATTGAATCGCGACGCTGTTTAAGCATTTTTTCAATGACGGCAATTACATCGGTATCGGCTAATTCAATACGCTCATCTACTTCACGCTGTTTAATGGCGGATAGCAATAAGCGAATAGCACCTAAACGCACGCTATCTTTAGCGCGCATGGCGGTTTTCATGTCTTCAGAAATCTGGGCTTTTAGCATCATTGCAACTTACTTGCTAAAATACTGTGAGAAGTTTTTTTGGTAATCAGTAATATTGCTGGTCAATGCTTGCGCGTATTGATTCACAAAATACTCAATAGCCGCATTTTTTTCAGCTTCAAGCGCTTCAGGATTACCGCACTGTGAAGCCACTAAAAACGCCGTAAAGCGTGCATTAGCATACAAAAAACCTGCACTTGCAGTAGCCAAGTCTTTTTGTTGAGCTTGCTCATTGGCAAGCGCAATAAATTTATCGGCAATATGCAAAAATGCAGGTACTTCATTTTTTGCTGTGTTTGCTGCTGTATTTGGTACAGCGTCAGCGGCTTGATTGTCCGCTACCTTTGTATCAGCCACTTTTTAGTGGCTTAGTAAAGTTTTGCTGGCAATGTTTGATTGCGTAAACGACGATACTGACGTTTAACCGCAGCAGCTGCTTTTCGTTTACGTTCCCATGTTGGCTTTTCGTAAAATTCGCGTGCGCGAAGGTCGTTTAACAAACCTGTTTTTTCAATTAGGCGTTTAAAACGGCGTAATGCAACGTCAAACGGCTCATTTTCTTTTACACGTACACTAGACATTCGTTCTCTCTTATCGGCAATTGCTTTAAAATAACTCTTGAATATCTATTTGAAACTCAAGAAAAGTCCACTATTTTAATCGTATAATTGTTTTTGTTCAATGATTTTGTGCATTTACCTGACAAATCATGCAACATATTTGAAAATATCACATTTTTCTACATTCATATCTTACACATCTTAGAAATAATCTTTTGGGAATAATCATTTGCTGATTTTAGGTTTTGAATCTTCTTGCGACGAAACTGGTGTTGCGCTTTACGATACGCAGCGCGGTTTATTAGCGCATGCGCTGCATTCGCAAGTGGCTATGCATGCCGAGTTTGGCGGCGTAGTGCCAGAACTCGCCTCGCGCGACCATATTCGGCGCGCTTTACCATTGACTGAAATTGTATTAAAGCAAGCCAACAAAACATTAGCTGATATTGACGGCATTGCCTATACACAAGGCCCAGGTTTGGCTGGCGCCTTGTTGGTTGGCACTAGCATTGCGCAATCGCTGGCTTTTGCGTTAAATGTGCCAAGCGTTGGCGTGCATCATTTAGAAGGCCATTTGCTTGCGCCTTTACTAGAACAAAATCCACCAAAATTTCCGTTTGTCGCGCTATTGGTTTCGGGTGGTCACAGCCAATTAATGCGCGTTGATGGCATTGGTGAATACCAATTATTAGGCGACACATTGGATGACGCGGCGGGTGAAGCGTTTGACAAAACCGCCAAATTATTAGGATTGGGTTACCCGGGCGGCCCGGCATTGGCAAAACTGGCATCTACTGGCAAGCCACAGTTTACGTTGCCACGCCCCATGTTAAACAGTAAAGATTTGAACTTTAGCTTTAGCGGCTTAAAAACGGCTGTACTCACTTTAGCCAATAATAATCAGCCACTTAGCAATGATATTAAAGCGAATATTGCGTGGGAATTTCAAGAAGCAGTGACTGAAATTTTAACAGCAAAATCAATGGCCGCATTGCGCGAAACTGGATTGGATAATTTAGTAGTATCTGGCGGCGTAGGCGCTAATAGCCGATTGCGTGAGCGTTTAAACGCAGCAACCAAGCGCAAATTGTGCACAGTGAGCTACCCGCGCTTAGAGTTTTGTACTGATAACGGCGCTATGATTGCGTTTGCAGGCGCAATGCGGCTGGAAGCGATGCGTTTAGCGCAACTGAACACTGGCATAACTGAAGAAACAGGCACCACGCAAAAAGATTACAGTGTTAGCGTAAAACCAAGATGGGATTTAGCCGAGCTGCAAGCGCCTTAATTACGCAATAATTGATCGCTTATTTCTTGCCAAAGCCTGCTTCTGTTCCTGCCAGCAGTTTTTGAATATTACTTTTATGCCGCCAAACCAACATTAGCGCAATCACTATCATCATGATGACGTAATCTTTATACGGCAACAAAAGATAAGCATACAAAGGTGATAAAACCGCGGCAACAATGGCAGCCAATGAAGAATATCGTGATATGGCAAACACAATTGCCCATGTAATTAAAGCCGCTAAACCCAGCATTAATGAGATCGCCAACATAATCCCTAGCGCAGTCGCCACGCCCTTGCCGCCTTTAAAACGGTGAAAAATTGGGAATAAATGCCCGAAGAATACTGCCAACCCTACCGCCGCCACAACCCACATTAACATGCCCGACTGCAAGGCCAGCCAAACTGGCAGCCAACCTTTAAATGCATCGCCAAGCAGCGTTAAAATGGCGGGTAATTTTTTGCCGCTACGCGCCACATTAGTGGCGCCAATATTGCTACTACCCACGGTGCGCGGATCTGGCAGGCCAAATAATTTGCTTAATATAATGCCAAACGAAATAGAGCCAATTAAATAGGCGGCAACAATCCAAACCATGGGCACTAGGGTAACGGGAATAAAACCTAACTCACTCATAAAACCTTTCATTACAATCATTCCAACAATGGTCAGAATCTTGCGTACTGCGCTTAGATTCAGTAAAGATTGGTATTATATTACTGGATTGCCGCAATATTTGGCATGTCAATTGAGAAAAAGCCACATGGACATTATTTTTATAGCTGAGTTAAAAGTTAAAACCAAGCTGGGCGTGCCCGATTGGGAGCGCATGGTGCCGCAAACCATTATTTTAGATATAGAAATTGGCTACGATTTAAAAGCGGCAGGTAAAAGCGATTCCATTGCCGACACCATTGATTACGGCGCGATTGTGATGCGTATTAATGAGACTTTGCACAAGCATAGCTTTAAGTTGGTAGAAGCGCTTGCAGAACATATTTGCCAATTAATTTTTAACGAATTTGGCGCGCAAACGGTAAAAATAAAAGTAGCCAAACCAGCTATATTGCCAGGCTTAAAAGCCTTAGGTATTATTATTGAAAGAAGTAAAAACTAACTTTACTCAATCATGGAAAATAGCTTGTAAAATCAAGCCAATAGCAAGCAATTTATAGCCATTTCACCACTTAACAATTGTAAACAATTGTTAAGACACCCGTATGGTAGTAGCCGATTTCTTGCTATTTACCTCTCAATATGATTTTCTACTAATGTGTCTGATGCTTAACAAACCTTAGAAGATTGGGTAAGTCATGTCCATTGAAAGTGCCTCTTTAGAGCAGCATAAAGATAAGCTGGGTTATCTGTTAAAAGTTGCCTCAGTTGTTCTTATTATGACAGCCGCTGTCTGGGCCATTTTCTTTGTAGCTATTAAAGATCCGCTAGGTGTACTTACCGAAACTGTATTAGTTGTGTTGGGCTGCATGGCTTACGCACAGACCAAACGCAATAACACTAAAATAATTGCTTTTATCTATTTGCCTATTTTATTTGTTGTAATGTGTTTTATTTGTGTGTGTTTTGATGTGCCCAACTCCGCTGCGCCAAGATCAAACAACCACTATTTTCTGCCCATGGCTTTATACGCCTACGTATTGTATCAAGACGAAAATCCCTACTTAAGAATCACCGTTCCTGTTGTCATGTCATTGGCTTTTTTGCTGTTTGCCTGCACCAATTTTGGCTTTAATCTTTCAAGTATGAATGATGACCAGCGATTGATTCGGGGCTGGATAACCAACAGTGTGGCGCTGGTTATGCTGTATTTGGCCGCGCTGATTATGCAATCGGATTTTAAAATGCGGCACTCGCTTGAGCTGGATTTAAGTAAAGCGCTATTAAAAGACGAGATTAAACTTTATTATCAACCGCAAGTTGAAGATGGCGGCAGAACAATTGGTGCAGAAGCTTTAACCAGATGGCGTCATCCGATTCTAGGCAATATTTCACCCGGTGTATTTATTCCACTGGCTGAAAAAAGCGATCTAATTTTACATTTGGGCCGGCATGCACTAACCATGTCCTGCCATCAATTGGCCATCTGGGGCCAAACACAGGCCACCGCGCACTTAACGCTATCAGTCAATATCAGTGTAAAACAATTTCAAAGCGCAGATTTTGTGCAGCACATTGTTGACCTAATTAAAGAAACAAGAATTGATGCGCGCAAGTTACAACTGGAGATTACCGAAAGCATTTTTGCGCACGATCTAGAAGATATTATGATCAAAATGGCGCAACTAAAAGCGCACGGTATTCGGCTTTCTTTAGATGATTTTGGTACTGGCTATTCCAGCTTATCTTATGTAAAAAACCTGCCGATTGATGAATTGAAAATTGACAAAGCATTTATTAAAGATGTGCTTACAAGCGCTAACGCTGCCACCATCACCAAAATGATCATCGCGCTTGCACATGAGCTAAATATTTCCATTATTGCAGAAGGCGTTGAAACCAGTGAGCAGCGTCAATTTTTAATTGACAATGGCTGCCACAATTTTCAAGGTTATTTGTACAGCACACCTTTACCCATTACTGAATTCAATACTTTTGTCTTTTTTAAAGACAAAGCTTAAGCCATTCGGCGCTGACAATAGTTTGCGCTTGCAACCAGCTCAATGCGGTAGATGACAACTTTAAAACCTGTCATAAAACTAACTATTAAATTGCCAAATAAGCATTAACGCTTGGCCAAAAAAGCGAATTTCATATCAATTAAGAAAATTGAAGGCTATATGCATTTAAACCATGCATACCAAAAACTTAAGCTAATTTAGCCAATTAAAGCCTCAAATCGACAGCACGCAATTTGTGATTAGTCATTCACAAAAATATCATTTGTAAACAATAGTTAAGTCTGTATTTAGCAATGCTCAATTGATTGCTTTTTGATGTGCAATATGAATTTCTACGTTTATATCAATTTAAAACATCTATAAGATTGGTGCACAAGTCATGGCGATTGAAAATGTTTCCATCGATCAACATAAAAACAAGGTTACTTATCTTTTAAATGTTGCCATTATTGTCATTACAGTAGTCGCCATATCTTGGGCAATTTTCTTTATTTCCATTCAAGATTGGTTAAGTCTTGCCATGGAATCGACCCTTATTGTGCTGGGTTACATGGGTTACCGCAGCAACAAACGCAACAATATCAAAATAATTGCGCATGTGTATTTCCCTCTGCTTTTTTTGATGATTTGCATTGTGTGTGTATTTTTTGATGTACCTAATTTAGTGGTGCTCAGATCAAATCACCACTATTTTTTGCCCATGGCTTTGTACGCCTATGTGCTGTATCAGGATGAACATCCCTATTTAAAGATTGGTGCACCCACCGTTATTTCATTGGCTTTTTTGCTGTTTGCCTGCACACACACAGGATTCAATTTATCATCAGTGTCTGATGCCGATCGATTGACGCGGGTTTGGTTGACCAATGGTGTGGCGCTTTTTATGCTCTCACTAGTGGCGCTAATTATGCAATCGGATTTTAAAGTACGCCACACTTTAGAGCTTGATTTAAGCAATGCGCTATTAAAAGATGAGCTAAAACTTTACTATCAGCCGCAGGTAGAACATGGCGGTAAAACAGTAGGTGCCGAAGCGTTAACCAGATGGCGCCACCCCATTCTTGGCATTATTCCGCCCAGCATATTTACTCCGCTAGCTGAAAAAAGTGACTTAATTTTGCATTTGGGTAAACATGCACTCACTTCCGCCTGCCATCAATTAGCCGTCTGGGCGCAATCTGATAGCACCGCGCATTTAACGCTATCGGTCAATATCAGCGTAAAGCAGTTTCAAAGCCATGATTTTGTGCAGCATATTATTAAGCTGATTAATGAAACCAAAATTGATGCGCGCAAGCTACAACTTGAGATTACCGAAAGCATTTTTGCAAATGATTTAGAAGGTATTTTACTTAAAATGTCGCAATTAAAAGCGCATGGCGTAATGCTTTCGTTAGACGATTTTGGTACTGACTATTCCAGCTTATCTTACGTAAAAAACTTGCCACTAGATGAATTGAAAATTGACAAATCATTTGTAAAAGATGTGCTAAGCAACGTGAGCGCTGCGACCATTACCAAAATGATCATTTCGTTAGCGCACGAATTAAATATCGGCATTATTGCAGAAGGTGTAGAAACCACTGAACAACGGCAATTTTTAATTGCCAATGGATGCCACAATTTTCAAGGCTATTTATACAGCACGCCTTTGCCAATCCACGAATTTAATGCTTTTGTGCATGCCAAAGTCAAGGCTTAAACTTGCAGGTTTTCTTTGTAATGCCCTTAACTGGGTTATAGCAGCTTGGCTGCGTAACGATTAATTCAAATAAGATATGGCCATCATGACAATAGAGAGCAGGTCAATTGACCAATATAAAGATAAGTTAACTTATCTTTTAAAAGTGGCAACAATTGTGATTGCAGTCGTATCCATGGTTTGGACAACGTTCTATTTTTTTATTCAAAATTGGCTTGGTGTCGCCATGGAAGGTGTACTCACCGTGCAGGGCTACATGGCTTACTGGTACACCAAACGCAACAACACCAAGATAATTGCGGATGAATATTTTCCTCTAATATTTATTATGGTAGCGCTAGTATGCTTTTTCTTTGATGTGCCTACTGCTGCAGTATCAAGATCCAATCACTACTATTTTCTGCCAATGGCTTTATACGCCTACGTGATATATCAAGATGATCATGCCTATTTAAAGATAGGAATGCCCATATTGATATCTTTAGTATTCTTAGTTCTTGCATCTTCAAATTATGGTATCAATCTATCGGAAGCGACAACCCAACATCGATTAATTGCGGCCTGGATCACCAATAGCATAGCGATTATCTTTTTGTTTTTGGTGGCTTTAATTATGCAATCCGATTTTAAAATGCGCCATATATTAGAGCTTGAACTGAGTAACGCGTTGCTAAAAAATGAGCTACTGCTTTACTATCAACCTCAAGTAAACGAGCATGGCAAAACGCTGGGGGCTGAAGTGTTAACAAGGTGGTTTCACCCAAAATTTGGTAATGTTCCGCCCGATGAATTTATCCCTTTGGCCGAAAAAACAGATTTAATCTTACATTTAAGTAAACACGTTTTAGTGTCCGCTTGCAATCAGTTAGCCATTTGGGCGAAAACAAAAGAGACGGCACACCTAAACTTATCCGTTAACATCAGCGTAAAGCAGTTTCTAGATCCGGATTTTGTGCACAACATTATCAGAATAATCGATGACTCAAAAATTGACGCACACAAGTTACAACTAGAAATTACTGAAAGTATTTTTGCACATGATTTAGACGATATTAAAGTTAAGTTGGCACAACTTAAAGAGCGCGGTGTCCGACTTTCGCTAGACGATTTTGGCACGGGCTACTCTAACTTAACCTATGTAAAAAACTTACCGCTGGATGAGTTAAAAATTGACAAATCATTTGTAAAAGATGTACTTAGCAACGTTAGTGCGGCTTCCATCACCAAAGTGGTTATATCGCTAGCGCATGAATTACACATAACCATTATTGCTGAGGGGGTAGAAACCCATGAACAGCGGCAATTTTTAGTTGAAAATGGCTGCCTCAATTTTCAAGGTTATTTATATAGCAAACCGCTACCAATTAACGAGTTTAATGCCTTTGTGCTTGCCCATCAGACAAGCGGCTAACCTCTAGGATGATGCACACTATGCAGCTGCTTTAAGCGCTCGCGTGCCACGTGGGTGTAAATTTGCGTAGTAGAAATATCTGAATGGCCTAACAACATTTGCACCACGCGCAAATCGGCACCATGATTCAACAAATGTGTGGCAAAAGCATGGCGTAACACGTGTGGGCTCATGTGTTTATGAATACCAGCCAGCAACGCATAGCGTTTAATCAAATACCAAAACGCCTGGCGCGTCATCATATCGGCGCGGTTGGTCACAAAAAGCGCATCGCATAATTTGTTTTGCAAAATTTCAGGCCGCGCATAGTTTAAATATTGATCAATCCAGCTTGCCGCCTCTTGGCCCATTGGCACAAGCCGCGTTTTGCTACCCTTACCCGTTACGCGCACCACGCCATCTTGCGTACTCACGTCATTCACTTTAACTGTCACCAACTCTGAAACGCGCAAACCGCTGGCGTATAACAATTCCAGCATCGCTCTATCGCGTAAGCCAATAGGCTGATTAATATCAGGGGCGCTCAGTAAATCGCTTACCTCTTGCTCATTTAAACTTTTAGGCAAGCTTCGCGGCAATTTAGGCGATTCAATTTGCAGTGTTGGATCTGTTTCTATTAAGTTTTCGCGCAGAGCATAGCGATAAAAGCGGCGCATACTGGCAACCAACCGGCTAATACTGCGCGGCTTACTCTGTGGGAATTTAAAGGCTAAATAGTGCTGAATATCGGCTTGATTAACACTTAATAAATCGCGTTGTTGGGTAATAAGCCAAGTGTGAAATTGGCTTAAATCGGCGCGATAGCTTTCAAGCGTGTTTTTAGATAATCCATCTTCTAACCAAAGATGGTCAATAAAAGTGTCTAGCTCGCTCGGGTTTTTAACTTGGTCTAATTCGGCCAAATTGGTTTACTCTTTTTCAAAGCGCACACCTTCATGCTGCAATAACCATTGCTTAATCTTTAAGCCATCCACTTGGCCGCGCATATAGCCACCCAAGCCATTTTTAGCCACCACGCGATGACAAGGAATAACCAAAGGTAAATGATTAGCACCACAAGCATTTGCAACGGCACGCGGGCCGCTGCCAATCTGCGCGGCTATTTCGCCGTAAGTGAGTACTCGCCCACATGGAATAGCGCTAATCGCTTGCCACACGCGGCGCTGAAACGGCGTGCCTTTATAAACGATGGGCAAATTAAAATCATTGTAAGCATTACTAAAATAAGCCTCAATTTGCACCGCTACTTTTTCGGCCATTTTCTGTTGTGCGGGCTTCGGCTCATGCTTTTCGGTTAGCAGCTCAATCACCACCTGCACCCCTTGTACGGCAATACCTACCGCGCCAAACGGCACTATCAAAATCGCGTCATATTGCAGGGGATGCTTATTATTAGTCTGCATATTATTGATTAAATTGAGCCTTTAAAAGGTTTAATTTCTACAGTTACTAATTTAACTTAAATATGAAAACTTACGCAAATAAAAAAGCCCCAAAACAGTATTAATTGTTTTGGGGCTTTTAATATGACTAAAAAAAGCTAAAAATTTAATCTAAATA
>Ga0326733_1000328_pt1 | contig 14194 bp, 13 predicted proteins | sample 14_GP2_308_FD_207946 | JGI IMG/M metagenome (GOLD analysis project Ga0326733, IMG submission 207946) | Glacier ice microbial communities from Ngari, Tibet, China - 14_GP2_30.8 | ecosystem: Environmental > Aquatic > Freshwater > Ice > Glacier | place: China: Ngari, Tibet | collected 2018-07-17 | reverse complement strand
TGCTGGCGGCGAGCGCGGAGCTGCCGCCGTGGCTGAGCGTCACCGTGGCGCCCGGGTTGGCGGCCTCGAAGGCGTCGGCAATCTGGGCGAACGACTCGGTCAGGGAGGAGGCCGCGAACACGACGACGGGGCCGGTGACGGCGCCGTCGGCCGAGGGGGCCGGTGCCGGTGCCGGTGTCGCCGAGGCGCAGCCCGCGAGCAGGGCGGCGCCGAGCGGCACGGCGAGAAGTGCCGAGAGCAGTCGTCGGCGGCTCGGTGTCACGGGCGCCTCGTCACGGGAGCGATATTCCGACCGATGTCGCCTTGACGCTCGCCGCAGCGACCGTGCCGACTTCAATCCCGAGCTCGTCGAGGGCCTCGCGGCTGATCAGCGACACGATGCGGAATGGCCCGGCCTGCAACTCGACCTGCGCCATGACGGTGTCTTTGGTGATGCCGGTGACGATGCCAGTGAGCCGGTTGCGTGCCGACGCCTTCGAGGTCGGGGCGAGCGGAGACTCGCTAGCGAGTTCGCGCACGAGCGCGGCGAGCTCAGCGCCGTCGACGACGAAGCGCCCGTTGTCGGCCTTGGTGAGGTGCAGCCGCCCGGCGTCGGCCCAGCGGCGGATGGTGTCGTCGCTCACACCGACGAGGGCGGCGGCTTCGCTCACGCGCAGGGGAGTCACGGTCATGCGCCCAGTTTATGCCGTAGATGCGGCGGTAAACAGCATGTGGTTCCGCATTCGCGTGAAAACTGGCGCTGGGTCACCGTCGCGGCGGCGCGGTCGTTGCCCGTCGGACAAGCCCGGTGGGGAGCATGATGTGGGTCTGGTCCAGGGTGTCGCCGTTCAGCAGGCTGATGAGCATTCCGGCGGCGGTACCGCCGAGTTGTTTCATCGGCTGCCGGATCGTCGTGAGGGACGGGGTCATCTGGGATGCCTCGGGGATGTCGTCGAAGCCGATCACCGACAGGTCGCCGGGCACGTCGAGGCCGAGTTCGGCCGCGACCTGGACTGTCGCTATCGCCGAGACGTCGTTCGCCGCGAAGACGGCGGTCGGCGGATCGGCCATCGAGAGAAGCGATGCCGCCGGTGCCTTCGCCGTCTCGGGTTTGTACAGGCCGATGCGGCTCAGAGCGGGGCTGTATGGGATGCCCGCGTCGGCGAGGGCTTGCCGATAACCGGCTTCCCGGAGGGTGGCCGAGCGCAGATCGGGACGGCCGGCGAGGAAGCCGATGCGGCGGTGGCCTAGCTCGATCAGGTAGCGCGTGGCCTGGTGCGCGCCGCCGAAGCTGTCTGATTCGACAGTTGGCAGGTCGGCCCTCCCGGTGTGCGGGTCGATGGCCACAATGGGGATCTCAACCGACGTGGTGTCCACGGTCGGTGTGACGATGATGGCGCCGTCGATCAGGGTGCCGCTCAGCCGGCTCAGGGAGCGTCGCTCCCAGCCGTCGCTCTCCCCGCCGCGGGACCCGCTGTAGGCGAGCAGGTCGTAGCGGGAATCGTGCAGCGCAGAACCGACACCCTTCAGGATCTCGGCGCTGAACGGCTCGAAATCGGCCACCAGGATGCCGATCACCCCCGTTCGGCGGAATCTCATGCTGCTCGCCACGAGGCTCGACTCGTAACCCAGCCGTTGAACCACGTCGAGCACCCGCGCGCTGGTCGCGCTGGAAATGCCGTATCGGCCGTTGACGGCCTTGGACACGGTCGCCACCGAGACGCCGGCTGCGGCGGCGACATCGTGGATGGTCGGGCGACGGGACATGGCTTCAGCATAGGGATGGAAAAGGTTTTCGAAAACGTTTGACAGTGTTTTTTTCCGCTGTGACACTGGGGCCACACCACGGCCACCAACTCTGATGGTGTCCCTCAATGGAGAGAAGGTTGAACCACATGAAGGTGAACCACACGAAGGCCACGAGGATCTTCGCGGGCGGGGCGGCTCTGGTACTCGGCACATTGGGCCTCACGGCGTGCAGCGCCGACGCATCCGGAGACACGGCTAGCGGCGGAGACGTGACGATGAGCCTCTGGCAGAACTCCACGACCGGCCCCGGACAGGATTTCTGGGATGCCACCGTCGCGAGCTTCGAGGCAGACAACCCCGGCGTCACGATCGACGTGCAGGCGATCCAAAACGAGGACCTCGACGGCAAGCTGCAGACCGCACTCAACTCCGGAGACGCACCCGACATCTTCCTCCAGCGCGGCGGCGGCAAGTTGGCAGCGATGGTCGCGGCCGGCCAGCTGATGGACATCACCGGTGGCATCTCCGACCAGGTCAGGGAGGAGATCCCGGAGGGCTCGTTCATCGCGAACAGCCTCGAGGACAAGATCTACGCCATGCCCGTTGCCGTGCTCCCCGGCGGCATCTTCTACAGCCAGGATCTCTTCACCGCCGCGGGTATCGCCGACGCCCCGACGACGATGGACGAGTTCGACACGGTAGTCGAGCAGCTCAAAGACAGCGGGGTCGCCCCCGTCGCCCTCGGCGCCAAGGACGCCTGGCCCGCAGCGCACTGGTACTACTTCTTCGCGCTCCGCCAGTGCAGCCCCGACGTGCTCGCGGAGGCCGCCGACCAGAAGGACTTCACCGACGACTGCTGGATCAGGGCTGGCGAGGACCTCCAGGACTTGGCCGACACCGAGCCGTTCAACCAGGGCTTCCTGACGACGGCCGCGCAGCAGGGCGCCGGCAGCTCCGCGGGGCTGATCGCCAACAAGCAGGCGGGCATGGAACTCATGGGTGCCTGGAACCCCGGCGTGATCGCCTCCCTGACCCCGGACGAGAAGCCGCTGCCCGACCTGTCCTGGTTCCCCTTCCCCGAGGTGGATGGTGGAGACGGGCAGCCCGGTTCGATCCTCGGCGGCATCGACGGATACTCCTGCTCGGCGAAAGCGCCGCCGGAGTGCGTCGACTTCCTCAACTACATCGGCAGCTCTGACGTGCAGAAAGAGTACTACGCGGCCTTCAACGCCCCGCCGGTGAACACGGTGGCGCAGGAAGTCGTGACGGAGCCGTACCTGAAGCAGATCATCGAGGCCTATAACGCGGCCCCGTACGTCTCGCAGTGGCTCGACACCGTCTACGGCCAGAACGTCGGCAACGCGCTGAACGTCGGCGTCGTCGACCTCCTCGCCGGCAAGGGCGGTCCGGAAGAGCTGGTCCAGGCCGTCAACGACGCCGCCAAGAAGGCATAGGCACGCACATGTCAGTTCGCGAGAGGATCTCGGCGCAGTTAGAGGTGGATCTCTCGAAGCGCGGGGCCACGGGCACCACGCCCGTGGCCCCGCGGGCGCGCCGCCGCGTGTCCTGGGGTGCAAGGACGGAGATCGCGGTACTCGTCGGCCCCGCACTGGTCGTCTTCCTCGGCTTCGTCATCTTCCCCGTCGTGATGGCCGCGTACTACGGCTTCTTCAGCTGGCAGGGCTACGGCCCGGCCACCGACTTCGTCGGGTTCCGCAACTACGTCACGATCCTCCAGGACCCCACATTCCAGGAGGCCCTCACCCACAACGGCATCATCGTCGTGCTCTCGCTCGTGCTGCAGGGCCCGGTCGCGATCCTCCTCGCGCTGCTCCTGAACCGCAAACTCACGGGCCAGTCGCTCATTCGCGTGCTGATCTTCGTGCCGTACGTGATCTCCGAAGTCGTCGTCGGCACGGGCTGGAGCCTGATGCTCCAGTCCAACGGCGCGGTGAACGGCATGCTCGACAAGCTCGGACTCGGCGCGTTGAAGCAGGACTGGCTCTCGAACCCCGACATCGCGATCTGGACCCTGATGGTGATCATCACCTGGAAGTACGTCGGGTTCGCGGTCATCCTCTTCCTCGCCGGGCTGCAGGGCATCCCGGAGGAGCTCCCGGAAGCGGCGGCCATCGACGGCGCGTCGTTCTGGCAGATCCAGCGGCACATCACCCTGCCGCTGCTGGCACCGACGCTGCGCATCTGGGCGTTCCTGTCGATCATCGGGGCGCTGCAGCTGTTCGACCTCGTCTACATCATCTGGGGCCAGTACATCGCCTCGACCGCGGGCACCTCGACCATGGCGACCTACCTGGTCGCCAATGGCCGCAACGCCGGCAACTTCGGCTACGGAAATGCCGTGGCCGTCGTGCTGTTCCTGATCTCCCTCATCGTCGCCCTCATCTACCAGCGCTACGTGCTGCGCCGCGACACCGAAGGTGCCATCACCGGAAAAGGACAGAGCCGATGACCGTTCTGCTGACCCCTCCCACGCGGACGCCGGCGGCAGCGCTTCCGCCCGTGACGCCGCAGCGCCGCTGGGGAACCCCCGTCGCCTACATCGTCGCCGTGGTCGTCGTGGCGCTCATGCTGGCCCCGGTGCTGTTCATCATCATCGGCGGCTTCCGCACGAACGCGCAGATCACCACCGATCCGTCCGGCTTCCCGTCGGTGTGGGAGTTCGGCAACTACCTTGACGTGCTCAGCGGCGGCGTCTTCTGGCGCCTGGTCGGCAACTCCCTGATCGCCGGCCTCGCCACCACCCTGGGCGTTGTGGTGCTCGGCCTGATGGCGAGCTACGTGCTCGCGCGGTACTCCTTCCGCGGCCGCGCGGCGCTGTACGCGATCTTCGCCGCCGGCCTCATGTTCCCCATGACCGTCGCGATCACACCGCTGTACCTGGTGGTGAAGAACCTGGGCCTGATGAACAGTCTCGGCGGCGTCATCCTGCCCCAGATCGCATTCGCGCTCCCCACGACCATCATCATCCTGGTGCCCTTCCTTCGCGCCATCCCGGATGAGATCCAAGAGGCCGCGTTCATCGATGGATGCAGTCGCCTCGGGTTCTTCTGGCGGATGATCGTGCCGCTGGCGATGCCCGGTGTCATCACGGTCGGCATCCTGGCCTTCATCGGCAGTTGGAACAGCTACCTCCTTCCCCTGTTCATCCTGAACAACGAGGCGGTCTTCACCCTCCCGCTCGGAGTGCAGTCCTTCGCATCGCAATATTCGGTGGACACGGCCAAAGTGCTGGCTTTCACCTCCCTGTCCATGATTCCGGCATTGGTGTTCTTCGCCCTGTTCGAGCGCCGCATCGTCGGTGGCCTGACCGGCGCGGTCAAGGGCTGATCCGCCCGCCGCAACCCTGAAGCTCCCGATTCGCCGAAGTAGAAAGAGAACACAGTGACTCACCCGCAATTGCCTCCCGTGTCCGAACGCGTGCTCGACCTGTTTGCCCGGATGACGCTCGATGAGAAGGTCGCGCAGCTCGTCGGGTACTGGGTCGACCAGGGCGGCGAAGTCGTCGCCCCGCTGGCCGGGGAGATGGCGTCGTCGACCAGATACGACGAGGCGACGGTGCACGGCCTCGGGCACCTCACCCGCGTCTACGGAACCCGGCCGGTCGACCCGGTGGAGCGGGCGGAATGGCTGTGGGCGGAGCAGAGGCGCCTCAAGGAGCACACCCGGCTCGGTATCCCCGCCATTGTGCACGAGGAGTGCCTGACCGGGCTTGCAGCGTGGAAGGCAGCGACCTTCCCGACCCCGCTGGCGTGGGGAGCCGCGTTCGACCCCGCCCTCGTGGAGGAGATGGGACGGCTGATCGGTCGGTCGATGCGGGAGCTCGGCATCCACCAGGGGCTCGCGCCGGTACTCGACGTCATCCGTGACCCGCGGTGGGGCCGCGTCGACGAGTGCATCGCCGAAGACCCCTACGTCGTCGGCACGATCGGCACCGCCTACGTCGTTGGCCTGCAGTCCGAAGGCGTGCACGCCACCCTCAAGCACTTCGTGGGCTACTCCGCGTCGCAGGCCGGGCGCAACCACGCCCCCGTGCACGCCGGGCCCCGCGAAATCGAGGATGTGTTCCTGCCTCCCTTCGAGATGGCCCTGCTCGATGGCGGGGCGCGCTCGGTAATGAACTCCTATGCCGAAATCGACGGCGTCCCCGTCGCCGCGACCCCGGAATACCTCACCGGAATACTCCGCGACCGGTGGGGCTTCGACGGCGTCGTGGTCTCGGACTACTTCTCGGTCGCGTTCCTGCAGCTCATGCATGCCGTCGCCGCCGACAGGGGCGAAGCTGCCGACCTGGCGCTGCGGGCCGGGATCGATGTGGAGCTGCCCACCGGGGACGCCTATCTGGCGCCGCTCCTCACGCGGGTGCGGGCCGGTGTCACCGATGAGTCGATCGTCGACCGCGCCGTCCTGCGGGTGTTGGCGCAGAAGGAGGAGCTGGGACTGCTCGACGAGAGCTTCGAGGCGCCGCCCGCGGAGATCGACCTCGACTCGCCCGAGCACCGGCGGGTCGCGCGCGCACTGGCCGACGAGTCGCTGATCCTGCTGACCAACGACGGGATCCTCCCGCTCGGAAGTGCCTGGGGGCAGCATCCGCGCCGGGTCGCAGTCATCGGCCCGAACGCGGACTCGGCCGAGGCGCTGATGGGCTGCTACTCGTTCGTGAACCACGTGCTCGCCCACCACCCCGAGGTGCCGCCGGGGCTGGAGATGCCCACCGTGCTCGCGGCGCTCCGGGACGAGTTCCCCGGGGCCGAGATCGACTACTCCTACGGATGCGCCGTGGACGGGGCGGACGACTCCGCCATCGCCGCGGCCGTTGACGCGGCCCGCGGAGCGGACGTCGCGGTGGTCGTCGTCGGGGACCGCGCCGGGCTGTTTGGCCGCGGGACGGTCGGGGAGGGCAACGACGTAGAGAGCCTCGACCTGCCGGGCATCCAACGCCTCCTGGTCGAGAGCATCGTCGCGAGCGGCACTCCCGTCGTGATGGTGGTGCTGTCGGGCCGCCCCTACGCGATCGCCTGGGCCGTCGACGGGCCGACCGCGCCCGCGGCCGTGCTGCAGGCGTTCTTCCCCGGCGAGGAGGGCGGCCGGGCACTCGCGGCGGTGCTGTCCGGCGCGGTCGCGCCCTCCGGGCACCTGCCCGTCTCGCTGCCCCGCTCGGCCGGCGCGCAGCCGTTCACCTACCTGCATCCGATCCTGGGCGGTCCGTCCGAGATGACGAGTGTCGACACGGCGCCGGTGCTGCCGTTCGGGCACGGCCTCACCTACACGACCTTCGAACGGACGGCGCTGGATGTCGACGCGACGGTCGTCGCGGGCGACGCCTTCTCGGCGAGCGTGCGCGTGCGCAACTCCGGCGAGAGGGCCGGCACCGATCTCGTGCAGCTGTACGCGCGCGACGTGCAGGCGAGCGTGACCCGTCCCGTCGCCCAGCTTCTGGGCTACCACCGCGTCGCGCTCGAGCCGGGGGAGGAGGCGGTCGTCCGGTTCCGCGTCCCGACAGCTCGGCTGTCGTTCACGGGGCTCCGGCGCGAACGCATCGTCGAGCCGGGCCGGGTGGAGCTGTGGGTCGGGCCGTCCTGCGCCGAGAAGGAGACGACCTCGGCAATCGAGATCACCGGGCAGGTGCACCGCGTGACGGTCGCCGACGGACGGCTGGTGGACAGCCGCACCGAACGCCTGACGGTGCGCGCCACGGGAGCCGCTGCGCTCCGGGTCTGACAACGTGCCGCCGTCTACACCTGCACGGGTGCCGTGCTCGAGCGGAACGGATGCCGCAGCCGCCGCAGCATCCGTCCCCAGAGCCGGCCGACTGACCCCGGGCCGGCGCGCCGGTACGACACCCACAGGATGAGCACGATCGCCAGCGCGATCGCCGCCCGCGCGAGATCGGTCGACGGCACGAGCAGCCGGGCGGTGAGGGCGACCGGCACCGCGAGCCACTCCCAGCGGCCGGTCATCGCGATGATCGGCACGAGCAGCAGCGCGTACCAGGGGTAGCGCGGCGAGACGATCAGCAGCGTCGCGCCGATCATCACCAGCTGGCCGAGCCACGGGTCATCCGGATTCGTCTTCCACCACACCAGCCCGGCGGTGACCGCGAGCAGCACCGCCGCGACCACGAGCGCCGACGCCCCGGGGAAGACCAGCGAGAGCAGCACGAACCGCTCGCCGCTCGAGTAGCCCTCCTCGGTGAGGTAACCGGGCAGGTAGCCGAGCACACCGATGCCGCTCGCGAGAATGTAGGGCACATAGAGCACCGCGAAGGTGACGATGGAGCCGACGATGACCTTCCAGGGCTGGCGTCGGAGCAGCGCGGGGGCGGCGATCACGGGGATGAGCTTCACCGCGATCGCCGCCCCCAGCGCGATGCCGCCGCCCCATCGCCGGCCGTTCGAGACGAGCAGGGTCGCGACGAGCACGAGCAGCCCGGCGAGGATGTCGATGTGCGAGTTGGTCACGCCCTCGGTCGCCGCGAGCGGGCTCCAGCCCCAGAGGGCGGCCCAGCGCGGGTCCCGGCCGCGGGTGTGCAGGGCGCGGAGCAGGATGCCGGTGATGCCCAGGCTCAAGATCAGCCCGGCGAGCTGCATCGGCCAGTACTCCGGACCCGGCCCGGTCAGAAACCGCAGGCCGGCGAAGAACAGCTCGCTCGTCGGCGGGTAGATCGTCGGCACCTTGGCACGATTGATGGCGGTGCAGATGATCTCGTCGCTGCCGGGCTCATTGCTCGTCAAAATGCGCTCGCCCACGCACTCGGGCTCGCCATTCTCCCCGATCACGGGCGCCGGGAACAGCCAGTCGGTGCGCAGCTCGCGCAGCGCCGGGTCGGCCGGCACGTACTCGTAGGGGGAGACGCCGGCGTTCTGCACGATGCCGTCCCACGCGTACCGGGCGGAGTCGGTGCTCGTGTTGGGTGGTCCGGCCAGCGCGGCGCCGCCGATGGCGACCGATCCGGCGATCACCAGCGCGACAGCGGCCCGCAGCGGCACCCGGCGCAGCGCGAACACCGACAGCGCGAAAAGCACCCAGAGCACCGTCGTCAGCAGCACGAGCGGCGACCGCCAGCTCTTCTCGTCGTAGAAGGGCAGCGCGATCACCGACACCGCCGTGGTGACCGTGCTCGCGGCGAGCAGCAGCGAGGTGAGAAGAATGCGCACAGGTCCATCCTGTCCGATTCGCGGTCCGCTCCGAACACCACTCATGGACACGACGCCGCATCCCCCCGCACCGCGCCTCGCGTGGTGGAATGGCGACGTGCACCGACTTCTCAACGGCCTGCGTCGTTCCCTGGCTTCGCCCTCACGCAACCCGCGGATGGCGACGGTGCTCGGGCGACTATTGGGAATCGCGTTCATCGTGTGCTTCGGCACCGGGCTGTACAGCCACTTTCTGCAAGACCCGCTGCCGTGGATGATGTTTCCCACCCGACCGACGTTCCTGTACCAGCTCAGCCAAGGCATCCACATCACGGCGGGCATCGCGTGCGTACCGCTCATTCTCGGCAAGCTCTACGTCGTGTTCCCCGAACTGTTCCAGACGCCTCCGGTGCGCTCGTTCTCGCACTTCCTCGAGCGTGCGTCGATTGCCCTGTTCGTGGCCGCGTCGCTCGTCGAGATCACGATCGGGCTGCTCAACACGTTCCAGTTCTATTCACTGTTCCCGTTCCCGTTCAAGCAGACGCACTTCGCGCTGTCGTTCGTGATCATCGGCTCGCTCGCCATCCACATCGCGGTGAAGCTCGACGTGATCGCGAAGTACTGGCGCAAGAAGGACAGCTACGACAGCGACGGCAATGTGATCGGGTTCGACGACGCGCCGCCGGTCGCAGCATCCGCCCCGACGTCAGAAGCACCAGCCACCGGGGTCACCGGCCGCATCTTCGCCTGGATCGACGCGACCCCGGAGCCGTCGCCCACCACGAGCCGCCGCGGATTCGTCGCCACGATCGCCGTCGCGACCGCTGCCGTCGTGGCGTTCACGGCGGGGCAGTCGTTCCGCCCACTGGACGGCGTCAACTTCTTCGCGCCGCGCAAGGCCGGTGTCGGCCCGAACGCGTTGCCGGTCAACCGCACCGCTCGCGCCGCCGGAGTGCTCGAGAGCGCGGTTGCCCCCGACTGGGCGCTCACCGTGGTGAACGGCGACGCCTCGCGCAGCTTCACCCTCGCCGAACTCGCCGCCCTGCCGCAGCACGACGTCGACCTGCCCATCGCGTGTGTCGAGGGCTGGAGCCAGACCGCGTCGTGGCGCGGACCGCGGTTGCGCGACCTGCTCGACAGCGTCGGCGCGGATGACGGGGTATCGATCCGTGCCACGAGCCTCGAGCAGAAGGGCGGATTCCGGCTGATGGACATGGGCCCCGAGTTTGTGCGCGACGACCTCACCCTCGTCGCGCTCGAAGTCAACGGCCAGGCGCTCGATATTGACCACGGCTTTCCCGCCCGGATGATCGCCCCCGCCAGACCCGGCGTCCGGCAGACCAAGTGGCTGAGCACGATTGAGGTGATCTGATGAGAATCTGGCGGATTGCACTCGTCGTCGTCGGCATCGCCCTGCTTGTCCTCGGCGGCCTCGTGCTGCTCGAGGATGTCGCGCCGAAGCGCTACGGCGGCATCCTGCTCTGGTTCGCCGGCGCGATCGTCATCCACGACGGAATCATCGCCGGGATCGTGATCGCGGTAAACCTGACGCTGCGGAAGGCCGGCCGAAGGGTGCCGCTCGGGGTCCTCGCGATCGTGCAAAGCGCGATCGTGGTCGGCGCGATCGTGTCGCTGATCGTGTTCCCGCAGATCGTGAAGCAGGGCATCGGCACGCTCAACCCGACGATCCTGCCGCTCGACTACGCCGCGAACCTGGTGCTGTTCTACGGGGTGCTGGTCGCGGTCACCGCGGTCGCGATCGCCGTGTACCTGCGGGTGACCGCGCGTCGGCGCGAAGATGCGCCCAGGACGCGGTAGCGGTTGCTGCCAGAGCGCGCTGGTCCACCCGCAGACACAGACCTAGTGGTGAGCCTTCTTCGGGCGCACGATGAGCACGGGGCATTCGGCGTGCCGCACGCACTGCTCGCTCACCGAGCCGAGCATCAGGCTGCGGAAGCCGCCAAGACCGCGGGAGCCGACCACGAGCATCCGCGCATCTCGCGAGAGTGCCAGAAGGATCTCCGCCGGGTGGCCGAAGGCGGCGCGATACGCGACCTCGACCGACGGATGCGCGTCGGCCGCGGCCTTCGACTCGGCCTCGAGAATCCCGCGCACCTTCTCGGACACGTGGGCGAACGACGAGACGATCCCGAAGTCGACGAGCGAGCCGTGGGGTGCGGTGTCGATGCTCCAGGTGCGCACGACGCACAGGGGAGCGTTGAGCTTCTCCGCAAGCTCGAACGCCTGCTCGAGGGAGCGCTGGGCGTCGGCGGACCCGTCGTGACCGACGACGATGCTGCCGCTCGCGATGGGCTCAATTTCAGTGATATCAGGTGCGGACTTCGTCGACATGGGTGCCCCGTTCAGCGTTCGTGGGAGGCCGTCCGGTCGGACGCCTGCCTCACCCGAGCCTACGAGGCATTGGGGGAGTTCGGGTGCCCCTCCCGCGCGAGGCGGCAGAATGTGCGTCCGTCGAGCTGCCAGACCTGCCGCAACCCGAGCCCGATAGCCGCCGCGCGGGTGATGAGAGCATCGACGCCGATCTCGGCCCAGGGAAACGGGTCGCTCTGCCGGCCGTGGGTGTCGACGAGGCGTCCGGTGTAGGTGCGGTCGCGCCAGGCATCCGGATGCGTCTCCACCACGATCTCCCCGTCGGCGGCGAGCAGCTCGTCGCAGCGCACGATCATGGCGGTGACGTCGCCGCCGATGCCGATGTTGCCGTCGACGAGCAGGGCGGTCTGCCACTGGCCCTCCAGGGGCAGCTCCCCGAAGACCGAACCCAGCAACACGCTGAGGCCGGACTCGGTCGCGACCTCGATGGCGGTGGGGGAGACGTCGATGCCGAGGGCCTCGATGCCGAGGTCCATCGCCGCACGCACCATCCGGCCCGGGCCGCAGCCAATGTCGAGCACGGGGCCGGTCACGCTGCGCAGCAGGCTCAGGTCGGCGACATCCGCGTCGGCGTGCCAGCGCGACACATCCATCGGGGCCGCGCCGCCGGGCTCGCTGCCGCCGCCCTGGCGGTCATCGGACGCGCCATCGTCGGCCTCGTACAGGTAGAGCACGTTGGAGTGGGAGCGGCGGAGGGCCGCGGCGTAGGGTTCCGATCCCCCGGCCCCGAACGTCGTGCCCTCGGTGAGGTCGTCGGTCTCGGTGTTGCCCGCGCCGCTCACGACAGGGCCGTCTCTGCGGCCGCCGGGTGCCCGTCGAGGGGGAGGTGGCCGGCCAGAACCGACGCGAAGCGGGTGCGCGGAGCGGCGCGTGCGACCGCGATCGCGTCGTCGATCGTGTCGACGTCGGTGAGTTCGGGGAGTTCGCGAACCGTGAGTCCGGCATCCCGCAGGCGCTGGAGCTGGATGCTGCCGGTGTCGTCGCGCGACATCGGAACGCCCCGCACGAGGTCGCCGTCGGGGTTCGCGAGGGCGAGCGCCCAGAATCCGCCATCGTTCGCGGGGCCGAACCAGGCATCGACGCCGGGCGGCCACGGTTCGAACATGGGGGCGATCATCTCGGCCGTGACCTGGGGGGTGTCCATGCCGATGAGCACAGTCGGGCCGTCGCACTCGTCGAACATCGCACCGAGGCGCAGGTCGAGGTCGCCGTCGACCTGGTTCATCACGACGTAGTCCTCGGACCCGGGCGGTACTTCGGCGCCGTCGAACAGGAGAACTCGGCGGGTCGCTGGCACCTCGGCGATCGCGGCCAGGGTGTCGGCAATCGCCGCGGCGGCCAGCTCGGCGGCGGCCTCAAGGCTCAGCGGCGGATGCAGCCGTGTCTTGACCTTGCCGGGCAAGGCCTCCTTGGCGATGAGAACGATGGAGGTCACGTGAGTGATTCGGAGCCGCGGTCCGAATGGCTTGGTCGGCGGCGCTCCGCGGCGAGCAGCCGCGACATGTCCTTGATTGCCGTGAATGTGCCCCGCACGGTGCCGGTGACCTTCGATCGGCCAATCCGCGGCGAGTAGGGGGTGTCGACCTCGCGGATGCGCCATCCCGTCGCCGATGCGCGCAGCACCATCTCGAGGGGGTAGCCGCTGCGCCGGTCAGCCAGCTCGAGGGCGAGGAGGGCCGGGCGGCCGGCCGCGCGCATCGGTCCGAGGTCGTGCAGGTTGACGCCCGTGGCGTCGCGCATCATCTGTGCGAGGGCCCAGTTCGCGACGCGCGCGTGCGCCGGCCACGCGGACCTGGTCGTCGGGCGACGCCGCCCGAGGACGAGCTCGACCGCGCCCGCGGCGACCGGATCGACGACCAGGGGGAGGTCGGCCGGATCCATCGAGGCATCCGCGTCACAGAAGGCGACGATCGGGGCGGTGGCGGCGAGCAGCCCGGCGTGGGCGGCGGACCCGAAGCCCCGCCGCGGCTCGCTCACCACGGTCGCGCCGTGCTCGCAGGCCACCGCGGCCGAGCGGTCGGTCGAGCCGTTGTCGACCACGATCGCGTGGTAGCCGTCGGGCAGGCGCGAGAGCAGCCAGGGCAAGGCCCCCTCCTCGTTGAGGCACGGGAAGACGACGTCGACGCGGTGTTCTGGCACCTGATGACCCTACGAGATCGGGGCTGAATGCGGGCACCGGCTTGCGGGGCGCCAAGAATTTGCGCCGGGAGGCCTGCGCGCACCGCGAGGCCTGCGCGCGCCGAGCGTGCCTGCTGCTACGGGCACCCCGGGCGCTTAGGGGCACAGTGGACGGCCGACGGCTCGTCTCGGTGTCGCTCGGGGGGAAACTCAGGCAGTCCTTCTAGTGTGGGCGGGTGACTGCGCCCCCCGCCTCCGACCCGCGCGCCGGCGACGATCGATCGGCGGCAGCAGCAGGCACCGCTGCACCCGTCGATCCGGAATCCGACCCTGCAGCATCCGACTCTTCCGGCGCCCTGCCGCCTCGCACCCCGCGGATGACCCCGCGCCAACACACCCTGTGGGCCGCGCTCGCCGGCGGTGTCACCGCGATCACGACGCTCGCGACGGCCGAGGTCGCGTCGCTGTTCCTGGGCGGGATCGGCAATCCGATCCTCGCCGTCGGATCGGCGATCGTCGACCTCGTGCCGCCCGGCTTCAAGACCCTCGTCATCGAGCTGTTCGACACCGCCGACAAACTCGTGCTGTTCATCTGCCTCGGACTCGTCGTGCTCGTGTTCGCGGTGGTGGCCGGGATTGTACAGTCGAGGAAGGGGCGCTGGGGCGAGGCCGTGATCGCACTCGTCGCGGTCATCGCGATCGCCGCCGCCGTCACGCGGTCCGGCGCCACCCCGGTGTACGCCATCCCCACGCTCGCGGGAGCCGCCCTCGGCATCCTGACCCTGCGGGCGCTCATCGGCAGG
>Ga0326733_1000327_pt1 | contig 14221 bp, 15 predicted proteins | sample 14_GP2_308_FD_207946 | JGI IMG/M metagenome (GOLD analysis project Ga0326733, IMG submission 207946) | Glacier ice microbial communities from Ngari, Tibet, China - 14_GP2_30.8 | ecosystem: Environmental > Aquatic > Freshwater > Ice > Glacier | place: China: Ngari, Tibet | collected 2018-07-17 | reverse complement strand
GGAGCGACAGGTGCTACTGGAGCTATTGGAGCTACCGGAGCTAGCGGAGCTACAGGTTTCAGTGCTACCGGAGCTACAGGTGCTACCGGAGCTACAGGAGCTACAGGTGCTACCGGAGCTACAGGTTTCAGTGCTACAGGTGCTACAGGTGCTACAGGTACCACTGGTGCCACGGGTAACACTGGTGCCAGTGGCACCAGTGTTACCGGTACCATGATCATGGGGTTCATCGGTGAAGTAGGTGCTACAGGTGCTACCGGAGCTACCGGAGCTACAGGTGCTACAGGTGCTACCGGAGCTACAGGTGCTACCGGAGCTACAGGTGCTACCGGAGCTACAGGCGTCATTGTTATCGGTACCATGACGATAGGGCTTATCGGTGAAGTAGGTGCGACAGGTGAAGTAGGTGCGACAGGTGCGACAGGTGCTACAGGTGCTACAGGTTTCAGCGCCATAGGCGCCACAGGTATCACCGGCGCGACAGGTGCTAATGGCTCCTCGTTAGCAACTGGTGTTTTCGGTCTGAAAGGCGATGCTGGTGCTACTGGAGCTAACGGCGCAAGCCCAATTGGGGTGACAGGCATCCTCGGCTTTACACTTCAATCTGGTACTACTACACTGACCGGAGCCGCAAACACTGGGGACGCGACGTTAACCAAAGTGGTGACCTTTGCGACGCCCTTTACAGCTATTCCCGACATCGTCGCTACGAACTCGGACGGCTATCCGAGTATCTCGACGCGTTCGGTTAACAACTTCACTGTGGTGGCAAGAAAGGTTAATGCCATCGTCGCAGCGGCAACAACGATTGACGCTACTACTGTCGCAAGAGTGGCCAACTTTCCATCCGCGATGCTAGTAGCTGGTAATCCAGCTACTACGTATCGAACAGTATCAGGGTCGACGCAAACTCTTTTCTATATTCGCTCAACGACGACAAGTGGCGAACCTCCCTATTCAACTCGGGTGTTGGTTAACACGGGTCCTTTGGGTCTTAATGCTGGTCTTACACACGCATTAACAGTAGCCAATGGTAACCCAGCCGTCTTCTTTGTAAACAACTTGGGTAACGTTCTATACTCACGCGCTGCTGACGCTACAGGAACGAGTTTCGGTGCAGCGGTGACCGTTAATCTGCGCGGTAGTGCGAGTACGGCCACTAATGTGTCCGCTCGTATCGTCGCGGGTAATCCAGCTGTAATTTACGATACCGGCGCTGGGATCTTCTATAGTCGCGCCACGGATGTGAGTGGTACGGCTTTCGGGACACCCGTTCAGGTCACGACGAGTACAGGAGTAAGTCAGTCCTCTCTCGCAGTAGTGAACGGTAACCCCGCTGTTGCGTACCGTGACTCAGCGACAGGCTTCTTACGATATACACGTGCGACAGACGGCGCCGGCGCGGCTTTCGGTGCATCGATTCTAATTGATAACAGTTCGACCAGTATCGGTGCTTTCTCCTCGCTGCGTATTGTAAACGGATTGCCCGCCATTGCTTATGCTGATGCTATCGTACCGCGTAAACTCAAGTACGTTCAAGCCACTGATGCTAGCGGTACTACCTTTAAGACGCCAATCACAGTCGAGACTCTATCCAGTGGTTCCATATCTGGTCTCTCCCTCGAAGTAGTAAATGGGCGGCCGGCAATTGCTTATTTATCATCGGCGGCGCGGTACGTCATCGCCGCCGATGTTAATGGTGCGGATTTCGGCGCCGCCGGCAACGGTTCAGCGCTTTTTACGCTGGATGCAGCGGGTTCAAACGTAATCTCACTAGTACCGACAACTAACGGTCCGATCGCATTCTACTCGGCCTCGGGCTTGTTAGGCTTACGCGTCGCGATATTGAGCTATAGCGCTCTCGTGTCCTATATCGCTATCAAGTAAGCTTGGCATCGCGTCGATACAGGCTTGTAATTTTCTTATTCGCGAATAAGAAAAGGTAGGTGATACGGCTTTCGACTGAAAAGCTTCGATTTTCGAGGGGAGCTACCCACAATGGCTATCTTCGATCCCGCCCGCTGGATCGGTGTATATTTTAGCGGACAGGCTTACTATACGACACAACCACAGCTACCAAAAATACCATTAAGCTGGCGACGTAGATGTCGGTACTACAGAAGCAGTGGTTGACCCTGTACCCACTCCCATTCGTGACGCAGCAACCACTCGAAGAAAGCAACTTGTTCTCGAATGGTTGCTGCGGGTGCGATATATGCTTCTGGCAGTAAGTTGTTATCCAGCAACCACCTAACCGCTTCTTCATCCCCGTGAAGAAAGACTTGATCGAAGATGACAGAAGTTAACGGATAACCGAGCCGTAATAGTTCGGCCATTGTCGTCACGCTTGCCTCCTCGCCTAGCGCGAAGACTAACTCCTCTGGTAGAATAGTTTCCTCTAACCACGGATACAGTTCTGAATAGAGAATTAATTCTTCGAGGCTATTCCGGACAAGGGCGCCAAGCACCGAACTCGAACGGACTCGTGTCACCTCCACTCCCGTGAGCAAGAATACTACTTCCACTCGATCAGCTGCGGATAAGTTCAAGGCCGCTCGCGGGTTGTATTGAAAAATGTGGTAGAGTACGTCATCGGAAAGCTGTACTGATTCCATTTATAGTTCGTAAATGGAATAATAAGATGTGGAGGCGCGCACTTGTAATTAGCGTCGCACTTGTAGGTTTTTTAGCTCTCAGTGGTTACGCGATATACGAACACCCACTCGCAAGGTATTGGCGGCGAAGAGCTAATACCAGCCGTGGTAAGCGATGATACGCCCCGAAGCTGTCACTGCGACATTGAGGCGACGCGGACAATGCGGTTCGTCCACTTGCGGTTGCGACTGAATACGAGTGGAGTATCCGCAACAGCGACATAAGCTATCCAGTACACAATAGCTTTGCGAGAGCAATACGAATCCTGCTAAGCCAAGCATCGTAGTCGCAAAAAGCGTGCTGGCGATTAACTCGAACCACATTGAAAATAATGCCGCTACACGACCCAACTTTTCAATTCAACATGAGCGTGTCGTTGGTAGATGTCTTCGCGCTTCTTCATCCTTCGCGCCTAACAGAGTTATACACCCTTCTTGCCACGATCCCACAAGCTATTAATTTCGAACTAACAGTGAAACCTCTAACTGTTCAACGAGTGACACCGCGTGTCTGGTGGCCGAACGCGCTTACGACAAGAGAGTTAATCTCGTGTCAGGGGTTGACAGCACAGTGTCGCATGCGGTGGTGGCCGCTGGACGCGAAGCGCTGGCATCACATCGATATCATATTGTAGATTTCTTATACTGTATAAGAAAGCATGAGTCCCTTCGAACGGATAAGCGCGCAAACTGCCATCGCAGCCGTGGGTATCGGGACAATTTACAGTTTATATGGTAGCGTTCAGGATATGCGTCGTAAGCAGAACGATACGGCGTTTCTACGACTCGCAGCGGCAGGCGCAAGCGCGCTATTGCTCATAACCGATTGTGCGTTACTGCGCGCGATGGCGAAGAGACCTACTCCCACAGTGCCATTACGCGCTCGAACCATATCCCCTCTGCGAAAAATGATTTCACCTTCCCTTTCTCCCTTGAAGTTTCAACATGCTCCCTCTCCGAAAACGTAAAGCTTCTCCTCGAACTTCGCCGTCGGCAAAACTAGCTCGTACCACGACGGGTGTTCACGTCGCCATCGATACTCACAATATCTATGTGGCACGAGGTGGTAAACTACGCTCTTCCGACGTAGGCTCTCCTTTGTTATTCGCAACACAGAACATTAAAGGTCTAGTATCTACCCGTAACAGTAAATATCTACTAGACGATTCACAACAGTTGTGGCGTGACGGCGCCAAGCTTGCGGAGCGTGTAACCGCGATTAACGACCATTACGCACTCGATTACCAAGGACGAGTCGCACGGTTCGGGGCGCAGGGTAACCTCGAACCGTTTCCTACCACTGTTACGATTCGCCAGCTCGTCGGCGACCTCCTCCTCGGCAAGGACGATTGCCTCTACGACTCACAAGATCGATATATCGTCGGCAACGTGCGCTCCGCGGCGACAGATGGCGATGATATATCGATCCTCTACCACGACGGTCGGCTCGACTTCCTGACGGCTAACGATGCGTGTCGACCAGTCCTCCAAGCATTGTTGACCGCGGTGCTTACCGAGAGTATAGTTAAAGCGGTGCCACATGCCGGTTCTCTACTTGTGCTTACAGCAAACGGTGAGATAATTATGTCCGGTGCCAATACCTATTTCGAGAGTGGTACCGCCGCCTCGACAGTGAATCGACTTGAACGCATCGCCGTCCCTCGGAAGGCGATCGACTTCGACTTCCGTTGCGGTGTAGGTTGGGCGCTACTCGATGACGATAGCGTCTGGGTATGGGGTGATAACGAGGGCGGGAAGCGGTTCCTTCAGTGGTACGACGAGTTTATGATAACACCGCGATTGTTAACGCTGTGAAGTTTCTTCTACCATGAAGAAAAGATTATAGTATCCTAAATGGCATCCGACGTGCTTACCGGCACGTTGAGTAATGGAATGCGCTGGATCGCGGCGCATGACGCCGGTGCGAAAAGCGTTAGTTTTTCGATGTTAACACTAGCAGGTTCACGCTGTGAGCCGCAGGGGAAGCGCGGTTTAGCACATCTCGTCGAGCATCTTCAATTTACTGCGACGCAGCATTATACTACTTCTGAACTGACAGAACAGATCTACGACTACGGCGGTTCGCTCAACGCATACACCACGAACGACATGGCCGTTTACCATTGTAAAATCACGCCTGCGAATGCTGAACGCCTCTTTGCTTTCTTCAGCGAGATCCTTTTCTACCCCCTCTATCGAGAAGAAGATATCGAGAAGGAGAAAGGTGTAGTGCTTCAAGAAATTAGTACTCGCAGTAGTAATCCAGTCGCGATGTTAGCAATGGTGCTGATCCCTCAACATGCGTGGGCGGGCACGCCAGCCGAAACACCCGTGGGTGGTAATGAAGCCGACATTCGTAGTATCACGCGCGCTGATGTGCTACGCTTTGTAGCGCAATACTATCAACCAGCCAACATTGTTCTTTCGATAGCAGGGCAGTTGGACGGCTTGGACATCGAAGCGTTGTTTACACAGTATTTCAACTATACAACGCACGTCGAACGCGCCCCTGCCATTCCAATCGCCCTCGGTATCATTCAAGACAAAGCGAAGCAATATGAGATTGAGGCCGGCGGTGACGATGCCACGATAGCTATTGTCTTCCCTTACGATACATTAAAACTATCGAAGCCGGCACTGGCGCTCCTCTCAGCACACCTTTTCGATACCATGACGTCACGTCTCTTCCTCAAATTACGAACAGAGATGGGCTTGATCTACTCGGTAAGCGCGTTGTCCTCGACATTACGCGACGTATCGTTATTCGGGTTCGTCTTCGCGACCAAGAAAGAGAAAGATAATGTGAGTAGAGTAATTGAAGCATCGTTAGCCGAGCTGAACGAGATCGCCACGAACGGCCTGAACGAACGAGCTCTCGCGCGGGCGAAACGCTACGTCGTGGAGAGCGCGCGGCTCGAACTCGAAGACTCGATGACTCTAGCCGCGTTCTACGGGGAACAGTTACTATTAACAGGCGAGGTTCGCATGTATGACGCCGAGCGCATCGATGCGGTACTGGCATTAACGAACGTCGAGGTTCAGTATACCGCCGCGGAACTGTTTACGTTGAGTCGTCTAAATCTGGCGGTGGTAGTGTAAGTTTTCAACATCGATGTTGGGAGGAAAATGACGGGAAGGAATGCTCAACTGTCCCTACGATCGTAGGGGTGGGGGTGTGTCATTTTGCTCGGGATGAGGGGAGGATCAGCGTTTCCTTTTTACATAGAAAGTGTATGGTGTTATTTTCTGTGAACAAGAAAAATGAGGTAACAATGCTACTTCTATCCCTACACTTGTAGGTATAGAAGTGTGTTATTTTGCTCGCGATGATGGGAGTATCGGGAATTATTCTAATCGCGAAAGAGTAAATATACCAGCCCGCTCTTTTAGAGTACGGAACAAGCCTTCTCTTCAACATTCACGCGCTTATTGTTTAGTCTTGAAGCGTATAACGTGTGTAGGCCGGTTACTTTTTCGATTTTAGAGTGGAAAATCGAGCAAATTGCCACATCTTTTACCCTAAAATCGTAGGGTAAAAGATGTGGCAATTTGCTCGGGATGAGGGAAGGCTCATCGTTTTTTCCGCCCAAAATTACACTATACCATAGTGTAAATCTTAAACCGTCGCATCATCTCGCGCCTTCATCTCCACCAGAGACTGTCTCACCGCTTCCTTAATCGACGGGAGGGTAGGATATTCCTTCTCGAGAAAGGTAGTATCCAGATAACAATTACTGCGGCCGGCCAGTAGGATCTTCTCCTGTTCCTCGACGCTGAACGTCTGCCACTCGAAGGACGGGTCTACAATCTCCTTGTAGAGTTGAAGCACCTCGCTGTGGCTAATAGCACCGGGGTTAACGAAATTAACGACACCCACGTGCTGCTTGCGCGCTAAGTCCACAAGGATTGGGAGTAGCGTCGACAGGACACTCATGCTATTAGGAATATCAACCACCTTCTCGTACTGGATAATCTTTGAGATAAAGTTACGCCCGTTACGATCGCCAGTGATGGGCATACGCAGTCGCAGGACTAGCGCAGGGATGCGGTGAAGTAAACGATCGGTAAAACCCTTGACGACCGAATACGAGGAAGCGAAGAAGTTTGGCTTGTCTGCTTCGGTGAAGCCCGCACCACCTCGCGGATGCTCTTCGTCATATTCGAAGATACAACCTGTGTTCAGTAGAGTATAATGAATCCCCGCGGCTTGGCATAGCAGTGCGAGTGATACCGGTGCGTAAAGGTTGTCACGCACGTTTATCGCGAGCTTCCCCTTCTGCTCAAGGTAGTCAATGGTACCAAACTTCGGAGACTCTGGTGTGCCACTACCACCGTGCGTGCGCCCCGTAAGGCAGACGACGCGATCCGGTGCCATTGCGGCGAGCTCCGCCGCCACAGCTACCTCGTCATCCACACGACTGACCGCAGCCACGACTTCTTGCTCTTGAGCGGCTAGCAGTGCTACCACCTGTTGTCCGATCCAACCGCGCGCGCCGTAAACGAGCCACTTCATCTTTAGCAACGGTTTTCATCTCTTAACTCAGAAGTAAAATTGAACGCGGTAGTCGTCGATGGTATTTCAAAAGATGAAGTCACATCATAACCTTCTTCGTTGTGCTGAAAGAAGGCGACGTTGTCGGTAACTCGTAGTAACACGACTGAACAGCGCTGTTCAGTCGTGATTGTAACCTTATACCGCGATTTCCGTAGCTTCATCTCGAGGCTCGTGCGGTAACCAAGCTTCTGTTCGACGGCGGAGAGTAATTCTTCGTATAAAGTATCTGTGGAAGGAGAGGCTCCTTGAATAAAACCGCCGAATGCGAGCTCTGTAGTCGTCGCGGCAATGAAGATCCGACTCGGTGCGAGCCGCTCCACACTGCTCGCGCATGAGGCGAGTAAACATACGTTACCAACTGTCGTTCCGCTCAAACGTCGATAGGGTGGGTTCTGAATCCAATACACGGAAGCGCCACGCCGCTGATGGAAGAAGCGCATGTTATCCTCGTCGGCATCGTAGTCACATTCGACACTGACTACACCGCTATCGAATAATCGTAGATAGTGATCGAGGTAGTGGCTTTTCGCAACCAACACCTTCATTTACATTGAAAAAGATCGTTAAAAATGTTTTCTATGCTTAAAAATGGGTAACGTGCCGCTCAAAGAGGCGATTACGTTAGCACAGCAGCTGGGGAAGTTAGGTGTCGAAGCACTTGCCGCACCACAGGCTACTCCTGTCGCTGCTACGAATAAAGACGCTGAACCGCCGCTACCAATGCACGTCAAGCCAATCGTTCATGCTACGACTACTGCGAAACCTTCGAATAAGAGATACTATCCGCGCGGCGTGAGTCTCAATCATGCGCGTTCGATGGTGGCACGTTAAGCTTGTTTCATCGTAGTTACGATGAAAAATATCTACTACTTTCCTAAATGTACCGCTTCGTCACCTACGGTCTCGCCTCTTATCTTGCACCCAGTAATCTGTTATCTGCGGCATTGGTTGGCCTGAGTGCGGCTGAGGTCTCTTATCTGGTCAGCACGGAACTGTTCTCGCAGGAAATGTGGCCGGCGATACTCGCCGCGGTAGTTGTCGCGAAGACGGTAACCGGTGCCGCGTATGTCTACAAGAGTTTATTCTGAAGTGCGTGCCACTAGTCCCGCATACCACGGCTCGGCCTGAAACTCCGCTTCAGTCTCGGCGAAGGTAATTTCACCATAGGCTTTGCGGTTATCGATGTACTGCGGGATGCCGGCTGCGCGCAGTTGGCGACTAAAGATAACATACTCGTGCGCAGTGGTGTCGTCAAGATAAGCTACTGCGGAAAGCACCTCTGCGCGCACAAGGTAAGTACAGTGAATGACAGCGACCTCGATCAGCCCGCGCACGGCACCACCCCAGATCGTCTCGTAATGAGGACTATGAGCATAGTAACCTTGGGCGTCCGCAAGATGATGATAGTTGGAATAGAGCAAGCCAGAGCCGCGCTTCAACAATGGCCCGACTACTGGCAGATTGGTCGCAACGAGATCGGCAATTGTAGTTGGTACGATGAAGTTATCACAGTCCGCAACGAAATAATGAGCATTGAGCTTCTGTGCGGTGACGATCGACTCTTGTCGAATCTTGCCAAGTACCTGAAAGCGCTCGGCTGTCCATTCGTGCGGCTTCAAGTCTTGAACACGCGTCTCGACATCACTAGCGTCGAAGAAGACAGTTGCGTAGCGCGTGTGAACTCGCTCAACCCATTCGGCAAGGACGCGTAGAGTATCATCGTTGTTATTATTAGTACGAATGTAGATATGCGTTTGTGACGCCGGCCACGTTTGCTGTTCGAGACAGCGCAGATAGAGTGGGAGACAGTGCGCTTTATCCTTCGCGAGAATGGCGATGAGCACGGAGGTCATTTATGATGTATCACATATCCTTTATACAAAGGATAATATACCTACACTCGCTTCGAAGCGAGTAGGTGTTCTTTCACGAAACTCCGCAGTTGCGGATCGCCAACGGTCATCTTCTGATAGGCTGCAATCTCTCGCACCGATACTGCCAAGTCAGCCGCCGCCAGCACCGCGCGCGCGCGTTCCAGTAACTCCGTTCGCGAGTAGAACGTGCTGTTACCGCGTTCATTCCAGTACTGGTGGAGGAGACCGTAGGAGTTATCCCACAATAGAATGTAGAGCGATAATTGATCGATGTCGTAACTGGGATTCGGCGCGAAGAACTTCTTCTGTCGGTTCTTATTTTCCACCACTAACAATTCGTCGCCGCGGTTGTAAATGGCGTCGATGCGACCGCAGATCTTTACTGCCACACCTTCGACCTCGGTAGTAAGACAAGCGCATTCTTGTCGTCGATCCACAGCCTCCACCCACCCTTGCGGTCGTAGAAACTCATCGGCAAACTGTAAGCCTTTACTCTCGGCAATGGTGCCGTAGAGCACGCAAGCGGCGGGTGCATTTTCAACACCGTGCTGTACCATCGCCGCTTGAATAGAGCGTTGAACCTCTTCATCGTTTCCTGTCACCCTTACTTGTGCCGTCACGCAAGTCACGATTTCCTGTGCGACGAGCGCTGAACTCTCCACGCAAGATGTCTTCTGTTGTGCGAGCGCTTGAACATCAACCTCGGGGCGAGCAAGCGCATCAAACTCTTGCTTAACATCGGGGTATTTTATCGACAGTGCTGCGAACTGGTCGAGGAAAGAAACATCATCTTGTAAGACGACCTTGCCCGCGTGTCGTTCCGCTACCATCGCAGCTAGTAATTCACAGTTAGGCTGCGTGATAACCTGCTCCTCGAGATACTGCTCGCGCACTCGTTTCACCCAGACTTTGTCACGGAGCAAGTGGTTGATGACGGCTTCGGCGCGTGGTTTATAGCGATGTCGTCCGGCGAGAGCGGCGAGTTCCGATACCAGAAGGAGTAAGGGGCGAGAGGCCATCGGGGTGGTAATGACTACTGAGAGACGCGGCTTTGACATTTCAAATGGCCTACCGTATAACTACTAGAATTAGTAGTTACATCACTCCGCAGATACCTGTTCGCCCGCTGCGAGGACAGCTCCCCACTTGAACTTGACTTCGTCGTCGAGAACACCATCGGAAATATCCTCAAGGAGTGCGAACCATTGCACGGGTTCCGTGAGTGACTTCGCAGCGATTAAGTCCGTAATAGCCTCTTCGTGTTCATCGCGTGTCCACTTGCGACGAGGTTCCTTCTTCTTACAGTCGCAAGATCTCCCGCAGTCGTCGCATTCTTCTTCATCGCTCGCCTCGGATCCCGATGCGAGATCGTCTGTTTCGTCAAGGCAGTAATGAACCCAGTGAATGTTCGCGAGTTTGACCCGCTCAATCAACTTCCGGATCTTGCGTATCTGATCGGCGGGATCGGTATACACAAGGTGGCGCGAATGACTTCTTTGACTGTAATCGGAAACGATCAGTGCGGGTGTTGGCATCTTTGCAATTGAACCTACCGGAGAAAGGAAACTCAATTTCTCTTAATTGATTTCCTCGACGAAAAAAGAAAGGTCATCATACGCTGACTATGCCGCATATCGTTCTCCTCGCTCTGAATCGCAATGGTGGCAACCATATCACCAGCTACTACTTCCGCTACCCCACCGAACTAGAGTTTGAAGCCGATGTTAACTTCGAGCGCGCCTTGCGCTACCTTCGCCTTCACGACTTTCTCCCGCAAGCGCCTGGCGTCGCGCTAACGCTGGAATATGTCCGTAAGCTCACGTGTAGCGAAGCCCAAGATTTGGCCATCGCAATTCACACCCTAGGTTGAGAAGCCTTTTCCATAGCACTGCTACGGAAACTTTCTTTTGAATCGAGTCCGATTTTTCTACTACTATTCCAAGAGCAAATGAGCGCCTCCTCCACTAACGACCTTATCGCCGATGCGATTGTTGCCGAAGCACGTGCGCGTGAAGGTTATGGCGCTTCGGCGCTACTGAACGCCTCGCGGATCATTCGCGAGTTCCCAACTCCTATCACGGACGCCAAGCAGTTGAAAGGCGTGAGCGGTATTGGTAAGGGGACGTTGGAGCGCGTGGCGAGGATCTTGGAGCTGGGTGCGGCGTATCGACCGCCGACGCCGCCGCCGTCACAGGTTGTGGTGGCAGCGGCGGTAGCAACAGCGGCGGCCGAGGCTGGCGTGAATCCAGCCTCGGCTGCTACCCCCATCGTACCGTCACCGGAAGCACTCCCAGCCGACGCCTTCGACTTCTGCACGCTCAAGTTCTTTGGCCCAGTAGCGAAACGCAATCTCTACGCACAGGGTATCTACACCCGCGCGCAACTGGAGAAGCAGGCTCGCGAACACCCCGAGAGTTTGAATGCGAACCAGCTAGCAGGTCTACGCTTCTGCGACGATCTTGCTGAACGCATTCCACGCGATGAGGTTGAGGAGATCGCGGGCTTGGTGGTCGTTGCGGCACAACAAGAGGGTATGAGCGCGCACTTGGTTGGGTCTTACCGCCGCGGTAAGGAGAGCAGCGGTGATGTCGATGTGTTGATCACGGGCGAGAAGAACTGGTTACATCGCGTGGTTGATCGCCTGTATCGAGATGGCTTGCTTCAGTATACATTTAGTCTGGGAGAAGTGAAGGCCATGCTCATCGCTGTCAGTCCGCGCACCGGTATCTTCCGCTCGTTGGACATTCGCTTCGTGCCGGCGAGCGACTGGGCGTCGTTTCTCCTGTTCAGCACGGGTCCATTTCAACTCAACGTGGTAATGCGTCAGGCAGCAATCGATCGCGGTTGGAAGCTCAGTGAATACGGGCTGTTCGACACGGAAGGGCGGCGCCTACCGGTAGTTAGCGAGGAAGAGCTGTTTCGCGCGTTGGATATGGAGTATCTGACGCCGGAGGAGCGAGAGCGGTATAATGTGGACTGAAGGAAGAAAAAGAACGATGTTACTCTACAACTGTAGAGTAAATTAGTTAGACCGAAACGGTCGCAAGCTCTGTTCTTACTTCCGCAAGCAAGGCGCCTAGTCTGTTCTTTCCATTGCCATCAGCTCCACAACCCCAGCAGTCATCGGAAGCGGAGTTCTCTATTAGCGGGTTAGTACCAGTGTCGCGCAGCAGTTTCGCAAGTTGTGGGTTCTGCGCGAACTTCGCCCGCAGACCAGAGCGCATCACATCTTCTTTGACCTCCTCCCAGTCCTTGCGTAGTAGCGCGCCTTGCTCCTGAAAGCGTGCGATGACAGGGTTTAGTGCCGTGCGCCACCCGTAACCACCACCTTGCCGCATCGAGGCGATCACCTTGGCCTGATGCGGGGTCTTCGCCGTGCGGATTGTTTCGACCAGTTCTTCATTCACACCCGCATACTTCTGGCTCTGATAGTAGTGCTCTACGGAGGCATAGTCCTTTCCTTCGATGCGAAGCGGTGACAGTGCGTAGTTGGAGAAGAAACCGTAAGGTCGCTCCTTGGCGTCGTAGAAACGGACAGGAGTCATCTTGTGCTTAGAAGCTCTGAAGAAAAGGTATTTTCAATTCGTTTGAATTAGCAATCGTAGCTGTTCGACGAAGGTATAGCAATGCCCCTCACCTTCGTTGAAGTATGCGCCGGCGCCGGTGGTCTCAGCTGTGGGTTACTCCAAGCCGGCCTTACTCCTCTGCTCCTCAACGACAATGACAAGAACTGTTGTGCCACTCTTGTCAAGAACCACCCCGATGCCAACGTAGTATGCGCATCGATGCTCGATCTTGACCTGACGCCCTTTCATAAGAAAGTCGATCTACTGACAGGTGGAGTACCATGCCAAGCCTTCTCGCAAGCAGGTAACCGGAAAGGCTTTGATGACCCGCGTGGTAATCTCATCCTTACCTTTACTGAACAAGTGAGACAGGTCGCACCCAAACTCTTTCTCATCGAGAACGTAAAGGGTTTAGTGAGCCACGATGGAGGTCGTTCTTTGGAACGCGTGCTGGAATTACTACGACTCGACGGTCAATATGAAGTTGAGTGGCGCATCTTGAACGCAGCAGAGTATGGCGTGCCGCAGAAGCGCGAACGCGTGTTCATCGTAGGAGTAAGGTGCGAATATCGATTACCCTTCGTCTTTCCGGTGAAGGATGAGGCGGTTACGGTATTGGGTGACGTGTTAACGGATGTACCAGCTTCCGCGGGCGCCGCATACCCCGAGAAGAAGCTCGTGTTGTTTCGAGAGATCCCACAAGGCGGGTGTTGGATTAACCTACCCGTTGAAGCGCAGAAAGCATACCTCGGTGCGTCCTATTACTCGGGTGGTGGCAAACGCGGTATTCTGCATCGCGAGTCATTGGCGAAACCTGCCTTGACTGTGCTATGCTCGCCGTCGCAGAAGCAAACGGAGCGTTGTCATCCCTTGGAGGATCGTCCGTTCACAGTGCGCGAGAACGCTCGTATTCAGACCTTCCCCGACGACTACGAGTTTACGGGTAGTATGTCGTCGCAATACAAGCAGATAGGGAATGCGGTGCCCGTGGAATTGGCTCGGAGATTGGGTGTGGCGGTGAAGGAGTGGTTGGAGAAGGTAACCGTATAGAGTATTCTTCTATTCAGAGAAGAATTAACGTTTGGCGGCGATACGTTCCAAATACGGTGCTAGATCGGCTTGGAAAGCTTCAAGTCTTTCTCGCCACGTATCGCCAAAGAAGAATTGTAACGCCTTGTCGCCACCGAGCATTCTCGGCCTGTCCTTGGTAGCTGCCACATCGCTGCCACGCGTGGTAGCAGTGTTTATCGTAACATAGATGGTAGCAGTTTCCGGATGGCTTGCTTCATAGTTGGCGAGTCGTGCGAGTAGAGGCTTTTTATCACTACCCTTAACTGTATTATATCTGTTCTTAATCTCGGCAACAAATCCTCGTTTCTTTGATATAATATCGCAATGAGAAGGATGAACGATGTTTCCAATATATGAACAGTCCGGTGCGGTACTCAGGAACAGTTCCCAGATGTTACCTGCGAGCATACAGATTTCAGTTTTGCGAGCAAGAAACTGAGACGGGTATTGTTCAATGAGTGGATCAAGCAGTATATCTTTAAACGTAGTGGTCTTGTAAGG
>Ga0326733_1000326_pt1 | contig 14269 bp, 15 predicted proteins | sample 14_GP2_308_FD_207946 | JGI IMG/M metagenome (GOLD analysis project Ga0326733, IMG submission 207946) | Glacier ice microbial communities from Ngari, Tibet, China - 14_GP2_30.8 | ecosystem: Environmental > Aquatic > Freshwater > Ice > Glacier | place: China: Ngari, Tibet | collected 2018-07-17 | reverse complement strand
GCTCGGCGGATGGCTGACCGACACGTTCGACTGGCGCTGGGTGTTCCTCGTCAACCTTCCAATCGGCGCCGTCGCGACGGTCATGCTGGTCCGTTATCTCCCGAAAACCGGGCTCAACGCGCGCAAATTCGACCTGTTCGGCTTTGCGCTTCTCGGGATCGCGCTCGGCAGCCTCCAACTTATGCTCGACCGCGGGCAACACCTCGACTGGTTTCAATCGACCGAGATCTGGATCGAGGCCGGTCTGTGCATCGGCGCCTTCTGGATGTTCGTCGTCCACACCGTGACCGGGCGCGATCCGTTGTTCGAACGCTCGATGCTCGCCGATCGCAACTTTGCCACGGGGCTGTTCTTCATGGCGGTGACGGGCATTTTGCTGCTTGCGGGGCTGGCCCTCCTCCCGCCCTTGCTCCAGCGCCTGTACGGCTATTCAGTGTTCCAGTCGGGCATGCTAACCGCCCCGCGCGGCATCGGCACCCTGATCTCGATGTTGCTTGCAGGGCGGCTCGTGGGGAAGGTCGATTTGCGCATTCTCGTTGCACTGGGGATGGCGCTGATGGGCATTTCGCTGCGCATGATGACCCATTTCTCGCTTGAGATGGGGCAGGGGCCGATCATCGTCTCGGGCATCGTCCAGGGCCTCGGGCTCGGGCTCATGTTCGTCACTGTTCAAAGCCTCGCCTTTGCCACCCTTGCCCCGCAGTTGCGCACCAACGCCGCCAGCCTGCTCAACCTGGCGCGCAACATCGGCGGCTCGATCGGGATCAGCCTCGTTGCCGCGCTCCTCGCGCGGAACATCCAGACCGCGCACGCCGACATGGCGGGTCGAATCACCGAACAGACATTGCCAGCGCTGACATCGGGGATAGTCGCCCAACTCGGCCTGCCGGCGTCAAGCGTGCTCGCGATGGCCGATGCCGAGATCAACAGGCAGGCCGCCTTCATCGCCTACCTCAATGACTTCTGGCTGATGATGTGGATCACCTTTGCCGCAATCCCCCTCGTCCTCCTCCTGCGTCCTGCAAGGCCGCCCGGACCAGGCGAGGCGCCTCTGGCAATGGCTGACTGAGGCAAGCGCAACTCCGGCCATTGCGACGGCCGGATAATGTGCGATACGCCGGTGGACGCAGCGCGGGGGCTGCCGATCGGGGGCTCGAATGACAACAGCTGAACTCAGTATCGCCTTTTTCCTCCAGCTGTTCGTCATCGTCGCCGCGGCCCGCCTGGTGGGATGGATCGGCAAGCGTTTTCTCGGTCAGCCCCAGGTTGTGGGGGAGATGATTGCCGGCGTGGTGCTTGGCCCAAGCCTGTTCGGGCTGCTCGCCCCGGACCTTCAGGCCGCCATCTTCCCCAAGGACACGAAGGGGGTGCTCTACGTCGGTGCCCAATTGGGGGTGGGCTTGTACATGTTCCTGGTTGGCCTCGGCTTCGACCGTGAACATTTCCGGGCCAATGCCAAAAGCGCTGGCGCGGTGTCCGTTTCCGGAATGGCCGCACCCTTCTTGCTGGCGATCATCCTGACACCGTGGCTGATGGGCTTCCCGGGCCTGTTCTCGCCCAAGCTTACGACATTCCAGGCGACCTTGTTCCTGGGCGCCTGCATCTCGATCACTGCCTTTCCGATGCTCGCCCGGATCATTCACGAACGCGGCCTGTCCAAATCTCCCTTGGGCTCCTTGGCTCTTTCGGCGGGCGCGATCGACGATGCCGGCGCCTGGACGGTGCTTGCGATCGTGCTTGCAATGTTCGGGGATGGGGCTGGGGTCGCGGTCAAGGCGATCGTCGGGGCCGCGGTCTTCGCGATTGTCCTGATCGGCTTTGGCCCGCGCCTCTTCAAACGCTTGGGCGACGCGGTCGAACGCGACGGCATGGTCAGCCAGGGCAATCTGGCCGTCGTGCTGATGCTGTTCCTGCTGGCCGCCTTCGCGATGGACTGGGTCGGCATGCATGCGGTGTTTGGGGGCTTCATCCTTGGCGCGGTCATGCCGCGCGGAGTGCTTGCCCGCGACCTCAGGGCGAAGCTCGAACCGATCACGGTCGTCCTCCTCTTGCCGATGTTCTTCACCTTTTCGGGATTGAACACCCAACTCAACTTCGTGACCGATCCCGGCTTGTTGCTGGTTGCACTGGCGATCCTCGCGGCGTCGATCATTGCCAAGGGGGTGGCCTGCTGGGCGGCGGCGCGCTTGACCGGTCAGGACAATCCCACCGCCATGGCGATCGGCGCGCTGATGAATGCACGCGGACTGATGGAGTTGATCATCATCAACATTGGACTTCAGCGCGGCCTGATCGGGGTCGAGCTGTTCTCGATGCTTGCGCTGATGGCGGTCGTGACCACGCTGATGGCATCTCCGATCTTCGAGCTGGTCTATGGCAGGAAGGCCCGTCAGCGCGGTGAACTTGGCGCGCTCAAGGAAACCGACGACGAGCAAGAGAATGTGCGCGAAGCGCGCGCAAACATGTGAGATACAAGCGAATGCGCGGGCAAATCCCGCGCATTCGCCGCCGTTGCCGTCGAATTTCAGCGCAACTCCGGCGCGTTTGCCGTGATTACCCGCGATACCCGCGATACCCGCGATACCCGCGATACCCGCGATACCCGCGTACGCCGCCGTTCGCCGCCGTTCCCGCCGTTCGGCGCCGTTCCCGCCATTCCCCGCCGTTTCCGGCTAATCCCGCGCCTTCCAGCCGGTGCTCGGGACAAACAAAAAGGGCGGCCCCGAAGGACCGCCCCTGACCCACTTGCTCCCCACTCGCGAACGGGAGGGGAGAAGGGGGGATAATATTAGCGCTTTGAGAACTGGAAGCTCTTGCGAGCCTTGGCCTTGCCATACTTCTTGCGCTCGACAACCCGGCTGTCGCGGGTCAGGAAGCCGGCGCGCTTGACCGTGGTGCGGAGCACCGGTTCGAAGCGGGTCAGTGCCTGGGCGATGCCGTGAAGCACCGCGCCGGCCTGGCCCGACAATCCGCCGCCCTTGACCGTTGCGACGATGTCATACTGGCCGGCGCGATCGGTGATTCCGAACGGCTGGTTGATGACGAGGCGCAGGGTAGGACGCGCGAAATAGGTTTCCTGGTCGCGGCCGTTGACCGTGATCTTGCCCGAACCTGGCTTGAGCCAGACCCGCGCAATGGCGTCCTTGCGGCGGCCGGTCGCATACGCACGACCGAACTTGTCGAGTTGTTGTTCGCGAAGCGGGGCTTCGGGCTGGATGTTGACCGGGGCGGCAGGCGCCTCGTCCTGGGTCGCTTCCGAATGCGAAGCTTCCGACGTCGTCGGCTCAGGGGCCGGGGCGGGAGGGGCAACGCCGGTCAAAGCGGCAAGATCGGCCAGCGATTGGCGGTTGTCGGACATCAGGCACCCACCTTGTTCTTGCGGTTCATGCCCGCGAAATCGATCGTTGCAGGCGCCTGGCCATTATGCGGATGGTCAGTGCCATTGTAGAGGTGAAGCGCGCGCATCTGGTCGCGGCCAAGCGGTCCGCGCGGGATCATGCGCTCGACGGCTTTCTCGATCACGCGCTCCGGAAAGCGCCCCTCGAGGATCTTGCCGGCGGTGGTCTCTTTCAAGCCGCCGACATAGCCGGTGTGCTTGTAATAGATCTTGTTCTTGAGCTTGTTGCCGGTGAAGCGCACCTTGCCGGCGTTGACGACGATGACATGGTCACCGCAATCGACGTGCGGGGTGTAGCTTGGCTTGTGCTTGCCGCGCAAAATGTTGGCGATGAGCGACGCAACGCGACCGACCACCAGGCCTTCGGCATCGATCAGATGCCATTTCTTTTCCACGTCCGCCGGTTTGATCGACTTGGTGGTCTTCATCAGCGCCTTCATGGGCTGCGACCTTTTCGTTCAAGGAAATGAAGCCCCGTCCATCATACGGCGCTGCTGACGCGGCCAATGCTTGCCCAAGGCAAATAAGTCAAGCAAAAGCGGCACATTCCCGACGGGTATCCAGCTACCGGCGCCATTCAAACTAGCCGGCAGACCCCACCACGTCATGACCGCCAACCTCTTCGATCGACGTTGCGCGACCAATCACATGAACCCCCCAGGCAGTAGCGGCCACCAGCAAAGCACCAACCGCCTGATGGAGAACAGCAAGGGGAAGGGCCACACCAGTCATGACCGTGGCAATGCCAAGCAGGACCTGAAGGCCCAGTGTCGCGTGGATCGCGATGGAGGCGCGCCGGTCAATCACTTTCACCCGGCGGGCAAGGACAACCATCGCGATCACTACCACCCAAGCCCACCAACGATGGACGAAATGGATCAGGAAGGGATCGTGGGTAAAGGCAAAGGCGGCGCCGAGGCTAGTGTCGATCCCATCGGGCACAAAGCGATCGTTCATAAGCGGCCAAGTGCTGGCGACTTGCCCGGCATCGAGCCCGGCGACCCAGGCTCCAAGCAGCAATTGGCTCGTCAGCAACAGCACTGCGGCGATGGCAATCGGGGTCAATCGCGCGGGACAATTCTCACCGCTACGAGCGAGTGAGCGCAGGTCGAGCGCGGTCCAGATCAGGCCGGCGAGCAAAAACAACGCCGTCAGCAAATGCGCCGCAAGACGAAAGTGGCTGACATCGGTCCGTTCCGCCAAGCCCGACTGGACCATGTACCAGCCAAGCGCGCCCTGAAAACCAACTATGGCCAGCAAGGCGACGAGGCGCGCAGTGTAGCCTTTCGGGATTGACCGCCTAACGGTGAACCATAGCAACGGCCCCAACATAGCAAGACCGACCAGCCGGCCAAGCAAGCGGTGAAACCATTCCCAAAAGTAGATTTGCTGGAAAGCGGCAAGATCCATTCCGGCAGGACCATTGATCTCGCGAAACTCAGGGGTTGCTTGGTAAAGCGCATATTCCGCAGCCCAATCGGACGAGTTGAGCGGCGGCAGCACACCACCGACCAAATTCCATTCGGTGATCGACAGTCCGCTCTCCGTCAGTCGGGTAATCCCACCCACGACCACGATCGCGAACACAAGGACGGCAACGCCGAGGAGCCAGCTTGCGATCGCGAGTGGGCGGCTGGCGGCGGGGCTGGTTGCGAGGCTCTGATTGAGGTTCATGATTGTGCATATGATCGCTTTGCAACGCCCTGCCAACCGACCGCAGCAAAGCGCCAATGAGATATTGTAACTTCAATCGCGAGACGATATATCCTCTACCATGTTGACTAACGCTTTTCAGACCTCGCGCCTCGACCGGATGGCAATCGCACTATCGGGGCTGTGCCTCGTGCATTGCCTTGGAACGACAATGGTCTTGGCAGTCGTTGCAACCGCTGGCGGTGCGCTCGGGGCTGAGTGGATCCATGAAGTCGGGTTGATATTGGCAATGATCATGGGCGCCGTCGCGCTTGGCCGCGGTATTTTCGAGCATGGTTACATGATGCCCAGCGCGGTCGGCGGGCTCGGGCTTGGCGTCATGGCGGGTGCGGTCACGCTTCCGCATGGTCCGGGCGAAGCGATCTACACCATGATGGGCGTTGTCATCCTGGCGCTTGGCCATCGCTTGAACTTTATCGCTGCGGACTAACTTTCGCCTTCGATGATCGGCGCTTCGGTAATGTAGCGCGGGGTGTCCGGCGGAAAGATCATCCAGGCGACCAGTGCGGCGGCCAGAACCAAACCCGACTGCCAATGCAAAAACACCATCATTGCTGCGAGAACGTTTAGCGCGGCGACAAGTTGATAATGGCGAGTGAGACCGCGGACGTATTCGCGCTCCAAGCGAGAATCGATATGGCCGTGGCTCACCCCAACGCTCCACTTGAATAGCCACGTCAGTGACAGAATGGCCAAGGACACAACCCAATAGCGAGCGGCCGCCGGGCGTGCTGCGGCATCGCCGAAATGCTCGGCAATCACCCGAGCGGGGAAAGCAATAAAGCCGATCGCCGCCAGAAATACCGAGGTTGCAAAAACGAACCAGTGCCCGGTCGAGCGAAAAATTGCTCCCGAAAAATGATGCCGCACGAAGTAAAGGCCGATCACCAGCGACGCCAGCAGATACCCGATATAAGCCGGTGACAGTGCGGCCAAATCGTCACTAAGTCGTCCCCCGACCTCTTCGGGCTTGGGCATGATGATCGCGACCACGGGAAGGGTGAAAGCGATGGCGAAGACCGCATCGGCGAACGCTTCGATCCGTGCCGTACCGCGGATTGCGCCTTCGCCCTCGACCTGATCGCGTCGCGTGGGGGCATCGAGGCTTTTTGGATCATTATCAACCATGCGCCCCTAACGCCGATGGCAGCGGGTTGTTCAACGGCAGCGGGACGCCTACTTCATGACAATGGGCAATCACGATCACCACGTTCACGACGGCGACTCATTGCGGAGCGCGGCCGCTCAGCGGATGGAGGAGCGTGGCGAGCAGTGGACCGAGATGCGTTCGGCGGTGTTCGAGGCGCTTGCTTCGTTCGATAAGCCGGCGTCGGCTTACGACATTGCCGAAGCGGTCTCCAAGGCGCGCGGTAAGCGCGTCGCCGCGAACAGCGTCTATCGGATCCTCGATTTGTTCGTCGGTACTAACCTCGCCCGCCGCGTTGAAAGCGCCAATGCTTATGTCGCTAACGCGCATCCCGGCTGTCTCCACGACTGCATCTTTTTGATTTGCGATACCTGCGGGCAAGCCACCCATCTTGACGACGACAAATTGTCGGGTGGGGTGCGCGAGGCCGCGACAAGTGCCGGGTTTGAACAGGTGCGTCCAATGATCGAAGTTCGTGGTACGTGTGGCGACTGCAGTTAGGCTGCTGTTAAGAAGGTTCGACACGACGTTCGCATCGGGTTAGGGCAAATCCATGTCAGACCGTCCGCATACCCCGCTTCTCGATCGGGTCAATTCGCCCGCCGACATTCGCGCCTTCCAGAAAGGTGAACTTCCCCAGCTGGCCGACGAGCTCCGGCAGGAGATGATCTCGGCGGTTTCGACATCCGGGGGGCACCTTGGTTCAGGGCTTGGCGTGGTTGAACTGACCGTCGCGATTCACCACGTATTCAATACGCCCGAAGATATTCTCATCTGGGATGTCGGGCATCAATGCTATCCGCACAAGATTGTTACCGGGCGCCGTGACCGCATCCGCACTCTTCGCCAGGGCGGGGGCCTGAGCGGCTTCACCAAGCGCAGCGAAAGCGAATATGACCCGTTCGGCGCGGCGCATTCGTCGACCTCGATTTCGGCGGCGTTGGGCTTCGCCATCTCAAACAAGCTTGCGGACCGCCCAGGCCGCGCGATCGCGGTAATCGGCGACGGCGCGATGAGCGCCGGCATGGCTTATGAGGCAATGAACAACGCTGCCGAGGCTGGCAACCGCCTGATCGTCATCCTCAACGACAACGATATGTCGATTGCGCCGCCGGTCGGCGGACTGTCGCACTACCTCGCTCGGCTCGTCAGTTCGGGCAAATACCTCAAGACCCGTGACATAGCGCGGCGTGTATTTTCCAAATTGCCCAAAGGTGTGGAGAAGGTCGCTCGCAAGGCCGAGGAATATGCCCGGGGCATGGCCACCGGCGGCACGCTGTTTGAAGAATTGGGTTTTTATTATGTCGGCCCAATCGACGGCCATGATGTTCAGGGCCTGGTAGAAATCCTCGAGAATGTCCGCGATGCGGCGGATGGCCCAATCCTGATCCACGCCGTTACGGTCAAGGGCAAAGGCTATGGCCCGGCCGAAAACGCTGCCGATAAATATCATGGCGTGGTCAAGTTCGATGTCGTGTCGGGCAAGCAGGACAAGGGGCCCGGCGGCGGTCCGCCGAGCTACACCGCCGTATTCGCCGATGCACTAAGTGCCGAGGCGCGGCGTGACGACAAGATCGTCGCGATTACGGCGGCCATGCCGTCGGGCACCGGGCTCGACAAGTTCCAGGCGGAGTTTCCGACCCGCACGTTCGACGTCGGGATTGCCGAACAGCATGCGGTGACCTTCGCAGCTGGGCTTGCCGCGCAGGGCCACCGCCCGTTTTGCGCAATTTACTCGACCTTTCTCCAGCGCGCATATGATCAGGTTGTCCACGACGTCGCGATCCAGAATTTGCCGGTCCGTTTCGCCATGGACCGTGCCGGGCTGGTAGGAGCGGACGGCTGCACGCATGCCGGTTCGTTCGACCTCGCGTTTCTATGCACACTCCCCAATTTCGTCGTCATGGCTGCTGCCGACGAGGTTGAGTTGACGCATATGGTCCACACCATGGCGCTTCACGACATCGGGCCATCCGCAGTGCGCTACCCGCGTGGAAACGGGCGCGGACTTGAAATTCCTGCGGTCCCGCAGCGCCTTGAGATCGGCAAGGGCCGTATTATACGCGAGGGCAAGACCGTTGCCATATTGTCGCTCGGCACGCGCCTCGAGGAAGCCGAGAAGGCCGCCGCGATGCTTGAAGCGAAGGGCTTGTCGACCACCGTTGCCGACATGCGCTTTGCCAAGCCGCTCGACGAGGAATTAATTCGTCGCTTGCTGTCGTCCCACGAGGTCGCCGTCACGATCGAGGAAGCAGCGGTCGGTGGGTTTGGCGCGCATGTCCTCACGCTGGCAAGCGACGAGGGGCTGACCGATGCCGGTCTCAAGATTCGCACGATGCGACTGCCCGACATCTTCCAGGACCAGGAAAGCCCGACCAAGCAATATGACGAGGCCGGGCTCAACGCTCCGCATATCGTCGAGACCGTGCTTAAGGCGCTTCGTCGCAACGACCTCCACGTCGACGGCGCCGATGCGGGGGCGATCGCCTGAGCCTGGGTTTGTGGGCGGTGGTCGGCGTGCTCGGCCTGCTTGGGCTGTTCTTCGTGACCATGCCGCTGGTTCCGCGGCGTCACCTGGCGCTTTCGCGCAAGCGACGCGCGATTGGTGAAGGCGAGTTCGTAACGATGATGGCTTTTGCGGGCGTGTCGGGCACAACGGCGAAGTTCCTATGGAAGGAGCTCAAGGCTTTCTACCATGCCCCGCTCAAGCCGCTGCCCCACGACAGGCTCGAAAGCCTGATCGTGATCGACCGTCCCGAAATCGAAGGCATCGTCGTGCGCTTCTGGTCGTCGATGCGCGGCGACGACGCGCGGCCCTCGACCGCGCCCATCGGTCCCGACCCGACAGTAGCCGAACTTGGCCGTCACTGCGACCTCCTTGCCGGTTGGTCGATCCGTGGTACGGCATGAGCAAAGTACGCGCCGATGTCTTGCTCGTCGCCCAAAATCTGGCTGAAAGCAGAACCCGGGCCCAGGCCTTGATCTTGGCTGGAAACGTCTTTGTCGGCGACAGGCGCATTGCCAAGGCAGGTGATCTGATCGCGGAGGACCTGTTGCTGACCGTCAAGGGGCGCGACCACCCGTGGGTGTCACGCGGCGGGGTCAAGCTGGCGCACGGGCTCACGACGTTCGGCTTCGACGTGGTGGGCGCGGTCGGGCTCGACGTCGGCTCGTCAACGGGGGGCTTCACCGACGTATTGCTGACCTGCGGCGCGGCTAGGGTCTACGCCATCGACGTCGGAACCAACCAGCTCGCCTGGAAACTGCGCAGCGACCCGCGCGTGATTGTCCACGAGCAAACCAATGCACGCGCCCTAACCACCCAAGTCGTTCCCGAGCCGATCGATATCGTCGTTTGCGATGCCAGCTTCATCGCTTTGTCCAAGGTACTCGATGCTGCTCTTGGCCTGGCACGGCCCGGGGCCCGGCTGGTTGCGCTGGTCAAACCGCAGTTCGAGGCAGGACACGGCGAGGTCGGCAAAGGAGGGGTGGTGCGCGACCCGCTGGTTCATCAGCGCGTTTGCGACAACGCTGCTGCGTGGATCACAGCGAAGGGTTGGACAGTTGTTGGAATTGAGACCAGCCCGATCACCGGGCCTGAAGGCAATGTGGAATTCCTCCTCGGTGCAATCAAGGAACAGACCGATGACTGATCGGACGCGCGATGATCGCGGCTTGTGGCGCAAGGCAATGCTGTTCGTACCGCTGATCGTAGTCGCCGGTTCGCTGATCGGCATCGTTTCCAACGGCGGGCCGTCCAACAGCTGGTACGCGCCGCTTTCCAAACCAGATTTCCAACCGCCGGGATGGATGTTCGGAGCGGCGTGGACGACTCTATACGCGATGATGGGGATTGCGCTTGCCGCAATTGCCAATGAGCCAGCGTCACCACGGCGTAAACTCGCGCTTGGCCTTTTCGCGGCGCAACTCGCGCTCAATTTTGCCTGGTCGCCGGTTTTTTTCGGAGGCGGCATGATTGATCTTGGCCTGGCCCTCATCCTAGCGATGAACGTGTTAGTGACCATGACCATCATCGTCTTCTGGAAAATTCGCCCTCTGGCGGGGGCGCTGCTCATTCCCTATCTGATATGGCTGTGTATCGCGACCGCGCTCAATCACGAGACCGGCCGTCTCAATCCCGGTGCCGACAAAGCGCCGCTGGGTCTGACAGGAGCTTGAAATGCAATCGCAGAACAGAATGCTCGATGATCTCGTCAAGATGATGAATGGCGCCGCCGGGACCTTTGCCGGCATGGGGCGCGAAGCCGAGGGCGGGCTTCGCGACAAGATGCGCGAATGGGTCGGCGGGCTCGACATGGTCAGCCGCGAGGAATTCGATGCGGTCAAGGCAATGGCGGTCGCTGCGCGCGACCAGAACGATGTGCTCGAAGCGCGCATCGCCGCGCTCGAGGCCGGCACGACCAAGCCGGGCAAGTCGAAGCCCTCGGCCAAGGATCCGCCAATCGACGGAGCGGCGCTCTGACCGAAGTCGCGACCCATGACGAGCGCGACGATGGCGCGCCGATCGAAGTGCTCGAACAATATTTCGAAGCGCGTGGCTGGGCTTGCGAGCGCTCGGGCGAAGGCGAAATCGTTGCTTCGGCCAACGGCAGTTGGGCTCAATATGAGCTGCGCGGCGTATGGCGCCCCGAAGATCTGGTGCTCCAGTTCCTGGCATTCCCCGACATCAAGGTCGGGGACGACAAGCGCGCCGCAATCTATGAAACGCTTGGGCTGATCAACGAGCAATTATGGCTTGGTCATTTCGAATTGTGGTCGGGTTCGGGACTGATCGTGTTTCGTCACGCAGCCTTGCTCGGCGAAAGCGACGGGCTCACCTTCGAGCAGGCCGAGGCCATTGCCGAAGCGGCGATGGAAGAATGCGAGCGCTTCTACCCCGTATTCCAGTTCGTATTGTGGGGGGGCAAGACCCCGGCCGAAGCGATTGCCGCCGCATTGATCGACACCGCGGGCGAGGCGTGACGTCGTGACGCCAATTTTTCCTGGCCCCGCCTGGCTTGTCGGATGCGGCAATATGGCGGGAGCAATGGTTGCAGGCTGGCGCGAGGCCGCGATCGACCTTGCAGGCATGACCGCAATTCGTCCAAGCGGGACGCCCGTCGTCGGCATTCGCACCCTGACTGAGCTCCCTGAGCAAGAGATACCGCAATTCGTCATGCTCGGCGTCAAGCCACAGAAACTTGACGAGGTTACGCCGGGCCTTGCGCCGCGGGTCGGTTCACAAACTATCCTGGTGTCGTTGCTTGCGGGGGTCGGAGTGGCGACTTTGCGCGAGCGGTTTCCGCACGCTCGTGCCATTTTCAGGGCAATGCCCAACTTGCCCGTCGCGCAACGCCAGGGAGTGACTGCATTATATTGCGAAGACGATGATGATCAGGCGTGCAACCTGGTGTTTGTGCTGATGGCAGCGCTTGGGCTTGCTCCTTGGTGTCGCGACGAGGCTTCGTTCTCGGCGATCGGCGCGGTTGCTGGGTCCGGACCGGCCTATGTTGCGCGCTTCGCTGACGCGCTTGCCAAAGGGGGTGTTGAGCTTGGTCTCGATGCTGAACTAGCGCGCGACATTGCCACGCAAACCCTCGTCGGGGCCGCGGCCATGGCTGCAACCGGCGAGCCCATGGCCCAGATCGCGCGAAGGGTCGCTAGTCCCAATGGCACGACGGAACAGGGCCTGAAAATACTTGACGCCGCGGACGGGCTCCAGCCGTTGATCGATGCAATGCTTGGCGCGGCCATCGTGCGCGGCCGAGAACTTGCCGATGAAGCGGCGTCACGGCATTGATCTCGCCCCGTCGCTGCCCTACGCGAGCCGTCTAAATACGACGGGGCAATCATGGTTGAGCAGCGCAATTACGACGACCGCGACGGGTGGATATGGATGGACGGCAAGCTCGTTCCGTGGCGTGAGGCGAATGTCCACGTCCTGACCCATGCGCTTCACTACGCCTCGTCGGTGTTCGAGGGCCAGCGCGCCTATAATGGCACGATCTTCAAATTGAGCGAGCATAGCGAACGACTGCGCAATTCGGCGGCGCTGCTCGGCTTCGAAATACCGTGGAGCGTCGAACAGATTGACGCCGCTTGCAACGCGGTCCTCGAAGCGAACCAGATGAGCGATGCGTATCTGCGCCCGGTGGCATGGCGCGGCTCGGAGCAGATGGGGGTGAGCCCCAAGGGGACCAAGCCGCACCTCGCGATCGCCTGCTGGTATTGGGGCAAATATTTCGACGAAGCGAAGGCGGCCAAGGGGATCCGGCTCGACATGGCTGCGTGGCGGCGCCCCGCTCCTTACACCGCGCCCGTGCATAGCAAGGCGGCAGGACTGTACATGATCGCCACGCTGTCGAAGAGCCAGGCCGATGCGCGCGGGTTTGACGACGCGCTGATGCTCGACTGGCGCGGTCAGGTTGCCGAAGCCACTGGCGCCAACGCTTTTTTCATACGCCAAGGCAAGATATACACCCCGACGCCCGATTGCTTTCTCGACGGAATTACGCGTCGAACGGTCATTGATCTTGCCCGCCAACGTGGGGTTGAGGTTGTCGAAAAAGCGATTTGGCCTGAAGAACTCGAGACCTTTGAGCAATTCTTCCTCACTGGAAGCGCTGCTGAAGTAACGGCCGTCCAATCGGCAGGCCCATGGTCTTTCGAAGTCGGCGACCTGACCCGTCAGTTGCAGTCGGACTATGACGCGCTGGTCAACGGGCGGCCTATCCTTCGTTAGGTTTGTCAGCTAATCCGACATTCACACATTCTTGGCACTTTCACGCAATAAGGAACGGTGCGAGAATTTGCGGTCGGAGGATGCAATATTGATGCCTGTCGCCGCGGATAAGGAGGGGTCGCGCGTTGATCGCGATGTCCCGCGCCTTGGCTCGCACAAGGCGACCTTGCGCGAGGCCCTGTCGTTGCGCACCCCCGCGAGCCCACGCGACAGGGCGGTCCGCAAGGCTCAGCTCGACGCGTTCATAAGGCTTGTCCCGGCCACCGTAATCACTCAGTTGATTGCTGCCGGGGTGCTCGTCGCGGCATTTCGGGAAACCGTCGATAGTCTGTTGCTCGGGCTATGGTTCGGGGCAGCGACCGGCTTGTGCTTCCTGCGTTTCGTGCGCGCGGTCCGATTACGCCAAGACCGCGAATACGCTCGTACCAACCCGCCCAGAATGACCGCCATTTGCCTGATCGTCACTGCGCTCGCGGCGCTGTGGCTCATCCCCGTCATCTTCTGGTTCGAAATTGCTACCAGCGATCAGCGCACCTTCCTGTGCGTCCTCATTGCGGCGCTGATGAGTGCGGGGATGCTGACGATGGTCTCGGTGCCGCCCGCCGCCCTCCTGTATGTTTCGATCATGCTGGTCGCGACAAGCATCATCACCCTTTCCCTCGACCTGAAGCCGATGATGCTCCTTGCCTTGGTATATGCGGGAATGCTGTGCTGGGCAGTGCTCACCAATGCGCGTTACTTCATCGATCATGTCCGTGTGCGCCTCGAACTCGAAGAGCGCGGCGAGATCATCCAGCTTTTGCGCGAATTCAAGGCCTCCGGCTCGGGCGGGCTGTGGGAACTCGATAGCGACCTCAGGGTCGTCAATATATCAGCCGACATGGCTCGAGCCATCGGTCGGTCGGTCGATGAGATTGTCGGAATGACCAGCGCACAATTGCTTGATCCCGAGCGGCGGGCGAGTCAGTTTTCTACCGGTATGCGGACCCTGTTTGCCCATCTGGAGAACGAAACTTCCTTTCGCGACCTTGCCGTCCCGGCCGCTCGAAGTGGGCGTTGGTGGTCGCTGTCGGGAAAGCCTATCCACGATCAGGACGGCATAATGCTCGGATGGCGCGGGGTCGGATCCGACATTACCGAACTGCGTTTGTCGGGCGATGATGCGGTTCGCGCGGCGCGGCGTGACCCACTCACCGGGCTGGCCAACCGGTTGCTGGTCCGCGAATTGCTGGAAGAGACGCTGTTGATGCAATGGCGGGGACAATCGACG
>Ga0326733_1000325_pt1 | contig 14277 bp, 19 predicted proteins | sample 14_GP2_308_FD_207946 | JGI IMG/M metagenome (GOLD analysis project Ga0326733, IMG submission 207946) | Glacier ice microbial communities from Ngari, Tibet, China - 14_GP2_30.8 | ecosystem: Environmental > Aquatic > Freshwater > Ice > Glacier | place: China: Ngari, Tibet | collected 2018-07-17 | reverse complement strand
AACTAATTCAGTACTTAATTTTAAAGAAGTATTCTGCTCACTTGGTATGGCTTATATTGTATTTGATGCAAACGACCCGTTTTTTACCATTTTAGAAGAAAATCAAGCCCATGCTGAAGTTGCTATGGTCGAGCGTAAAGACGTTATTGGAAAGCCACTACTCGATGCTTTCCCTGATACATCCGAGATGTATGTAACTAAAGGCGAAAGTAAATTGCTTACATCGATTAGAAAAGTAATTGCAACGGGCAACTCTGACACAATGTCAGAGTTAAGGTACGACCTTAAAGACAAAAAGGGCGTACTGACGACTAAATTTTGGGAAGTTACTCACCATCCCATTATTGAAGGCGGTACGGTAAAGGCGGTATGTCAACAGACGAAAGACATCACAGATACGAGCATTGCTCGTCGAGATTTGACCCGAGCCCAGGATCAACTTGAACAAACATTGGCATATGGCGACGTTGGAACCTGGATGTGGGACATCAAACAAGATATTGTTACCGCCGACAAAAACCTGGTTAAGCTATTTGGAATTGGTGACGGTACAGCCCAAATGGATGTGCCATTAAGTAAACTTATTAAATCGGTCCATGTTGACGATGTCGAGCGCGTGTCTAAAAATATCGACGACACAATAAAAAATAAAAAAACTTTGTATGAAAGTGAATACCGTACCTATAACTTCGAGGGTGATATACGATGGCTGTTGGCTCGAGGGCACGTTGAATACGATGCAAAGGGCCTTGCAACACGATTCTTAGGGCTGGTTGTTGATATTACGGAACGTAAGTTAACTGAAACAACAGTACATATATTAGCAAAAGCGAATGCTCAATACCCAGCCTCAATGGGCTACCGAAAAACACTTGATGCAATTGCAGCAATGATTGTACCTGACATAGCTGACTGGTGTTCGATTGAAATTTTAGAAGATGGTAAAATTGAACAAGTTGCGATTGCCCATAAAGACCCACAAAAAGTTGAATGGGCAAAACAACTGCGTGAATCGCAGGGTGAAATTGATGTTAATGCACCAAATGGATCGGCGTGGGTAATACGTACCGGTAAAATGGAGTACATTCCAGTTGTTACCGAGGAAATGATGAGAGCGGCTGCAAAAGATGGGGCCAAATTAAAGCTATTGCTGGAAATTGGGCTTCGCTCGTCCATAATTGTACCGTTAAAAATTGACGGTCTATCAATTGGTGCTATTACATTTATGTCTACAGAATCACAGCGTCATTACGATACTGATGATGTCGAAATTGCCCAGGCGCTGGCTAATCGGGCCGCACTAGCTGTTTACAACGCAAACCTATTCTATGGCACTAAAAATGAAATTAAACAAAGAAAAAAGCTTCAAAGTGAACTAGAAAAAATGAATACTATGCTTGAAGTCCGGGTAAAAAAGCGTACACATGAACTAGAAAAAATGAACGTAGGTTTAAAAAAAGAAATTGAAAGAAGGCACGAACTAGAGAGCCAAAGAGTTCAGCACTACATTGATTTAAATAAAACGAAAGATGAATTTATTTCATTATCTTCACACCAGCTACGAACACCTGCTACCGGTGTAAAACAATATTTAGGCATGATACTTGAAGGTATGGCTGGAGACGTCAGTGATATACAACGAACGTTTTTAGAGAAAGCTTATGAAAGTAACGAACGTCAATTAACGATTGTTTCGGACTTATTGAAAGTTGCACAAATAGATGCTGGTAAGGTCCGGCTAAGATGTGAAATGGTTAATGTAGCGACCTTACTTGCCGATGTCATTAAAGAACAACAAGATACCTATAAGATGCGTAAACAAAAAGTAGAATTCAGTGAACCTAGCTTTGACGCTAATGCCTTTGTTGACTCAGCTAAAATGAGAATGGTACTGGAAAATATGGTGGACAACGCAAGTAAATATTCTGACCCAGGCAAAACAATTGAAATTACTATTTCAGATAATAGCGACATGATAGTTGTGGCAATAAAAGACAAAGGCGTGGGTATTGCACCCGAAGATATGGACAAGTTGTTCGAAAAATTTAACCGTATACATAACCATTTGTCTACGCATGTTGGCGGCACGGGGCTAGGCCTTTATTGGGCAAAAAAGATAGTCGATTTACATGGTGGTATTATAAAGGTAACATCAGTTTTGAATGAAGGTTCAACTTTTAATGTATGTTTACCCAAAAACGGAGTTTCGAATGAAAAATAAACCAGTTATATTAATTGTTGAAGACGATATTGTGCTTAATGAAGCATATATGACAATTTTGAAAACGATCTATTCAAATGTCTACTGTGCTTATAACGGCGAAGAGGCACTTCACGTTGCAAATCAGCACGACCCCGATATTATTTTCCTTGATTTACGCATGCCGGTGCTTGATGGAATTGGTTTCATGGAAAAATATCACCCGAAAGAAAAACACCCAGAAGTAAGTATTATTGTGTTTTCTAATTATGACATGCAAGCGGAGGTAGATAGAGCTCATGAACTTGGCGCTGAGCGTTATGTACTTAAGGCATTGGCCACTCCTAGGTCATTACTCAAAATTGTGAACGATCTGTCTTAAACATTTTTTTGTATAATTTTTTACATACTCGCACTTCGCTCATATGTACTATGAGTAAATATGAATGTATCAAAGGATGAGTTCATTTCATTAGCTTCGCGTCAGCTTCAAATGCCCGCTACTGGTGTAAAAAACAAGAGTTACTTAAATGCCAATAAGATAAAGTCAAAGGTGTTGGAATAGTGGAATCAGATGTTCCTCGGCTATTTGAGAAATTATCACGAATTGATAACGATCTCTGGGCCCATGTTGGCGGAAGTAGTTTAGGGTTGTACTGGACGAAAAAAATAGCAGATTTGCTTGAGGGCACAATCAGAATGGCTTCCAAGCCAAATGTAGGGACTACTTTTAGTATTACTTTATCGAAGTAAGTACGGCTAACCTTTAAAGCAGATAGAAGAGGATGTGATGGAAAATATAAAAATTTTGATAGTTGAAGATGAAAAAGATCTGAACGATGCGTATAACTTAATTCTCAGTATGGCTGGCTACAGCGTAACTACGGCTATGGATGGCAAAGAGGGCTTGGAATGTATAGAAAGAGACGGCGACCCCGACCTTATTCTTTTAGATTTACGCATGCCTGTTATAGATGGAATCGGTTTTTTAGAAAAATATAATACACCCTGCCATACTAAAACATCAATTATTTTGTTTAGTAATTACGAAGTACAGTCAGAGGTTGATAAGGCCTTTAAGCTTGGCATAGAACGCTATATATTGAAATCACTTGCGTCTCCGGCTGAGTTACTGCGAATTGTAGAATCGACGTTAGCCGGCAAGAACTAAAGGTTTAGTTCACGGAAGCCATCTTCACCTATGAAGTTTTCGAGTTTCTTTTTGTTGACTAAAAATGACGACCGAGTATAAGAAATAATACCTTTTTCTTTTAATACTTTTAGGTTTGTTGTAGTACTTTCACGGGTGAGTCCTGTGAGGTTAGCAATCATTAAGTGATTCAGCTTCAGGTTAATTTGATGCATACCAGTAGGTGTTTCGATACCATAGCGGAAAAGTAAGTAGTAAAACGTGAAGCTAATCTTCTCGATAGCACGCGATTGACTAAGGCCGGTAATACGAAAAAGCATTGAGGTATATTGCTGGTTAACGTAGCGTAACATTTCACTTAGCTTTTCGGTGTTGTTTAAAACAATTTTATTAAAATCGTCTTTTGTTACCCCTATGACTCGGACATCGCTGACTGCTTCGAAGTAGAAAAGGCTGTTGCTGGTAGTATCGAGCAACCAGGAAAGCGGAAAGATGTCGTCTTTAGTGAATAATGCGATAGTAGATTCTTCGCCAGAAGTTTTAACGGTGTATGCTCGGACAACCCCGTCGCGAATAATAAATGCTTTACGAGGAATTTCACCTTGAAACAAAATAGCAGAGCCTTTTTTGAAAAGACGTATCTGGCTTGTAGCTCTGAGCTTTTCAATTAGTGAATTCATATCAGTGTTACCTTATTCTAGTATAGTGCGTATTACATAAATGTAAGAAAATTTACACTATTTTTGTAAAAAGTTGTACATTCTTCTTTTTAAAGTAGGCGCATACTAACTATACACACCACGAAGAGCAATAATTAATGAGGGAGTTATTTTATGAAACAGTACACAGAAGTTGAACTAACAAATAAAATCCACACTTTCATAGCAAAAAAATCCCAAAAATTTCCAGAGCTTAATAATTTTGAGCTAACACCAATACGAAAAATTATTGTGCGTGACCGCCACAGTTCTAATATTTTTACAGCCTTGGAGAATTTAAACACTTTTTGGGCACAACGAATTCATTCTTAAAGGAGCTATAATGTCGCGAACTATTCGAAATATAAAAAAGTGGGGCCGTGTGAAACGTCCAATTTACGAACTTACTGCTAATGATATAGAAATGTCCGCCTAGTCTTGCTAAACTAGACGCATGAGAATAACTACCCTTAATCTGCAAGAGTTCCATAACTGGGAAACACGTCAGCCAGCCATTATCAACTATCTACAAACACAATCGCCGGATATTATTGTTTTTCAAGAAGTAGTATTTTTACCGGATACCTCGCCCTATAATCAGGTGCAATTACTTAACCGTACCCTTGCGTATCCTAGCGAGCATAGCGTCATATCCCGTTTGCAGCCAAGTACTGTCCATGAAACCTATAGAGAGGGCTTGGCTACACTTAGCAAATATCCAGTTGTCAAAACTGATACAGTTATTCTTAAACAAGAGGCTGGCGATGAGCATAATCGTATTATTCAACTGCTTGATTTTGAGGTTGATGGAAGCATCGTCAAAATTGCTAACGTCCATTTTTCAATTACCGATATTACCGACTTCGCAACAGCCCACCTTCTTGAAACGTTAGAAATTCTAGCCATGCGCGGGGAAGAACGTATTATTATTGGTGATTTTAATCTAAGCAATGTAAACGACACTAAAGACGCCTGGGGAGAAAAGTACCGTTGTTCAAATGAAGTAGACTATATTTCTTACCCAAGTATGAACAAAAGTACCGATTATGTATTAATTCCTAAATCTTATGTTTTTACGAATATTGAAGTTTCTCAAGATGGCCTTTCTGACCACCGAGCTTTGGCTGTTAATATAAAGTAAAATTGTGCCTTAAGCTATGATAAATTGTATACTGACAACAAAAAGTGCGACGCAAATGCGAAATACAGACATTGCCGAGATAACCAAAGAGTGAAAAGGTTACAATTAAAGAAACAGCGGGAAAGGTTTTACTCTATTTCTATCAGCTGCAACGAACCGTTTCCCTTACTATGAGAAATCGCCAACTTGGCTTTGTGCAAACACTCGAACGCGCAACTGGTGAAGCAAAAATTTATGTTGGTATTCAACTAGGTTCTAACGGGATAGATGTTGTTGAAAGTGTTATAAAAGATAATCTTAGCGTTTTACTAGAAAACTAGTTTTTACCGTTTTTCTTGCGGTGCATACAGCCAGGCCAGCAACAAGGCCGGCGTACACCCTCAGCGAGTTCTTTGTGCGTTCGCTCGACTCGGCGAGCCCTGGTTTCAATAAGCTTAGCGCCTTCCACCCAACAAATCCATTCGTTGCGGGCAAGAGGAGTAATAGCATTCCATGCATGCAAACCCTCGGCGTCAGCAAGCAGGGCCTTTTTCAGGTCTACAGGCATTTTGTGAATAGTGCCGCTTAGAAGATCTTTTGTATTCATATAGCTAAGTATAGCAGCCGTTTTAAAGGGAAAAGCTTTACAAATGTATTTCTCAGACTTATCATGGAAGCAAACACACAGCGCCGTGAACAAGTAGTGTAAATCATGAGGAGGTATTATGAAGAAACTATTGAAATTCGTAGCGGTGGCTGTTTTTGCCTTTATGCCGCTAGTTATCAGTTCGTCAGCATCAGCCGTAGCGATGTGTGAAATTGGATACACCGGGCCTGATTCTCAAAATTTATGTAGGTCGACTACGCAGTACGACTGTACTGTAACAAACATAAACGAAGTTAAAATTGTTAATTCAAATAATCAAGAAGTCGCATCTGGATTGGTGAGTAGTAGCGGAAACGGCCAAAGTGGTAATTCAACCTCTGGTTCGGTTACTAATAGTAACGGGTCAACTTTCTCAGTTACAATTACAAACCCAGGAATTGAAGGAACTTGCGTGGCAACAGCCGTAGTGCCGGCTACCGAAACGCCGGAAACGACAGTAACTCCGACAGCTAACCCGGTACAGCCAACTGCAAATGGCGGTGGTAGCGTTGCAGCATTGCCAAAGACCGATAGCGGCTTTGCCTCAACTGCCCTGCTGATTGTAGTCAGTTCTCTAGCTGCTATTGCGGCGCTTGGGGTAGGCGGTATCGCACTGTATCGTTATTATAAATCCTTGTAAGCATGAAAAAAAAGTCAGCAAAAAATGACCTTCGTGCCTTCGGTGCCATTGCTGCCGTTAACCTGTGCGTGCTGGGGATGTTTGTAGCGATTCTTTCCCCGCCGCCAATTGCTACGCAAAATGTACCAATTGCAGCAATATCGCCAAAGCGTCTTTCTGGCCCGAATTTTGCAACCATTAACTTAGGGATACCAACACGGGTAGTTGTGGCGAGCGTGAGCATTGACCTGCCGGTGCGAGTTGGTTCGTATGATTCTGCCAGTCAAACCTGGACACTCGATATGCAGTCGGCATTTTACGCTGACCGTTCGGTGCCGGTAAACGATAGTAATGGCTCGACGCTTATTTATGGCCATGCTCGTTCGGGCTTATTTGCTAAACTTCCGGAAATAGCCGAAGGTTCAATTGCCCGGGTGTATACTGATTCTGGAAAAGTTTTTTCGTATACTTTTGCGTCAAGTCGCCAAGTAAAACCCGACGATACCAGCATTTTCGTAAGTTCCGGTGCGCCCACACTTGCTTTGCAAACGTGTTCTGGGCCGTTTGATATCTACCGCACGCTTGTATCGTTCAATTTTTCAGGGGTGTCAACTGTATGAGCGAAATGGTAGCAATTATTTTTTTGTTTATAGCAGCAGTAACGCTGATTTATATAATAGCGTTAATTTTGTTGCAGCTGCACCAAATTATTAAAGAGCCCGTTATTCAAAAACGGATGCGCAAGCTGCGCAAGCCGGTTCAGCCTTGGGTTACGGTACTTTTATACTCATGTAATAACGAACCGCTTATTGAGCCCTCGTTGAAAGCATTACTCCGAAGTCATTATCATAATTTTGATATTGTCGTTATAAAAGATTATTCGAACAATTCAACCACTGCATTGAAAAAAGGTTATAGGAAAAGTTTAAAAGGCCAGGTAGTTCTGTCGCTTCAGGCTGGTACTATTGTGCCAGCGTCATTTATAAAACGAGCAGTAGCTATAAAAGGTGAACGCAAAAAAATAACAGTCTGTGTTAAAGAACGGTTTTATATGCATTCGCTGACTGCAGTTATTCAGGCGTTAAGTGGCTTATTGTGGCACCGAAACTATAAAGTAAAAGTAAGCGACGGCAAGAATATTAGTGCTGTTAAAAAAATGATACGGCTTGATTTCATTTTTGTTGTACTGCTCTTAGCAATTATTGTCATAAGTTTAATGGTTCAACAGCCTATTATTGTTTGGTATAGCTGGCTGATAGTTACCAGCTATTTGTTTGCGACCATATGGTTAAAAGAAGAAAAAGTTATAACAAAAATTAAATTATCTTTTTCGGCTTTTTCGGCTTTGTTCTTATTACCAGTTGCCAGTGTAGTTATGAGCTTTTCTCAGCTTCGTTCAAGAATCTTCCGTATATGAGAGAATTCTCGTATACCGCCTAGTAGCTCTTAATATATTCTTATATTCAGTCGGGTGGAGGCCCGAGGGCAATAAATAAAGGAGGACAGCTATGATTAAATTGAAAAAAGCAGTTGGAGCAGGAGTATTATCACTTGGACTTGTTGTTGGTCTTGCGGGCTTTGCGGGCGCAACAACGGGCACAATCGGAACGACTGGTCCCGACTCGGAAAATAAAATATCAAGTGAATCTCACACTGAGCTAGGCATCGAGAACAACAACAATCTTGATCTCACAAATATGAATCACCAGCACGCTTCAAGTGGCGACACTGAAGTAAAAGATAACACGTCTGGTGGTAGCGCAACCAGTGGCGATGGTGCCAATGACAACACAGTAGATGCGATGGTTGAGATTGATAATTCTCAAACTGCCGGAGCATTTGAGGGTGTTGGTGCTGGTGGCGATGAAAATACTGGTACTATCAACAATACCGGTCCTGACTCTGACAACGAAGTGAAGTCTGAAAGCAAAGTTGAAATTGATGTAGACAACGATAACAATATCCACGTGTACAACAACAACGACCAAGTTGCAAAATCGGGCGATGCTGAAGTACGACACAATACAACTGGTGGTGATGCCACTAGCGGTAGCGTAACGAACACTAGCTCGGCTACTTTCACAGTTCGTGTAACTAACTAACACGTCTGTGTAGTACGACTTTTTGTGAGAGAGTGGTGTTTACTCACCACTCTCTCTCCGGAAAAAACTTAAACCATAAAGGGGGAAATATGCATTCAATAAAAAAAGTAACCCGACAATTCTTTGCATATTTTATATCGTTAATTCTTGTGGCTGGCTATCCATTAGCGGCGATGGCCGAAACACAAGAACCAACGACACCGGCGGTTGAGTCAACCCAACAAACACCAGCTCCAGAACCAGAAGCTCCAAAATTAAATTATATGTATAACCAAAATACAGGCTATTGGGATAGTGAGAAATGGCAATATAACCCAGTAACTGGTACCTATGAAACACCACCACCTGCAATTGTTATAGAACCACCGGTCGCAGAAACTCCAACTATCGAAACAAAGTCTGTCGACACAACTGTTACGGCTGAAAATAATTTGACTTCGAATGCAACTTCCGGCGATAGTACGATTACTGAAAATACCGCCGGTGGCTCGGCAACAACGGGTGATGCTGCTGCGGTAGCTACCATACTCAACACGGTAAATTCGTCGGTTACGGTTGGTGATAACCAAAAAGTAGCTAACTTTACACAAGACATTATGGGTGATGTAAAAGGCGACATTGTCTTATACCCAATGCTGCTTAAAGCTATGCTAGAAGCTGAAGCTGGTGGCAACGAAAGCTCAACCATCGATGTTAAGAATAATTTTCAACTCGATAATACTGTGGGTTTGGTTGCTAAAAGTGGCGATGCAAACGTAGCCAAGAATACCGGTGCGGGCAATGCTACTACCGGCTCGGCTATGGCAGTAGCAAATGTGGTGAATATCTTAAATTCAATGATTGCCACCCAACAGTCGTTTATTGGAACTATTAATATTTACGGAAACCTGGAAGGTGATATATTAATTGCCCCAGATTTTATTCCTCAAATGCTTGCAAGCAATAAAGACGGCGATACTTCGAGTACGCAACTATCAACTAAAAATTCTACAGATATCGTGAACAACATATCTGCAATGGCCGAAAGTGGTGCCGCCGCTGTGTTTGGAAATACTTCAGCAGGCGACGCAACAACCGGCAAGGCTGATACTGGCGTAGTGATATTTAATTTAACTGGCCATGAGGTTATTGCTAAGAACAGCTTGCTAGTATTTGTAAATGTTCTTGGTAAATGGGTCGGGGTAATTGTTGATGCGCCCACCGGGGCAACATCTGCCTTAATTGGAAATGGGGTTACTAAAAACCAAGCGTATGCACCAGATCTGACGGTAAATTCAGAATCGAACCATGGAATCACTAACACAATCTCTGTTGATGCGAAGTCGGGCGATGCGACTGTATCTGGCAACACTATGGCTGGCGGCGCTACAACCGGTTCGGCTGTAGCCTTGGCAAATATTGCCAATATATCCGGTAGCCAGTTTGGTGTTTCCGATTGGTTTGGGGTGTTGTTTATTAATGTTTTCCAAAATTGGCATGGTAGCTTTGGTATTGATACAGCGTATGGAAATAGCGAGCAACCTGCCAATGAACAGCCACTGGGCCCAATCCAGTTTGTCGCTAAGGCCGAGATAACCAAAACACTCAGCCCACGCGCTCAAGGTAGTTCAGCAATATATTACGTTAATGCTCAAACATCGCCTGCAGTAAATAGCGCCCAACTACCGCAAAGCTCAAACCCTAGCGCAGCTGCTGCGCTAGGAGAAAGCACTACGAATAACAATCCGTTCGATACTGGTTTTGATTTCCGATTATTTATTGCAGCCGGTTCGTTACTAGCAGTTGGCCTGTCGTTAATAGGCTTAAAGAAGCTGTTTAGTTAGATAATATTACAAGGCGAGTTGCATACCTCAAAAAATCAGCGTACGCTACATATAAGGGATTGAGTTTGCGCTTAAAACGTCCCTGTCAGGGGGTTGCATAGTGGTACAAAATTTCGAACAATTTACAGCTTCTTACCCATCGATTATATTCGAAAAAGGCCAGACGGTTCTGCTTAAAGATGAAGTACCGAAAGGTACATATATTATTGAATCTGGAATAATAAAAACGTATACAATTAATGCAGCAGGTGAAGAGCGCATTATATCAATTGATACGAAAGGTGAAGATATTCCAATTGGTTTTACTATTGGCCTCATCGATCGTTGCCAGTATTTTTATACAGCATATACACGCTGCACTATACGGGTTGTGCCATGCGACGAATATTTAAAACATCTTGCTGAAAATCCCGAAAGTCTGTATAAACGACATATTCGATTAACAAAGATATTATTAACAAATCTCAACCGTATTGAAGCGCTGGAACAATCAAACACCAGCGAAAAAGTAGCACGAACGTTGCTGTATATGGCTGATACATTGGGTTCAACATTCCCTAATAAAACAATTCGTAAACTATCTATTACGCAGCAAGATATAGCGAACGCTTTGGGTTTAACACGCGAAACCGCTGGGATTGTGCTAAAAAAACTCGAGTTGAAACAATTATTACAGCACTCGCGTAATACGTATATATTGTATATAGAGAAGCTGCATAAGTATATTGATAAGCGCTAGGCTTAAAAACCAAGGTAACCTACAAATCGGTCCATTTGGTCGTGTCTCTGTCAAAAAAAGGCGACAAAGTTGTATTTGAAACTGACTTTAACAACAAAGAGCCTCGCGACGTCATCCTTCCAGACAGTCCACGCCGTTGGGAAATTCCCTTTAAGGATATCGAGGCCTTTGGACACTACGGTGTTGTCGCAACCTTCACTTACGGTACAACCAACCAAACTATCGAAGTAACGAAATCATTCTGGGTTATTCCAACTTGGCTTATCATTGCTGCAATCGCTACTGTCGTTGCGTTAATCGGTCTGGTAGTCTTAACAATATGGCTTGTTATTCGGGCTCGTAAGCGTCGCCACATGCCACGCAACAACCGTCGTCGTTAAAAGTTGTCTTTAAATTAAGTTTACTTTTTCTTAAAATCAAGCGATAGCGAGTTAACGCAGTAGCGCAAACCAGTTGTTTCTCGTGGCCCATCTTCAAACATATGGCCTAAGTGTCCACCGCAGTTTGCGCAGGTGATTTCAGTTCGTACCATGCCTAATTCAGTATCTGTTTTAAACTCCACAGCATCTTCTATTGCATCGTCGAAGCTTGGCCAGCCCGAGAAACTCTCGAACTTATTATCCGAATGGAAAAGGGGAGCATTGCAATTGGCGCATAGGTAATCACCATTATCGTGTAGATTTAAAAGCGTACCGCTAAAAGGTATTTCTGTCGCCTTATCGAATAAGACTTCCTGTTGTTCTTTAGATAAGTTTGGATTCTTCATATACTTAGTATACGCCGTGTACTATACTAAGTATATGAATACATTAGTAATTGCCGGTGGTTGTTTTTGGGGAATGGAAGAATTGTTTCGGGATCAGCCTGGTGTTACTGATACCCAAGTGGGCTACGCTGGAGGCTCAAACGACAATCCTACGTATGAAAACCACCCAGGGCATGCTGAGGCTTTAAAACTCACTTACGACCCTTCGGTAACTACCATTGAAGAGGTACTTAATTATCATTTCCAAATTCATGACCCGACAACCATGAACCGGCAGGGGAATGACGTTGGCTCGAGCTATCGTTCAACTATTTTTTATCAGGACGAAGCGCAACAAACGGCTGCAGAATCGGCCATTGTTCGCAATCAAGCCTTTTGGAAGCAGTCAATCGTTACTAGTGTCGAGCCGCTTACAACTTTCTGGCCAGCCGAAGATTACCACCAAGATTATTTACAAAAAAATATCGGTGGGTATACTTGCCACTTCGAACGAGCTCGTTAAGAATTTAAATTCCTAATACAGATTTGACATGCGCTAATTGCGCCCGAGCAATTGGGCGTATCTTTGCCGCGCCTTCAGCTAATAAAGCATCGATGTGTTCGGGGTTTTGCAGCAATTCTTGGTAACGAACAGTTTGTTCACCAAAGCGGGTTTCAAGGGCTTCAAGTAGTAAATCTTTTGCTTGTTTCCAACCAATAGTTTTTTCAACTATTTGGGTCGCTAGGCTATTTGCTTGTTCTTCGGTAGCAAGGGCGGCATAAATCTTATAAAGAACGGTTTCACGGATTGTTTCGTGGGTGTGCTCAACTGAATCGGTAACAATTTTACGAACGGCTTGTTCCCATGCTTCGCGGCCGACGTACAGAGGAATGGTGTTGGCGTAGCTTTTGCTCATCTTGCGGCCATCTAAACCTGGTAGTTCGGCGATACCATCGACAATCACGTGTTCAGGTAATACGAAAACACTATCGTTATATTGGTTGTTGAAGCGCTGTGCAATATCGCGGGCGATTTCAACGTGCTGTGTTTGATCGCGGCCAACTGGTACGTGAGTGGCGTTAAAAATGATAATGTCAGATGTCATTAAGATAGGGTAATTATATAGCCCCATGTTTACCTCGAAATCATCCAGTTTGCCAGCGGCCCGGTTTTTATCGATGGCTGCTTTGTAACCATGCATCTTATTCATCCATCCCTTAGGAACGAAGTTATTAAGAATAACATCAAGCTCAAAGATTTCCGGAACATCAGATTGGCGGTATAAATGAATTTTTGATGGGTCAAGCCCAGCGGCTAACCATGTAGCGGCAACCGTACGGGTTAACTGTTGCATTGTTTCGCCGTCTTGCACCGAGTTCAGCGCATGATAGTCGGCAATAAAAAAGAAAGCTTCTGAATATTCACTTGCTCGCCGCAAAGCTGGTTCAATTGCACCTAAATAGTTGCCAATGTGTGGAGTGCCGGTAGGTTTAATGCCAGTAAGGATAATCTGTTTTTGCGATTCAGTCATATGTTAACTATAGAATATGCACCCTGTTCTGTACAGATTGAAAGGCGCTGTACAACTTGACATACTTTTCATACTGAGGCATTATAGTATTCGATATGCACGATAAGCAGCTATACGGAACAGCAACTGTTGGGACAAAAGGGCAGGTAGTAATACCGGCCGATGCTCGTGATGCACTTAATATTCAAACTGGCGACCGGCTGTATGTGGTTGGTTCGCCAGAAAAGAAGTGGGTGGGTTTTATTAAAGAAGAACAACTTCGAGATATATTAGACCAAATTACTAACAACATCGAACAATACAAAGACATTTTAAAAAAATAATCATAAGGGTTTCACGCAATGCATCACCACTTAAGCTTAAAGCGTAAGCTTATTATTATGATTTCGGTCATGGCCAGCCTTTTTTTAGTGGCGCTTGACCAAACTATTATTGCAACCGCACTTGGAAAGATTGTTGGCGAGTTTAACGCTTTCAGCTCATTAAGCTGGATTGTTACGGCTTACTTAATTACCACTACAGTAACGGTGCCGATTGCTGGTAAATTCTCTGACCTTTTTGGCCGCCGCCGTATTTTACTTATTGGTGTGGCTATTTTCGTAGCAGGGTCGTTATTAAGTGGTATTAGCGGTAGCGTTAATGAACTTATTATGTGGCGGGCATTACAAGGAATTGGGGGTGGTATTATTACGGCTAACGCCTTCACGATTGTTGGCGATTTATTTGCTGCCCGTGAACGTGCTCGTTGGCAAGGTTTAATTGGTGCTGTCTTTGGTTTGGCATCAGTTGTAGGCCCGCTACTTGGCGGTTGGCTCACTGATGGCCAAAGTATTTTTGGCCTTACAACCGATTGGCGTTGGACGTTTTACATAAATGTACCAATTGGAATTGTTGCTTTTGTTC
>Ga0326733_1000324_pt1 | contig 14312 bp, 10 predicted proteins | sample 14_GP2_308_FD_207946 | JGI IMG/M metagenome (GOLD analysis project Ga0326733, IMG submission 207946) | Glacier ice microbial communities from Ngari, Tibet, China - 14_GP2_30.8 | ecosystem: Environmental > Aquatic > Freshwater > Ice > Glacier | place: China: Ngari, Tibet | collected 2018-07-17 | reverse complement strand
TCCGAGCAGGCGGCATCGGCGGCCACGGACGCCCTCCTGGCGGCGAGCAACAAGGTGCTCCAGCGCGCCGACGGCGGCGTAGCCGGCCTCGGCTTCATCGCGACCGGCTTCGTCCGCGGCGAACTGGAGGCCCTCGCCGCCGAGCGCGCCGACCTCGGCTACACCCAGGTAGGAGAGGCCAAAATCACGAGCAAGAAGGTCGTGTCGGTCGATCTCGCCGCGTCACCGCCCACCGTCGTGCTCGAGGTGTGCATCGACACGTCGAAGATCGACATCGTCGATTCGAACGGCATGTCCTTAAAGGGCCTGCTCTACAACCCCGGCGTCCCGGTCAAGCACATCTACGGTGCGCAGCACGTCGATGGGGTGTGGAAGATCGCCGACCACGACATCCCCGACAACAGCCCATGCGCATGAGCGCGAACTCGACCCCCGCTTCTCGACGCACGACACAGAGAGAACAGCCCATGATTTCGACACCTGACGCCACCCGAGCCCCTCGGCGGCGATCCCGGCTGACGATGATCCTGCTGACGGCGGTGGCCGCCGGCGCGATGCTCGCGCCGATGCTGTCCCCCACAGCCCCGACAGCCTCGGCCGCGACGCCACTCCCGGATGGACTGACCTCGCGGACGGCTGCCGGATCCTGCTGGGAGGTCAAACAGAACTACCCGAGCTCGGCGGACGGCAGCTACTGGATCCTGACGCCGGCGCTCAAGGCGCCCCAGCAGTTCCACTGCGACATGACGACCGACGGCGGCGGATGGGTGCTCGTGGCGCGAGGCCGCGAGGGTTGGAAGAACCAGTACAACGGGCTTCGCCCCTCCACAGTTCGAACGACCGTCGACGGCCCCGGTGCGTTCATAACCGCCAACCTGCCAGCCAAAACCGTCGACGGACTTCTGAACAATGGGAAGGTCAGTGCACTCGACGACGGCATCCGACTGCGCCGTGCGATGAACCAGGACGGATCGCAACGTCAGGAGGTGCGCTTCACGATGCCTAAGCGCGACCGCTGGGTGTGGACCTTCCGTGCCGAGCACCCCGTCGGCACCTACAAGTTCAACTCGGTAGCGGGTTCTGGCGGCATCACCAACAACTTCGGCGGCGACAACGCGTATCGCCGTATCGACACAAACATTCCCGCTTCGCAAAAATACTCGAGCGGATTCGCCTACGGGTCGCAGGTGGCCGGATTCACCAGCTCCACGTCGTACCTCTGGTCCAATACGAATGGCGCGGGTGGCGCCCGCCCGTTCACGCAAATGTACCTGCGCCCCAAGCTGACCCTCGCCGCAATGACGTTCGGGTCGATCCCCGACAGCGGCAGCGCCGCCGAGCGTTTGAAGCCTCTTCCAGAGAGCGACGCGATTCGCACCGTGTGGGGCGTCACCGGCAACGCAAACGGGATCGATGGAGAACTCAACACCGAGGTCGCCGCCTTCGCCCAAGTCGGCAACACTGTTTTCGTCGGCGGCAATTTCCGCTACGTGCAGCGAACTCTCTCGTCGACGGGTGCGGACAAGATTGAGCAGCCCTACCTTGCGGCGTTCGACGTGAACACTGGCCAGTACGTTGCAACCTTCCGACCGAACCTCAACGGCCAAGTCAAGTCGATCGCGGGATTGCCGGATGGGCGTTTAGCCGTCGGCGGGCAGTTCACCACGGCCAACGGCATCCCGTCCCCGAGCATCGTCGTCCTTGACGCGACATCCGGCTCCACCACTGGGTGGCAGATCGGAGTCGAGAACCGCACGACCGGCGGTATCGCTCAGGTTCGAGGCATGTCACTGCACGACAACTCGCTGTACCTTGCCGGGTCATTCACCCACGTCACTCGAGCCGGTCAAGCCACCGCGTCTGGGTGGAACGGCGCACGGGTCAACGTTGCAACTGGCAGCCCCGATACGAATTGGGATCCGCGCTTCAACGGCGCGAGCGTCGGCGTCGACGCCGCTGACGCCGGGGACCGAACCTACTTTTCGGGGTATTTCCGCCAGAGCGGCGAACTACCGACCCTGAGCGCCTCCGCCATCCAGACAGCAGCTGGGGCCCAGGTGGCGCAGCCGATTTGGCAGCCGAAGTTCAGCAAGAGCGGCGTGGATGCGGGCGGGAACGTGACCGGAAACATCTGGCAATTGGGAATCGCCGAGACCAAGGGCATCGTATATCTCGGAGGATCTGAACACAGCCTTTTCGGATACGACCGTAACTCCTTCGACCGGGTCAGCGGAAGCATCACCAAGAACGGTGGAGACTTCCAAGCAGTCTCCGCTGCGGGCGACCTCGTGTTCGCCGGGTGCCACTGCGGCGACTTCAACTACTCAAACGCGTTCTTCTGGTCGGGCGTGGGAACCAACTGGACCCAGGCCGACGCCATCAGCCTTATGGGTGCGTGGGACGCCACGACAGGCGAGTTCCAGGCGGAGTACAGCCCCATCACCCAAGCACGTCGCGGGTTCGGATCGTGGGCCATCTTCACCGACTCGCGCGGCAACCTCTGGACGGGAGGAGACTATGCCTACTCGGTACGCGCCAATGAAGTGAACCAGTGGTCGGGCGGTTTCGTCCGATTTGCCCCGAGGGACACCGTTGCGCCAACTCGACCGGGTAGCTTCATCGCCGCAGCAGCGAGCGGCTCGACCACCACATTGTCTTGGTCCGCTTCCACGGACGACCGCACCGCGGTGCAATACGAGCTCATCCGGGATAACAAGGTCGTCGAAACGACCACGGCACGACAGCTCGCAGTGTCGATCGAGGAGACCCCCGTTCGTTACTTCGTCAGGTCCGTCGACCTTGCGGGAAACCGATCCGCATCCAGCCCCGTGCTAGTGGTGCAGGCGGGTCCGCCGCCCACCCCACCGGCCGCACCAACTGTGACCGGTGCAGCGATCGACGCAGCCTCGGTGCGGCTCGATTGGAACTCCGTGACCAATGCCACCGAGTACCGCGTCTCCCGAAACGGGGGCCGGGTGGGTGTTGTTGCGGCTCCAACCACCACATTCACCGACACCGGCCTGACGGCAGAGACCACCTACAACTACTCCGTGATCGCCGTGAACGGCGCAGGTCAGCAGTCGACTCCGGGCACTACGAGCGTGACGACCAGCTCGGCAACGTCGACGACTGTCGAACTGGTCGCCTCGCTTTCGAGCTGGAAGTGGCGCTTCGACTCGGCGCCGTGGCCGGCCAATTGGCGGGAGAGCACATTCGACGACTCGACCTGGAACTCAGGCGCTGCGGTGCTCGGATGGAACACCCCGGGAATGGGCACCGACATCACAATCGGCTCCCAAACCACGAGGCCGCTCAGTGCGCAATTCCGCCAGACCTTCACCGTCGATGATCCGGCGACGATCGCGACGGCTCAGATCAGCGTCCTCGCGAATGACGGCGTCGTAGTATACGTGAACGGCACCGAGGTCGGACGCGCGAACCTGCCGACGGGCACCCTCACCCAGACCAGCTACGCGACTGCCGCGCCCCGCTCCGCCACCGCCGCAGCGGCGCGGGTCATCATGAACGTTCCGGTTGCCCTGCTGGTGGCCGGCAACAATGTCGTGGCCGCGTCGTCCCATTCGAACTATCGATCCACCCCCGATATGAGCTTCGACGTTTCACTAGTGGGGACCAAGTGAGTGCCAGCGACGCGGTCGACCGTGTGATGGGGCAATATGACTCAATCAAGAGCTGACGGTGATCGGCTCAGCTATCGCGAAGCCGTCGACCAGCTCGCCGCGGCCCAGAAGTCCGGCGCCGGGGTCCCCGCCTATCTTCGTTGGGTCAACCGTGGATTAGGTCGTCGGGCGGCCGCAGGTGCCTTTGTCGTGGGGTGGACGCCGAATGCGGTGACGGCGGCGAGCGCGGCACTGTCGGTGGCCGCAATGGTCATGATCGTCATCCAGCCGCCGTCTATCGCCGTCGCCCTGGCCGCGGCCGCCCTGTTGCTCGCGGGGTACGCGCTCGACTCAGCGGACGGGCAGTTGGCGCGACTCACCGGTACCGGCAGTCTGGCTGGCGAGTGGCTCGACCACGTCGTCGATGCCGCGAGGTTGCCTTTGTTTCATCTCGCGATTGCTCTTCACATCATGCTGTGGTGGGACTTGCCGTGGCTCGCCGCAGTTGCTTTCGCATTTTGCATCCTCTCGTCGACATGGTTCTTCGCACAGACCCTCGCTGAAAAGCTGTCGCCGGACGGCCCGCACGACGCTGATGCCCCCGCCTGGGTTTCGTTTGCGAAACTCCCGTACGACGTCGGCCTCCTTTACCTCGCTGTGGCCTTCCTCGCGTCAGACACAATATTTGCTGTGCTCTACTCAGCGATTTTCGCGGTGACCGTGTTCGTGGCCATGTTCTCACTCCGCCGGAAATACCGGTCGCTGGCAAGTCAGTCGTCGCGGGTCGCGTCTGATCAGACCGGCGGGTAGTCATGTCATTCGCCGTGCGGCCCATCTTGGCTGGTCGAACCGCGGAATCGGAGTCCACCGGTGCCGCGGTCGAGCTGCCTGGCTGGCCGGTACTCGTGCTCCTCTGGGGGATGCCGGCGTGGTGGGCATTGGGGATGCTGCCGTTTGCTACAGCGATAATGGCGGTGCCGATGCTCGCGTTCCTGCTGCAACGCGGCAACGTGAAGGTCGTGCCCGGGGTGATGCCCTGGATCGCTTTTGTCGTCTGGATGCTCCCGTGTGCGTTGATGCTCGATTCGCTTGGTCGGATGATGGGTTTCTCACTCCGTTTCGCTCAGTTCGCCGCGGTCGCGATCGCGATGATCTACGTGGTCAATGCCCGGCGCAACCTCACCGTGCGACGAGTTCTCGCCGGCCTCACGTTCACGTGGGTCTTTGTGATCTTGGGCGGCTATCTCGGCATGCTGTGGCCTGACGTCACCCTTACCTTCACCATCGGGCGCCTCCTTCCGGGCGCCCTGCTCGAAAACGAGTACGTGAGCGACCTGGTGTTCCCACCCTTTGCCGAGGTGCAAACGCCATACGGCGCGGAAGCACCCTTTTTGCGACCGTCAGCACCTTTCGCATATGCGAACGGATGGGGTGCGGCAATCGCTATACTCACGCCGATTGCTGTTGCAGCCGCCATCGCCCGGCGCACGGCCCGCGCGACGATCTTTCTCTTTGTCGGAATTGTCGCGGCGATTCCTCCCGCGATTGCGACGACAAATCGCGGCCTGTTTCTTGGATTGATTACCGCGGTCGGCTATGTGCTCGTCAGATTGCTCCTGAGGGGCAAGTGGCTTCCGTTCCTCTGGGTCGGCGCGCTTTCCATCCTCTTGGCAGTCGTCCTCGGACTCTCGGGCCTTCTCTCCGATATCGCGGAGCGGCAGGAAACCGTCGACACTACCGCAGGACGGAAGGTGCTCTATGCCGAAGCCTTCGAGCGCACACTGCAGTCACCAATCCTTGGCTACGGTGCACCGCGAGCGTCCTACTCGACAGAGATAACAGTTGGTACCCAGGGAATGATCTGGAACGCGATGTTCTGCTTCGGGTTCGTCGGTCTCGCCCTGTTCATCCTTTTTTTCCTCGGCGCCCTGATCCGGACAGCATCGGCACCGAATGTTGCCGCCCTATGGCTCCATTCCGCGGTCGCCGCCGCCGCAGCAATGAGTGTCTTCTATGGACTTGACCGCCACATGTTCCCAATCGCGCTCGTGGTCGGTCTCATGCTTCGCGAACGGTATGCGGCGCAGTCCACCTTCTGGGTACCCAACCCACAGTCAGACAGCTGACCCATGGCCGCGACCGAACGTCTCGCGCGGAGCGGATCATATTCCCTGATCGGCTCGAGCTTCGCCGCGATCGCAGCGCTCGCGTTGGCTGTGCTCGTCGGCAACGGATTCGGAGCTACGGGCACGGGCCTCTTTTTCCAAGCGCTCGCGCTGTTCACCATTGCCAGCCAAGTTCTTCGCCTCGGGACCAATAGCGCCATCGTGAAGTCGATCTCCGAACAACGCGCGTTCGGCCGCACAGGCGAGGCGTGGCGAACTATGTTCATCGCCGTCACGCCCGTTATCGTTCTCTCACTGATGGCCGCCGTTGTCATGTCGATTTTCTCGGATGAGCTTGCGTCGTGGCTCGGGTCTCCCGGGCAGGAGCGCGAGCTGGCGCGTCTCCTTCGGGATTTGGCTCCGTTTGTCGTCGCCGCCTCCGTGTTCGCCGTACTCACCACAGGAATGAGGATGATGCGCGGAGTTGTTTCCTTCACCCTCGTGCAGAGCATTTTCCTTCCAGCAAGTCGGCTGCTCGCGGTCGCCGCAGCGATTGCACTCTCATTGGACTATGCCGGAGCTTTTCTGGCATGGATGGCCGTGGTGCCGCTGTGGCTTGTGGTGTCCATCGCGATCCTTGTCCGTCCCTTGCTGCTGGACTGGCGGCAGCGCCGCAGGGCGGCCGAGAATTGGGGAGGCGCGACAAAACGATTTTGGTCTTTCAGCGGGTCACGCGCGGTGGGCGGAACACTCGAAATCCTGTTGGAATGGTCGGATGTGATCATCGTCGCCGCACTTGCGTCTCCTGCGGCAGCCGGTGTCTACGCGGTAGCAACACGCGCTGTGCGGGCGGGTCAGGTGGTCGATCGTGCCATGCGTCTCGCGGTAAGCCCCACCATCTCGCAGATGCTTGCCCTGTCCGACGTGGCGGCAGCGCGAGACCTCCACACGTCAGTCACCCGCGCCTTGATCCTCACCACCTGGCCTTTCTATCTGCTCCTCGCGACGATGGGCCCCGCAGTGCTGAGCGTTTTCGGACCGGGCTTCGAAGCGGGAGCAGTGGTGCTCACCATTCTCGCCATCACGATGATGATTGCTTCAGCAAGCGGCATGCTTCAGAGTGTGCTTCTCCAGGGGGGACGAAGCTCCTGGCAGGTGTATAACAAGTCTTTCGTCCTCGCACTCAGCATCGGGTCAAACCTCCTCCTCATTCCTCTCCTCGGCATTCTGGGCGCAGCGATAACATGGTCAGTTTGCGTCTTGGTCGATACGGCGATCGCGTCGTGGCAGGTTCACCGGAGGATGGGCGTGCAACTCGAGCCCCGCAAGTTAATTCTTGCGATGACAACAGCGGTCACCGTATTCGGCGCGGGCGGGCTCATCATTCGAGTCTCTTTCGGTCCATCGATCCCCGCGCTTCTCATCGGCTTTTCCGTCTTGGCTCTCATCTATCTCGCCAGTCTGTGGCTGCTTCGCTACCGGCTTGGAATCGTCAGCCTTTGGCGCGAGGTCCCGCTGATCGGACGGCATGCCGCGCGATCAGCGTCGCCGCACGGCTCCCATCGCGGAGCGAAGAAGCCGGCGTGACCTTGTCCCCGGGCTCCCCGCGGCCGGCAGGACGGTGAGGAGGCGGGCAATGTTCGCAACCCCGGGTGTGGCTAGTGCAACATTGATCCTCGTGAGCAGAGTGCCGTTGATCGCGGCGTCAAGGTGCTGCCACAGCTGTTCCTTCGTAACCGCTCGATGAATGACACCGAGTTCTGCGGCCTTGTTGGTGAAAATCAGCTGGTGGTCGTCAACCACTTCGTTTCCTACTGGGATCCGAGGGACGACGATCGGAATCCGGGCGAGGGAGCGCATGTCCATCACTCCCCCCGCTCCGCCCTGCAACACGATGGCGTCGGCGGCTCCGCACAGCGCCATGAGACGCGGGTAGGGCAACACCGTGTGGTTTTCTGCTCCGGCAAGGGGCTTGCTTGGTCCGTGCTGCATCACGACGTGCACCGCCGGGTGCCGAGCGACCCATGGCTCCATCCAGGTGACAAGGCGGTCGAACGGAAGGTGATATGTTCCTGCACTGACGACCACGGTTTGAGTCACAATACGACCCCCACGTTTAGGGCGTCGGGATAGTCGGCCAATAGCGTGTCCCATTGGACAAACATCTGGTCGGCAAACGGATAGACGAGCCTGCCGCTCATGGACGGACCCGAGATTCGATCCACAGGCTCGAGGAACACAGTCCTCGCGCCGATCGATCGTGCTTGCATGAAGAATGGCAACGCGATGGCGGCGCCGGTACTGAAGATCACATCGGGCCTCTCGCGCGCCAGCACCTTCCTGGCCAGTCCGAAGTTGCGCAGCAGGTTCGGAAGATTGCGCACGGTCGGGTAGTGGGCCTCCACCACCCGCTCCCCGGTGAGCCGTGACCTCGCATCCTCGGTCGGGAGGGTCACCCACGACCGTTCGTGGGCACCCCACCAGGGCTTCAGCGCGAGGGCCTGGGTTAGGTGCCCACCGGACGAGCACACGATCAGCACGCGCACGGAGTCAAATTCCCTTCCCAAATCGCTGCACCGTGCGCGCGATACGGTCGGCCGTGACGAGCCGGAGGGCGATCGCGATTGCGAGGTACGCCTTGACCTGTCGAGGGTCGTGCGAAAGAGACCTCGTGGCCCACACCCTCGCGGCTGCTCGCTGTCCGCTTGCCGCAAGAGCGAAGGCGACCTGGGACTCGATCCGCGCCACCGCGGTGCGGCTTGACCCGAATTCAGGATGCTTGGCGAGCAGGAACTGCAATGCCTCGGCGTACACGGCCCACTGGCCGAAGAAGAAGGATTGCCCCTTCCACATCACGCCGACCAGCGGCTCGTTCACCACCACGATCGGTGTGATTGCCGCCGTGCGCAGCAACATGTCGTAGTCCTCGCCGTAGCTCCGGGGCAGCTTCTCATCGACCAGGCCCAGCGCTCCGAAGAAAGCATCCCGGCGGAACACGAAGCTGCTCGAGTGCAACCCTGCGAGGCGGTTGTGGAGAAGGTCGCGGTGGGTGACGATCTCGGAGGGGACGAGTCGCTCGTGTGTCCGCTCCCCGTCGTCGACGATCATGGCCGTGCCGACGAGGATCGCGTCCTCGTGAGCGTCGAACGCCGCCATTTGTCGCGCGAGCTTCTCAGGCATCCAATGGTCATCGTCATCGAGGAACGCAACAAAGTCGTGCGCCGCGGCCAGTATCCCGGTGTTTCGCCCGCCAGCCAGTCCTCTGCTGCGCTCGTTCACAAGGGCTCGGAGCGTCCGGTTAGATGGCAAGTCGACATCGGGCAGGATCGGCTCGCACGCATCGAACACCACCAGAATTTCGATGTCACCCTCGTAGGACTGGTCGAGGACGCTCTGTACGGCACGTTTCATCAACTCTGGCCTGTTGTGCGTGGGGACCACAGCAGTGACGGGGTGATTGATCACGATGCCTCCGATTCGCAGCCTATCGCGCGAACCCACCCGTCAGGGGTTCCACCTCGTCACGCTGAATAGTCTGTCTAGGGCGTGTAATTCCAGATTCGCAGGTAGTCGACCTGGAAGTCGAGCGGCTTGGTCCAATCCTTATGATTCGGGTCCGGGATACCCCAGTACTTTGCCGACGGTCCGACGTGGAGATTCAGCCGCACGTGGAGGGGGGACCCGAAATACGAGGTGTTCCACAGATTTGGGTGGCTCTGGGGGGTCGCATATGCGACCCTCACGTTGTCGACGTACATCGCCGCGTAGGTCGGCGTCAACTCAAAGGCGTAGACGTGGAATGCATTCCAGACCGGTGTCGGCGCCCCGAAGTCGTCGTGCGTCCAGTAGTACTTCTCGTTCCCTGATCCCGAGGTCTTGGTGTGAATCGTCGTGGTTGCCGTATCGATGCGCTGCCCGCCAGGCGCGGCCACGTCGTTGTACCCCCACGCCTCCATGATGTCGATTTCGCCCGAATTGGAGTTCCTCAGCCAGAATGCCGCCAACGCACCGTAGGTGTCGGGGCCGGTAGGAACTTTCGCTCGGATTTCCCAACGCCCCCACCGCTGCGAGTAGGCCATGTCTCCAGATCCGAGCGAACGCTGATCCATATAACCGGTCTTGTGCCACAACTCCGTCGGCCCGGCCTGTCCCGCAGGTCGAATCACGGGCGAGGTGAGCCAGTCAGCTTTGAGGTGCGCGATTCCACTTGAATCGACTGACACCTGACCTACTGTGGGCACCGCGGCGTCCGGCAGGAGGCCAAGGTCGCTGCGTCCTCGCACGTTCCACTTCCTGGGATCGATCGCCGGCTGGCCAGTCGTGGAATCCCTATACGTGAATTCGTCGCGCCAAGTGGGTGATCCCCACCCGCTGACCGTTCCAACTTCAGGGGCCGGGACCGGAGCAGGCGGAGGAACGACGATGGGATCTGGAGTTGGAGCTGGGGCCGGAGCCGGAGTACAGGACCTGAGCGCCTGCACGGAACGGTCCAGGGCAGCAGTGCCGCCCAGGAGGACAACCCGGGTGGCGCCGAGGCTAGAAATCTGGGAGAGCACCGCCTCGGGCACGCACGAGGTGGGCACCAAAAATAGTGGGGCCTTCTGTCGCGCAGCAAGAACTGAGCCAGCGAGGGCATCGGGGAAGTTGAACCCGGTAGCAAGGTAGACCGTCGAACTCGTGGTGAAAGCATCGGCGTTGATGGCGACAGAGGTCTGGAACCGGTCGGTCCCCGAGAGCCGTGCTACACCGTAGCCCGCCGCCTGGACCGACGACGCCATCTTCGTCGACACAGTGTCGGTACCGCCCGTGATCTTCACCAAGTCGGTGCCGAGGTTCGAAAAGACGCCGAGTGTCGAGCTGCCGATGGACGAGTTTCCACCTGGCACGAGGATCATCGGCGCGCCAACGACTCCGGAGGCCGATCCCGCCGATAAAGCGTCGGGGAAATTGGTTCCGTCGGCCACGTAAGCCGTGGTGACGTCGGCGGTACCGCGCCCGTAGTTCGCGATTATTCGCGACACCTCATACCGGTCGACGCCTCCCACACGCACCACCGACGGAGCGAAGGTCTTCAAGGTCGCGAGCACCGCGCCGGACACGGCGGCAGGTCCGCCGATCACGACGATCTTCGCCGGCCTGAGCCGCAGTATCTCCTCGCGCACGACCGGCGGCACGGCACCCGGTGTGGTCAGGAGCAGCGGACCGTCGAGCCTGACTGCGGCGGGCGACGCGCTCAACGCGTCAGGGTAGTTTTGCCCCGTGGCGATGAAGACGGTCCCGGCCTGGGCCGGGAAGGCGCGCTTCGAGATAGCCACGGCCAACGCGTACCGGTCGACGCCCGAAATGCGCTCGACCGAAACCGAGCTCGGGTCGAGCGCTGACGACAAAGTCGCCGCGGCCGGCAACACGGATTTCGGCGCAGCTGCTGTAGCGGCCGCTCCGCCGATCCCCATTGTCACGACAGCAGTACCTGCCAGAACCGCGGCAAGCGCACGCGCAGCAAACTTGTTCATTATGCCCCCCGACATACTTCACCCGACCGTGAAGTTCCCCTGTGGGGACAGTACCCCATGAAATGAATTTTCAGGGGAGAGGCACCCGAACTGGGGTCGGTGCCTCTCCCCCGCTTTGGACGGCCGCGAGGCCGCTGCGGGGTACGCCTATGGCGTGTATTTCCAGATCCGCACGTAGTCGACCTTGAAATCGAGGGGCTTCGTCCACTCCTTGTGGTCCGGGTCCGGGATTCCCCAGTATTGCGCCGAGGGCCCGACGTGCAGGTTGAGTCTGACGTGGAGGGGCGAACCGAAGTACGCGGTGTTCCACAGATTCGGATGGCTGGCCGGGGTTGCGGTCATGACCTTCACATCGTCGACATACATCGCCGCATAGGTGGGCATTAGCTCGAACGCGTAGGTGTGGAAACCATCCCAGACAGGGGTAGCAGCACCGACGTCCGAGTGAGTCCAGTAGTACTTCTCGTTTCCCGACCCTGAGGTTTTGGTGTGGATCGTGGTGGTGCCGCTCTCGATACGCTGACCACCTGGCGCTGCAACATCGTTATAGCCCCAGGCCTCGAGCACGTCGATCTCGCCCGAGTTTGAGTTTCTCAGCCAGAATGCCGCCAAGGCTCCATAGGTTTTTGGGCCGGTCGGAACCTGCGCGCGGATCTCCCAACGGCCGTAGCGCTGCGAGTACGACATGTCGTCCGAATTCAGGGACCGCTGATCCATGTATCCCGTCTTGTGCCACAACTCCGTCGGACCCGACTGCCCGGACGGGCGAATGACCGGTGTGGTGAGCCAGTCGGCCTTCAGGTGAGCAATCCCGGTTTCATCAACCGACACCTGCCCGGCGGTGGGAACCGCGGCATCGTTCAGCAAGCCGAGATCGGAGCGGTCCCGAACATTCCACTTAGCCGGGTCGATGACGGGCCTACCTGCGGAGTCGCGGTGCGTGAACTCGTCCCGCCACGTCGGTGTGCCCCAGCCGGCGACAGCCCCGGAGTCCGGGGCGGTGACGGGCTCAGCTCCGGTGCCTGTGGCAGTGGCGGTCGCGGTCGCGGAGGTGAGCTTCGCATCAAACGTGATGTTGTGGGTGAGACGCCAGTTTGACTGCACCTGTACCGAGATGACGTTTCTTCCAACAACGAGAGCGGAGGCTGGCACAGTGGCTCGCACCGGATTCGCTGCAGCGTAGGTGGACTGTGGGGCTCTCGTCGCGTACGTTCCGTGGCCGATTGTGCCCGACGGGAGGTTAGCGCGGGTGACTTCCTTGCCGTTGACGAAGACGACGATCCCGTCATCGACCCGAGCTTCGAGTGCGAGCCCGGCAGGTGGCACTTGGCCTAGCTCAAATGACTTGGTGAAGTATGTCGCCAGAGGCTTGGTGGTGAAGTCGTTGCTGATGCGAGTTCCAAGCCCTCCGGTGTTCACACCGAATCCAAGAGGGGCCGTTCCAGTGCGCCAGCTTGCCGTCGATGTCTTCCAGTCGGCGGCCGGTGCGGACGTGCCCCGGTGGTAAGACCAGCCGGCACTTTTCGGGGCCAGGACGATCTCGGTTCCAGTCGCGGCCGAGGCCGCAGCAGCGGGCACAAAGAAGGCCCCGAGAAGCGAGGCCGTGAGGAGGAAAGGAATTGTTAATTTAGTGCGAATCAAGATCTGCCGATCATTTGAGGGAAAGGACAGTCAAAGACCGAGCATAATTTCGTTACACGAATGGAATTGACCAATAGATCATTCTTCCCCTAGCTGGCAACTTCCTGAAAAATCAGGGGTTGACAACGGTAGATGCTATTCATGAATTATTGTAGCGTGCCTTGTGAAATTCTCATGGTGACGCGTGCTGGCACGGCATTCGCGCTACTCGAGGCCTAGGAGAGTCAATAGATGCCTTGGAGAGTACGGGATCAGCAAATTGTTCTCGCCTTTCAGGGCGGCTTGGGGAATCAGCTTTTCGAGTGGGCATTTGCCCGTGCGCTCGAAGATCAGGGTCGCGAAATTTTTTTTGACGGATCGCGTTGCCGGGGCGATCGACCCCTCGTCGTCGGGCCATTGCTTGCCCGCGAGCAACGACTTAGTTGGCTGTCGGGCGTGACACTCGCCCTCGCGCAAAAGCGGGGCATGCTCAATGATCGATCATCGATCCGCCTGGTAAAGCAGCGCAAGTCGGGTTACGACAATTCGGTCGTGGAGCGACTGGCGGGCCGGTCGTACCTTCTGGGCTACTTCCAATCTCCGCGCTATTTCGAAGCGAGCCGTTCCACTATCGATGCGTCGATCAGAGGGCTGTTGAATGACATGTTGACTCCGTCGGGCGCGGCACTTGCCAATCGTTTGCGGGCTGATGAGCACAGTGTGGCGGTGCATGTGCGCCGAGGCGATTACCTCACCGACTCTGGCGCTACGGCACGGCACGGGGTGTTGGACGGCGGGTATTACGATCGTGCGCTGGCACACCTTGACGGGCTCGGCCACCGCAACCGTGTCTGGTTCGGGGATGATCCCGACTGGATCAGGGCGAACTTGGTACGCGGGGCGGACGTCGTTTGTCCGGTCGACAGCACCGTCAGCGACGGTGGGGAGATAGCCCTCATGGCCTCCTGCTCATCTCGCGTGATCGCCAACAGTAGTTTCAGCTGGTGGGCTGGATGGCTAGGGCCGCCCAGCACACCCACGCATCCAGTCATCGCCCCCGCGGCATGGTTTGCCGATGAACACAGTGATGCAGGCGACCTGATCCCCGATGAGTGGCTGCGCCTGTAATCCGGGACGGCGGCTAACCTGCGTCGGAAATCACGAGGCGCATCTTGCCGCCGACGTGCTCGATCTGGTCAACCACCTCGACCCGCACGGCCACGCTGCCGTCAAGCATTCTGCTCAACTCGGAAGCGACTCTCGCAAAGACCTCCCCGCTCGCGTCCGCTCCGGGAACACAACGCAGAACCACTGAATAATCGCGCAACTGATGCAGCTGGAACTGCTTGACCGCTCCGGGCCACCGATTGAACAGACTCCCGAATCCACCCGTGATCATGCGGCCTCCCGGCGACCGCAGCACGTCCACGAGGCGGCCCTGGACCGGATCCATC
>Ga0326733_1000323_pt1 | contig 14315 bp, 11 predicted proteins | sample 14_GP2_308_FD_207946 | JGI IMG/M metagenome (GOLD analysis project Ga0326733, IMG submission 207946) | Glacier ice microbial communities from Ngari, Tibet, China - 14_GP2_30.8 | ecosystem: Environmental > Aquatic > Freshwater > Ice > Glacier | place: China: Ngari, Tibet | collected 2018-07-17 | reverse complement strand
GTCACGCCGCCGACCCGACGGCGCCGGGCAGCGTGGATGCGGTCGGGTCCCAGTCCTCGGGCAGCGCCGGAACCGCGTCGATCCGGCTCGCGACGTCGACGAAGGTGCCGCTCTCGATCGACTCGGAGACCGCGAGCATCGTGTCGAGCACGTGGAAGGCGAGCTCGCCCTGCGCGCGGTGCGGGCGGCCGGCGCGGAGGGCACGGGCCATTTCGAGCACGCCGACTCCGCGGCCGGCGGTCGACCCGGTGGCCGGGGCGGTCGTCCATTCGGTGTCGCCCGCACGGCGGATGCGCAGGTCGCCGCCGAAGTGGTTCGGGTCGGGCAGCGAGAGGGTCGCCTCGGTGCCGGTGATCTCGACGAAGCCCATCCGGGTGAGCGGCGACTCGAAGCTGAAGGTGCTCTGCGCCGACTGGCCGCTCGCGAACTGCACGAGCGCGCCGACCGAGGTGGGAACGGTGACGTCGAAGACCTCGCCGGCCTTCGGCCCCGTCGCGATCGTGCGGGTCGCTTTCGACTGCGAGCCGATCCCCGCGACGCGGCTGATCGAGCCGAACGTCTGGGCGAGGGCGGTGAAGTAGTACGGGCCCATGTCGAACAGCGGTCCGGCACCGTCCTGGTAGAGGAACGCGGGGTTCGGGTGCCAGGCCTCCGGCCCGGACGCCTGGAACATGGTTATTCCGGTGAGTGGAGTACCGATGTCGCCGCGCTCGATCATCCGGCGGGCGGACTGCAGGCCGGCCCCGAGGAAGGTGTCGGGCGCGCAGCCGAGTCGCAGGCCCGCGGCGGATGCCTCGGTGAGCAGCATCCGTCCGCTCTCGCGGTCGAGTGAGAACGGCTTCTCGCTCCAGACGTGCTTGCCGGCGCGCACGGCGGCGAGGGCCACCTCGACGTGGGCGGCGGGGATGGTGAGGTTGATGACGATCTCGACGTCGGGGTGCTCGAGGGCGGCGTCGATGCCGCCGTGCACCGCGATGCCATACTCGGCGGCACGGGTGGCCGCGGCCTGCTCGAAGAGGTCGGCGATGACAAGCACCGTGACATCGGGAAAGCTCGTGAGATTGTCGAGGTACTGCTTGCTGATGACGCCCGCGCCGATGATGGCGACGCCGACGGGCCCGGTGCGGCTCATGCGCCGACCGCGCTGTCGGCGTTGTCGGCCGGTTCGGCGGGTTCGGCGGATTCAGCTGAGTCGGCGGTGAGGAACGCGAGGCTCTCGGCGAGCCCCTCGAAGATGTCGCCGGCGTAGGCATCGAACTCGACGACCCCGACCTCGAGGGCGGATGCCGCGGCGATGACCGCGCGCACGGCGATGCGTCCCTGGCCGGCGGGCAGCTGGGCGTCTTTGTCCATGTTCACCGGGCCGTCCTTGATGTGGATGAACCGCACGCGGTCGCCCAGGCGGGCGAGCAGCGCGACGGGGTCCTCGCCGCCGACGGCCACCCAGTAGGTGTCGACCTCGAGCACGACGGCGGGGTCGAGGTTGTCGGCGAGCACCTCGAGGCCCGTGCGGCCGTCGAAGCGGGCCTCGATCTCGAACTGGTGGTTGTGGTATCCGACCCGGATGCCGTACTCGGCCCCGACCGCCGCCGCGGCGTTGAGCGTGGCCGCGGTCTTCTGGATGTCCGGCACGCTCGTCCAGTTCTCGGCCGGGTGATGCGGGTCGATGACGGTGCCGATGCCGAGGTCGCGGGCGGCCGCGAAGATCGCGTGCTGGTCGGCCGAGAGCAGCGGGGCGTGGCCCGACGGGGCGGCGAGGTTGTGGGCGCGAAGAGTGTCGCCCAGCTCGGTCGCGGTGGCGACGAAGTTGTAGGGCTCGACCCGGGTGAATCCGATCTCCGCGATTCTCGCGATGGTGCCGGCGAGGTCGGCCTCGAGCGCGTCGCGCACCGAGTAGAGCTGCACGGAATAGGCCTGGGGGTCTGACACGGGGATTCTCCTTGACGCACGTCGGTGTGCCCGGCCGTCGCGGGGCACGAGCAAGCCTGTTCCTACTTCTGCCGAATGTCAAACAAAAGTCGCCTGCAAATCGGCATCCGGGCCCCGTTTCGCGCGCAGAAGGTGCTAGAACTGAGCCATGTCGTCCTTCGCCGCGCCGCCTGCTGCTGCCGTGCTCGGCTCCCTGCGCGCCGGCGACCTGTTCCAAATCCTCCGGGACGGCGCTCCGCGCACGCGCGCCGAACTCGCGATCATCACTGGGCTCGCCCGCTCGACGGTCGCCGCGCGGGTCGACCTGCTGCTCGCCTCCGGCCTCGTCGCCGCCGTCGGCGAGGCGGCGTCCTCCGGCGGCCGACCGCCGTCCCGCTTCGCGTTCAACCCGGGTGGCCGAGTCGTGGTCGCCACCGACATCGGCGCCACCCACGGCGTCGTGGCGCTGACCGACCTCGCCGGCTCGATCATCGACCGCCGCCGCAGCGAACTCGACATCGCGGCCGGCCCACGGGTCGTCCTCGACTGGGTCGCCGCCCAGGCGCGCGAGATCCTGTCGGCGAACGGGCGGTCACCGGGCAACCTCGCGGGGATCGGCATCGGACTGCCCGGCCCGGTCGAGCACACCTCCGGACGCCCGACGAGCCCGCCGATCATGCCCGGCTGGGACGGCTTCGACGTCGCCGGCTACGTGAGCGAGCAGCTGCGGGTGCCGGTGCTCGTCGACAACGACGTGAACATTATGGCGCTCGGCGAGCAGGCGACCGAGTGGCCCGACCACGACAACCTGCTGTTCGTGAAGGCCTCCACCGGCATCGGCGCCGGCATCATCAGCAGCGGGCAGCTGCAGCGCGGCGCGGTCGGCGCGGCCGGCGACCTCGGACACGTGCGGGTGCCGCACGCCGACGGCGTGGTGTGCCGCTGCGGCAATACCGGATGCCTCGAGGCGGTCGTCGGCGGGCCGGCCCTCGCCGCCGGCCTGCGCGATCGCGGCGTTCCGGCATCCACGATCCGCGACGTCGTTGAGCTCGTCCGGGCCGGAAACCCCGCGGCGATCGCGGCGGTCCGCCAGGCCGGGCGCGACATCGGCACGGTGCTCGCCACCTGCGTGAACCTGCTCAACCCCTCGATCATCGTGATCGGCGGCGGGTTGGCCACCGCGGGGGAGCACCTGCTCGCCGGCATCCGCGAGGTCGTCTACCAGCGCTCCCTGCCGCTGTCGACGGCGCAGCTGCGCATCGTCGCGTCGAGGGCGATGGATGCCGCGGGTGTGCTCGGCGCCGCGATGATGGTGATCCAGGCGGTGCTGAGCGCCGACGCGGTCGAGCGGCAGCTCGCGCGTCTCACCGCCTGACTGGGAGCCGCGGGCGCGGAGTGTGACGCCGTGTTGCGGCCGGACGCGCACGAAACGGCGTCGGGCGTCACTATGGAGTGCATGCCCCGACAGATTCGATTCAATGCCTTTGACATGAACTGCGTCGCGCACCAGTCCTCCGGACTGTGGCGCCACCCGGAGGACCGGTCCGCGAGCTACACCGACCTCAACTACTGGACCGAGCTCGCAAAACTGCTCGAGAAGGGCCGCTTCGACGGCATCTTCCTCGCCGACGTGCTCGGCACCTACGACGTCTACGGCGGCACTAACGAGGCCGCGATCCGCAACGGCGCGCAGATCCCCGTCGCCGATCCCCTCCTCGTGATCCCGGCGATGGCGTACGTCACCGAGCACCTCGGCTTCGGGGTGACCGCTGGCACGGCCTACGAGCATCCCTATCCCTTCGCGCGCCGCATGTCGACGCTCGACCACCTCACCAAGGGCCGTGTCGGCTGGAACGTCGTCACCGGCTACCTGCCCTCCGCCGCCCGCAACATGGGCAACGATGACCAGCTCGAGCACGACGACCGCTACGACCACGCCGACGAGTACCTCGAGGTGCTCTACAAGCTGTGGGAGGGCTCCTGGGAGGACGACGCCGTCGTCCGCGACCGCGATACCGGCGTGTTCACCGATCCGAGCAAGGTGCACCACATCGGCCACGAGGGAAAGCACTTCAAGGTTCCCGGAATCCACCTCGCCGAGCCGAGCCCGCAGCGCTCGCCCGTGATCTACCAGGCCGGCGCATCCAGCCGCGGCATCGCGTTCGCCGCCGGCAACGCCGAGGCGATCTTCGTCGCCGCATCGACCAAGCCCGTGCTCAAGGAGACCGTCAAGAAACTGCGGGATGCGCTCGAGGGCGCTGGCCGCGACCGGTACGCGGCGAAGATCTACACGCTCCTCACGATCATCACCGATGAGACGAGCGAGAAGGCCCAGGCCAAGTACGTCGACTACCTCAGCTACGCGAGCGAGGAGGGCGCCCTCGTCTTCATGTCCGGATGGATGGGCGTCGACCTCTCCGCGTACGGCCTCGACGAGCCGATCGGCAACGTCAAGAGCAACGCGATCCAGTCGACGGTGGCGAACTTCCAGGCCGCGAACGATGACGGCAGCGAGTGGACCGTCGGCGACATCGCCCGCGCCGGGGCGATCGGCGGGCTCGGTCCGTTCATCGTCGGCTCGGCCAGCGAGATCGCGGATCAGCTCGAGGAATGGGTCGAGGAGACGGATGTCGACGGCTTCAACCTCGCCTACGCGATCACCCCCGGTACCTTCGAGGACGTTGTGAACTTCGTGGTGCCCGAGCTGCAGAAGCGCGGCTCCTACCCGACCGAGTACGAGGAGGGCACGCTGCGGCAGAAGCTGCACGGCCGCGGCGACCGCCTGCCGGACGAGCACCGCGGAGCGAACTACCGCGTGGGCGTGGCGGCCGTCTGACGCCGGGGCGATCATGAGGGGCCGGCCGCACCGCGGTCGGCCCCTCAGTCGTGCGGTGCACGCGCGACTGCTGCGCCACGCGTGTGCCGAATGAAGGTAGTCCCGCCTCGGCCTGGCCCGACGCCCAATGGGCGTCACCCGCGACGCATGGTTCACCTTCATTTGGCACGCATATGGGGCAATTGCGGGGTCAATTACGGGGGCGGTGCGCGGGCGGATGCGCGGGCGGATGCGGGGCTCGCACCAGTGCCGGATTCCCGCGTCTCGCCCGCTCCGGCGTTCGCGCGCATGCTGTTCACTCATGCGGGTGCGATTACACCCGCATGAGTGAACAACATCCGCATGAGTGAACAACGCCCGCGAGAGCCGCGGCCGGCCTCGCGGCCGGGCTCGCCGCCGGCCCCTCAGCTCAGCGCCGCAGCGCCTTGCGCGCGAGCCAGTTGCCGAACAGCTGCACCACCTGCACGAGCACGATGATGATTCCGACCGAGATCCAGACGACGCTCTGGTTCCACCGCTGGTGCCCGTAGCTCAGCGCGAAGTCGCCGATGCCGCCGCCGCCGACGATTCCGGCGACCGCCGTCATGTCGATGACCGCCACGAACACGAACGTGAAGCCGAGGATCAGCGGGCCGAGCGCCTCGGGCACCAGCAGCGTGAAGATGATCCGCAGCGGGCTCGCGCCCACGGCCCTGGCCGCCTCGATGACGCCGGGGTCGATCGTGACGAGGTTCTGCTCGACGATGCGGGAAAACCCGAATGCCGTCGCGATCGCGAGCGGCACGACGGCGGCGGAGGTGCCCAGCCAGGTGCCAACGATGAGCTTCGTCAGCGGAGCCGCCGCCACCAGCAGGATGATGAACGGGATGGGCCGCACGATGTTCACGGCGAAGTTGAGTACCGCGAACACCGGGCGGTTCGCCAGGATCGCCCCGGCGCGCGTCGTGTACAGCGCGATGCCGAGCACGAGCCCGAGCGCGCCCCCGGCGAGCAGGGTGAGGCTCACCATGTAGAGCGTCTCGGTTACCGCGGTCACCGCGAGCGGCGTGTGCAGGTCCCACTCCCAGCCCTCGTTCATGCGACGACCTCCTCGATCGCGGTGTGCGCCCTGAGTTCGGCGATGACGGTGTCGACACCGGCATCCGGCCCGGTCAGCTCGATGGTCAGCGATCCGAACGAGCGGCCCTGCAGCGAGCTGATGCCGCCGAAGATGATCTCGAACCGCACGCCGTGGGTGCCCGCGTCGGAGAGCACGGAACCGACCCGGTTGCCGTCGGCGACCGCCGCGGTGATGATGCGCCCGGTGTGCTCGGTGCGCAGCCGGTCGAGGTCGCCGGCGCCCGGCACGTCGTGCAGCACCGTCGAGACGAAGTTGTGCGCTGTCGTCGTCTTCGGCGAGGAGAACACATCGAACACGGTGCCCTGCTCGACCACTCGCCCGCCGTCGAGTACGGCGACGCGGTCAGCGATCTGGCGCACGACGTCCATCTCGTGCGTGATCACCACGATGGTGACCCCGAGCTCGCGATTGACCTGGCGCAGCAGGGCGAGCACGTCCTGCGTGGTCTCGGGGTCGAGCGAGCTGGTGGATTCGTCGGCGAGCAGGATGCTGGGAGAGGTGGCGAGCGCGCGGGCGATGCCGACTCGCTGCTTCTGGCCGCCGGAGAGCTGGTCGGGGTAGGAGTGCGCGCGGTCGAGCAGCCCGACGAAGCTCAGCAGTTCGGCGACCCGGGCATCCCGCTTCTCGCGGGGCCAGCCCGCGACCTTGAGCGGGTACGCGACGTTGCCGGCCACCGTGCGGGAGCGGAACAGGTTGAACTGCTGGAAGATCATGCCGATGCGGGCGCGCACCGGGCGCAGCTTCGCCTCGGCGATGGTGCTGATGTCGACCCCGTCGACGACCACCCGGCCGCTGGTGATGCGCTCCAGCCCGTTGATCAGGCGCACGAGGGTGCTCTTGCCCGCGCCGGAGTAGCCGATGATGCCGAAGATCTCGCCCTGCTCGATTCGCAGGTCGAGCCCGTCGACCGCCGTGACAAGTCCGTTCGGTGTCGCGAACGTCTTGGAGACGTCGTAGAACTCGATGATCGGGGCGCGCAGGACCCGGCGGATGCCGGTGGGGGCGAGAGACGTCGCGGTGGTCGCGGGCATGCCTAGTTCGCCGCGGCCGTCTTGTCGGCCTCGATGCTGGCGAGGCGGTCGCGCAGCTCCTCGGCGTCGAGGTCGATCACGACCGCGGTGTTGCCGGAGGCCTCCTTGACCAGGTCGGTGACCGCCGCGGAGTGGTACAGCTCGGCGACCCTCAGGTAGGCCGGATTGTCGATGTCGTCGGCGCGCGCGACGATCACGTTGAGGTAGGGCCAGCTGCGTGCGTCGTCGGGGTCAACCGAGAACAGCGCGCTCGACGGGTCGAGGCCCGCGTCGCGGGAGAAGTTGTTGTTGATGATCGCGCCGTCGGCGGCCTGCAGGGCTGCGGGGGTCTGCGATGCCTCGACCGTGATCACGGTGACCGTGGAGTTCCCGGCGTCGATGTTGTCCGGCGTCGGAACGGTCTCGTCGCCCGTCAGCGTCACGAGGCCAGCTGCCTCGAGCACGAAGAGGGCTCTGGCCTGGTTGCTGGGATCATTCGGGATCGCGATCTGCGCGCCATCCGGGATCCCCTCGACCGAGTCCCACTTGTCCGAATACAGCGGCAGCGGCACGATCACGGTGGAGCCGATCGGCTGCAGGTCATCGCCCGTGGCGATGTTGTGGTTCGACAGGTAGTCGAGGTGCTGGAAGCCGTTGAGGTCGGTCTCGCCCCCGGCGAGCGCCGGGTTGGGCAGCGGGTAGTCGGTGAAGTTGACGACCTCGAGGGTGATGTCCTCCTCGGCGAGCAGGTCGCTGAGCACCTTCCAGTGCGGCTGGCTCGCGTCCGTCGCGCCGATCGACACCGTGACGGGCGCGCCTGCGCCCGCGACCGCCGCGGCCTCGGTGTTCGCGGGTAGGTTCGGAATGATCGCGGCGACCGTGGCTGTGACCGCGACGGCGGCGACCGAGAGGCCGAAGATGAGACCGGTCTTGCGCCTGGCGCGCGGGGGGAGGACGGGTGCGGTCTGGGGCGGGGTGTCCTTGGTCATGAGAGGGGCTCCTTCTGCGAGATGGGAAAATCGGATGCCGGTGCGGGCTGGCACCGAACCTGCCAGCTGCTCGTATTCCGGGGAATTCGTGCGTCGGCGTGTGACTCTGGGTGACGTAACAGTTGAAATCAGCGCCGAAGAGAGGCACCCTCACTAACCATGAGCAACCAGATCAGCTTCAACCTGTTCGAGATGAACACCGTCGGACACATTTCCCATGGACTCTGGGTGCATCCCGCGAACAACCGGCACCGCTTCAACGACCTCGACTTCTGGATCGAGCAGGCCAAGCTGCTCGAAGCGGGACTGTTTGACTCCGTCTTCCTCGCCGACGTGATCGGTGCGTACGACGGGTACCGCGACGGTCCGGAGACGGCCCTGCGCGAGGCCGTGCAGATCCCCAGCAACGACCCGCTTCTCGTGATCCCGGCGATGGCCGCGGTCACGAAGAACCTCGCCTTCGCCGCGACCTTCTCGACCACCTACGAGCCGCCGTTCGCGTTCGCCCGGCGCGCCAGCACCCTCGACCACCTCACCAAGGGGCGCTTCGGTTGGAACGTGGTCACCTCGTACCTGCCGAACGCCGCCCGCAACTTCGGCCTCGCCGACGAGGTCGGCCACGACGACCGGTACGAGCTCGCCGACGAGTACCTCGACGTGCTCTACAAGCTGTGGGAGGGCTCGTGGGACGACGACGCGGTCATCATCGACCGGGAGAGGCGCGTCTACACCGACCCCGCGAAGGTGCGCGCGATCGACCACGTCGGCCGGCACTTCTCCGTCGCCGGCCCGCACCTGTCCCAGCCGTCGCCGCAGCGCACCCCGGTTCTCTTCCAGGCCGGCAGTTCCGACCGGGGGCGTGCCTTCGCCGCGAAGCACGCCGAGGGCGTGTTCGTGGGCGGGCGAGACCTCGACGTCTACCGAGAGAACGTCGCCGACATCCGCCGCCAGGCGCAGCTGCGCGGCCGGGGTCCCGGCCACATCAAGACCTACGCCTCAGCGGTGATCATCGTCGGCAAGGACAGCGACGACGCCGAACGCAAGGCCGAGAACTTCCGGTCGCTGTCGAGCGCGGAGGGCTACCTCGCCCACGCCGGCGGCGCCGGGATCGACCTTGCCGCCTACCCGAAAGACGCGGTGATCTCCGAGATCCTGCGCGCCGAGGCGAAGGTCGGCCGCGACAACGCCCAGTCCGGACGCCGGCAGTACACCGATACCACCACGGTGGGGCAGGCGCTCGAGGAGGTCACCCGGTTCGACCGTGGGCCCTTCTATGTGGCCGGGTCGCCGGTGCAGGTGGCGGATGCGATCGAGGGCTGGGTGCGCGACACCGGGCTCGACGGGTTCAACCTGCGCCAGTTCCTCACCCCCGGCACCGCGGAGGACTTCATCGAGTACGTCGTTCCCGAGCTGCAGCGCCGGGGTCTGTACCGCACCGAGTACGAGGAGTCGACCTTCCGGGAGCGGCTGTTCGGAGCCGGAAACGCGCGCCTGTTCGACGAGCACCACGGGGCCAGGTACCGCGGTGGGCGCAACCTCCATGAGGCCCGGCCCCTAGGGTAGTGGGGTGCCAGAGTTCTCTTTCGACGCCCTCCGGCGCTACCCCGACGTCGAGGCGGAGAATCTCTTCGCCGTCGACGCGAGCGACCGTCTGATCCTCGACGAGGCCGCGGCGCATCTCGCGTCGGTCGGCACGGGGGAGGTCGTGGTGATCGGCGACCACTACGGCGCGCTGACCCTCGGCGCGATCGCGCAGCACGGCGCGACCGCGGTGCGCGTGCACCAGGACCCGCTGAGCGGCGAGCTCGCGCTGGCCCACAACGCGACGACGACCGGGCTCGAGGGCGAGCACACCAACCACGAGCTCGGCGAGGAGCTGCTCTCCGGCGCCCGCGTCGTGCTCATGCAGCTCCCGCGCAGCCTCGCCGCCCTCGACGAGATCGCCGGGGCGATCGCGCGCTTCGCGCACCCGGAGGTCACCGTGATCGGCGGCGGGCGGCTCAAGCACATGTCGATCGCGATGAACGAGGTCTACGCCCGCCACTTCGGCGACGTGCGCGCCTCGCTCGGCCGGCAGAAGTCCCGCGTCATCATCTCCCGGCTGCCCACGCCCGGCGACAGCACCTACCCGGCGCGCGAGTTCCACGCCGACCTCGGCCTCTGGGTCTGCGCACACGGCGCGGCGTTCGCCGGCACCAAGCTCGACATCGGCACCCGCTACCTGCTCGGCTTCCTGCGCGAGATGAAGCCGGACGCCGTGACCGCCGTCGACCTCGGCTGCGGCACCGGCATCCTCGCGTCGGCGCTCGCCCGCGCTCGGCCCGGCCTCGCGATCCTCGCGACCGACGAGTCCGCCGCCGCCGTCGCATCCGCCCGCGCCACCGCGCTCGCCAACGACCTGCCGTTCACCGTCGTGCGCGACGACGCCCTCTCCACCCAGCCGGACGGATGCGCGGACCTTGTGCTTCTGAACCCGCCGTTCCACGTCGGGTCGGCGGTGCATCCGGGGGTCGCCCTCAAGCTCTTCGAGGAGGCCGCGCGGGTGCTCAAGCCCGGCGGCGAGCTCTGGACGGTGTTCAACTCGCACCTGTCCTACCGGGCCGCGCTCACGCGCGCGGTCGGCGCGACGAGGCAGGTCGGCCGCAACGCCAAGTTCACCGTCACCGTCTCGACCCGCTGAGCCGTGCCCGCTGTCGCCGCCGGGAGGCACCGAGTCGTGGCTCCGTCCAGCATCGGGAGCAGGTGCGCGTGACGTCGTTCGCCATCGGCGCCGATGACTTCCTCCTCGACGGGGAGCCGTTCCGAGTGCTCTCCGGCGCACTGCACTACTTTCGAGTGCATCCGGAACTCTGGGCCGACCGCATCCACAAAGCCAAACTCCTCGGGCTCAACACGATCGAGACCTATGTGGCCTGGAACGCGCACGAGGCCGTCGAGGGCCGCTTCGACCTGCGCGGCGGCCTCGACCTGCGCCACTTCCTCGAGCTCGTAGCCGCCGAGGGCATGTACGCCATAGTCCGCCCTGGGCCGTATATCTGCGCCGAGTGGGACAACGGTGGGCTGCCCGCGTGGCTGTTCCGCGACCCCGAGGTGGGTGTGCGGCGGTACGAGCCGCGGTTCCTCGCGGCGATCGAACGCTACTTCGGCCAGATCCTGCCGATTGTCGCCGAGCTGCAGATCGACCGGGGCGGGCCGGTGATCCTCGTTCAGGTCGAGAACGAGTACGGCGCCTACGGATCCGACAAGCGCTACCTCCAGGCGCTCACCGACCTGACGCGGGCGGGCGGCATCACCGTTCCGCTCACGACCATCGACCAGCCCACCGACCGGATGCTCGAGAGCGGCAGCCTGCCCGGGCTGCACCTGACCGCCTCGTTCGGGTCGCGTTCGACCGAGCGGCTCGAAACACTGCGCCGGCATCAGGGCACCGGGCCGCTCATGTGCGCCGAGTTCTGGGACGGCTGGTTCGACAACTGGGGCGCGCACCACCACACCACGTCCGCGACGGATGCCGCCCGCGAGCTCGACGACCTGCTCGCCGCTGGGGCATCCGTGAACCTCTACATGTTCCACGGCGGCACGAATTTCGGCTTCACGAACGGGGCCAACGACAAGGGCGCCTACGAGCCCATCGTGACGAGCTACGACTATGACGCGCCGCTCGACGAGGCCGGGAACCCGACAGAAAAGTACTGGGCCTTCCGCGAGGTGATCGCCCGGCATGCGCCGGTGCCCGTATTGGAGGCTGCGCCTTCGGAGCCGGATGCCGGTGCGCCCGCGTTCGAGGTGCTGCTCGGCGCATCGGTGCCATTGAGTCACGTGGTTGGGCTGCTCGGTGAGTTCGCACGGCACCCGGATCCGCCGACGATGGACGACGCCGGGCAGTATTCGGGATTCGCGCTGTATCGGGCGGAGCTGCCCGGGCAAGCAGACGAACCGCGGCACTCGCCGGACGCTGCCACTGCTGCTGCTGCTGCTGCTGCCGCTGGTGCCGATGCTGCAACTGCAACTGCAACTGCAACTGCCGCTGGCGCCGCCACCCTTTCGGTGCTCACCTTCGCCGAGGTGCGCGACCGCGCGCAGGTCTTCGTCGACGGCGCACCCGTCGGCGTGCTGTCCCGCGACCAGCACGACACCTCGATCAGCATCCCCGCGGGCACGCGACTCGAGGTGCTCGTCGAGGATCAGGGCCGGGTCAACTACGGCGACCGGATCGGCGAGCCGAAGGGCCTCATCGGGCCCGCGACCCTCGACGGAGAGTCGCTGGGGGAGTGGGACATCGCGCCCCTTGACCTCGGCCGCATCGAGGACATCGCCGCGGTGCTTCGAGAAGACGGTGATGTGGACGCCCAGCCGATCGCCGGTCCGTCCTTCGCGCTCGCCGTATTCGACGGATCGGAGGGAACGGACCTCTTTATCGACACGCGCCACTGGGGCAAGGGAGTCGCCTGGATCAACGGCTTCAACCTCGGACGCTACTGGGCACGCGGCCCGCAGCACACCCTCGCGGTGCCGGGGCCCCTGGTGCGCGACGGACGCAACGAGATCGTCGTCTTCGAGCTCACTGCGATCGCGGAGCCATCGTTGCGCTTCGTCCCGGGCCTCGACCTCGGGCACACCGAAAGCTGACCGGCCCGCGCCGAGGGCTCCGCCCCTTGAGCGGCACCCGCCCAGGCATCAGCCGGTTGAGCAGCACCCCATGAGGCCTCTGCCGGTTGAGCAGCGCGCTCTGGCGCGCGTGTCGAAACCCGCCGCAGTCTCCGGCAGCACCTGAGCCGATTGAGCAGGCCGCCGCGGCCGTGTCGAAATCGCAGTGCGGGCACCCGTGACTCCTCCTCCACAGGCCCCGCCACAGAGGGGTATCCACAGTGAATACCCCAGATCAGCGTTGTGTTTGTTGTCCGCAACAATGTCAGTGGCACCTGTCACCATGTAGTCATGTCCAAAGCAACCGATCCCCTCATCGACAGCGCTGTCGCGCTCGCGTCGGTGTGGGCTGGAGCACTCACCGGCTTCGGCGACGACGTCGGCGAGCACCCTGATGTCGCTGCGGCCGGTATCGTCGGCGCCGCATCCCGCGGTCCTCGCGCAGCAGGTGCCGCCTTCGGGCTCGTCGCAGTCGCCCCCGCGCAGTTAGATGTGGAGACGATGTCCGACGCGGGCCTGCTGCGGGCGATCCAGTCCTGCTACGACCTGAAACGCCAGGTCGACGCCATCCTGGTCCGTGCGGCCGGGGAACTCGCCGTGCGCTCCCGCCCGTCGCTGGGGCAGGGTAGTTTGGCGAAGTCCTCCGGGCATACAACTCCGGCATCGCTGCTCACCGAGCTCGGGCGGGTGACTCTCGCCGAGGCTGGGAAGACGGTCCGCCTCGGTGTGGCGACCACCGCCCCCGTCTCGCTGCTGGGGGAACGGCTGCCCGCCCCGTTCCCGCTCGTGACCGACGCGGTCAACTCGGGTGTGGTGCAGGTGGATGCGGCGCAGGCGATCATCACCAACCTGACCCAGGCCGCCCCGCGCGCACTCCCGGAGCACTTGGTCGCCGCGGAGGAGGAACTGGTCGATTTCGCGGCCTGCCATCCGGCCGACACCGTGCGGAAGCTCTCGATCTACTGGCGCGATGCCCTCGACACCGACGGGGTCGCACCGCGCGAGGAGGCCCTGATTGCCCTGAGGTCGCTGCGCTGGAGCAAGCAGGGCAACGGGCTAGAGCGCTGCACGATCGATCTCGACCCGCTCGGTGCCGGCTATGTGCGCACGATGATCGATGCGATGGTCGGCGACGCGTTGCGCAAGGTCCGCTTCGAAGCCGAACCAGCCGCGAATCACGAGGATCTGGATCGTGACGCGTGCTCGGCCGATCATGTCGAGCTTGCAGACCCGCGCACCATCCCCAGGATCGCCGCGGACGCGTTGATTGATGTGGCCCGGCACATGATGGGCTGCACCACCGGACCCGGAACCCTCCCGCACACCACCCTGATCGTCCGGATGACGCTCGAGCAGCTCCAGTCCGGACTCGGGGTCGCCCAGCTCGACGGCGTCGAGGAGCCCATCACCGCCGGCGCCGCCCGGATTTTGGCGGCGGAGGCGGAGCTGATCCCGGCGGTCCTCGGCGGCAACAGCCAAATCCTCGACCTCGGGATTGGCAAACGCCTGTTCAGTAGGGCCCAGCGGATCGCGTTCGCCGAACGCGACGGCGGTTGTGCCGTCACCGACTGTGGAAAACCACCCTCCTACACGGAGGCGCACCACATGCAGTGGTGGTCCAATGGCGGCACAACGGATTTGAACAACGGGATCCTGCTCTGCACCGGCCACCACCATGTCATCCACAACGGATGGACTGTGCAAGTCGTGGACAACGTGCCGTGGTTCATCCCACCTGCCAGAATCGACCCGTCCCGAACACCAAGGCGCGGCGGAAAGCTGCCCACCCCGGCACTGTACTGACG
>Ga0326733_1000322_pt1 | contig 14319 bp, 14 predicted proteins | sample 14_GP2_308_FD_207946 | JGI IMG/M metagenome (GOLD analysis project Ga0326733, IMG submission 207946) | Glacier ice microbial communities from Ngari, Tibet, China - 14_GP2_30.8 | ecosystem: Environmental > Aquatic > Freshwater > Ice > Glacier | place: China: Ngari, Tibet | collected 2018-07-17 | reverse complement strand
TCGAGACGAGGCATCAAGATATCGCAGAAGATAAGCGCAGGCTTATGGTCATTCATTTTTGCGAGCGCGTCAAAGCCATCGTCCGCCAGCACGACCTTGTAACCTGCCTGACCAAGAAATATCTCTGCAGACCGACGAATGGTACTGCTATCGTCGATCACCATGATTTTTATGTCAGCATTATCCAGTGAAATTGTCATAAGTCGTCTCGTTAAACCGTGTCCACAATATACGGCGCAACAGTGACAAAAAGCAAGATTCTTAGGTTAAGCAACCACGGTGCAAATCAATGCCCGTGGTTTTTCAACAAAAATGCTAATGACACAACACTGGCTAACGATCTATTAGATGGCTACCATTTCAAAGTCTTCTTTGCGCGCGCCACACTCAGGGCAGGTCCAGTTCATCGGCACGTCGGCCCAGCGTGTTCCGACTGCGATACCCTCTTCCGGCAAGCCGGCAGCCTCATCGTAAATCCACCCGCAGATCAGGCACATCCAAGTTTGGAATGGTTGGTTCGATGTTTCAGTTGATGTTTCGTTAATGCTCACGGCTGACAGCCCTTCAAGTAAAATGCATAATCCACTATCTTAATATACCCGCCGTGCAAAACCAAACTTCTCCGCTTATTTTGACCTTTGGCCCGACAGATCCGGTAGGAGCTGTTGGCATTCAGGCTGATCTGGCCACTTTTGCCGCAATGGGTTGCCATGGTTTGTCCGTCGTGACCGCATTGTTCATAGGCGATACGGCTCGCATCGAAGATATACAGGTGATCGACCCCGACTGGGTGTCCGATCAGGCTCGCGTATTACTTGAGGACATGCCGGTCGCTGCTTTTAAGGTTGGCGCAGTGGGCAGTATAGAGAACGTCTCGGCAATCGCTGAAATCGTCTCGGACTACCCAGACATCCCCTTGATTTTCGACCCTTTTCTTTCGTCTTTGCCTGACCAGGGGCCTGATGCGGAAGACATGTTGATGGCGACACGTGAGCTGTTAATCCCGCAAACCACGGTATTGCTTATTTCAACCGTCGAATTGGCGCGCATGGCTGAGACCTGGCGCGAACCGTCGGAAGAAGATCTGATGGCGGTCGATGCGATGCGCCTGATCGAAATGGGTTGTGAATACGTTTTCGTCACCGGCACGCCATCTGATCTGACCGATGTTGCGAATACCCTTTTCGACGAAGGCGGCGTAATCCGTCACGACAACTGGCAACGTATTTCCGGCTCATACAACGGCGCCGGTGGGACGCTGGCAGCCACCATTGCAGCATTGCTGGCGAACGGGCTCGACATTCCCGAAGCCGTATTTGAAGCGCAAGAGTTCACGATTGCATCGATCGCCAATGCGCAACGCCTGGGCATGGGAAAACTTGTACCAGATCGTTATTTCTGGGCGCGTGAATCAGACGAAGAGATCGACCTCACGCCGCCACTTCAGTAAATCAATTTAAATTACGGTTCTTGCATGACATCCAATAACGATACTCTTTTTGCTCGTGCTCAAAAAAGCACGCCAGGCGGCGTCAACTCGCCGGTACGCGCCTTCCGCTCGGTTGGCGGCACACCACGTTTTATTACTCGCGCTGAAGGCCCCTATTTTTGGGATGCCGATGACCGTCGTTATATCGACTACATCGGCTCTTGGGGTCCGGCGATTGTTGGTCATGCACATCCAGACGTCGTCAAAGCAGTGCAGGATGCTGCAACACGCGGCCTGAGTTTTGGTGCGCCTACCGAAGGCGAGATCCAGATGGCGGAATTAATCTGCCAACTGGTGCCATCGATAGAACAAGTGCGTCTGGTTTCCAGCGGCACCGAAGCGGCAATGAGCGCCTTGCGGCTGGCGCGTGGTGCGACCGGCCGCGACAAGATCATCAAGTTTGAAGGTTGCTATCACGGCCATGCCGATTCATTACTGGTCAAAGCTGGTAGCGGCTTGCTGACTTTCGGCAATCCGACCTCGGCCGGCGTGCCGGAAGATTTTGCCAAACACACCTTGGTACTCGACTATAACAACCCGCAACAACTGATAGATACCTTCAAGGAAGTCGGCGATCAGATTGCCTGCGTAATCGTCGAGCCAGTTGCCGGCAACATGAATCTGCTGCCCGCAACGCCAGAATTCCTGCAAACCATGCGCAGCGTCTGCTCGCAATACGGCGCGGTATTGATTTTCGATGAAGTAATGTCGGGCTTCCGCGTCGCACTTGGTGGCGCGCAATCGATTTACGGGATCAAACCGGATTTGACCGTATTGGGGAAAGTCATAGGTGGCGGTTTGCCAGTTGCAGCTTTCGGCGGTCGTGCCGATCTGATGCAGCATCTTGCTCCATTGGGCGGCGTGTATCAGGCAGGAACTTTGTCCGGCAATCCGGTCACCGTGGCGGCGGGCTTGGCGACATTAAAATTAATACAGGCTCCAGATTTCTACGCATCGCTGACCACGCAAACAGAAAAACTGGTTGCAGGTTTTATAGCAGAAGCAAGCAAAGCTAATATTGCGTTCTCAGCCAATTCAGTCGGCGGCATGTTTGGCATGTACTTCACAGCAGAGAAACCTTCGTCATATACAGAAATGATGAAATGCGACACAGTGAAGTTCAATGCCTTCTTCCACGCCATGCTGGATGCCGATGTGTACCTCGCACCATCGGCATTCGAAGCTGGTTTCGTTTCAGCACAACACAGCGATGAGGTCATTAACACGACGATCACTGCAGCACGAGCCGCGTTCGCCAAATTGCAGAATTAAACGTAAATTTAATTGAATCGCCCAATAAAAAAGCGCCTTAAACGGCGCTTTTTTATTGTCGGATGTACAGCGCGCGATTAACGCAACCAGCCACGTTTTCTGAAGTAGAGCATAGGCACTACCGCACTCGCAACCATCAAACCCATGGTGTACGCATAACTGTACCGCCCAAAAAAGTCCAACTCGGGGAAGAACTGAAGATTCATCCCATACACGCTTGCGATCAGCGTCGGCGGCAGCAACGCGACGCTCGCAACCGAAAATATCTTGATGATCTTGTTCTGGTTAATGTTAATGAAACCGACAGTTGCATCCATCAGGAAATTAATCTTGTCGAACAAGAACGCAGTGTGACCGTCCAGCGATTCGATATCACGCATGATCTGGCGTGCTTCATCGAACTGCTCGGTATTCAACAAACGTCCACGCATCAGGAAACTGACCGCGCGGCGCGTATCCATCATGTTGCGTCGTATGCGTCCGTTCAAATCTTCCTCATGCGCCATCGCATTCAGCGCGGTTGCCGCGTCCTGATCGGTGATTTCCTTTTGCAATACGCTTTTGCTGACGGCCTCAAGACTTTGGTATACACCTTCCAGCGCATCTGCGGAATACTCTGCATCGGTCGCATACAAATCCAGCAGCACATCCTTGTAATCGTTGATAGATCCCGGGCGTGAACGTGCACGCATGCGCACCAGCCGGAAAATCGGCAAGTCATCGGAGTGGACGGAAAACAGCATGTCCTTGGTGAGAATGAAAGCAACAGTCACGACACTCGATGGGCCATCATCTTCTTCCAGCAGAAAGTCAGTACGCAGATGCAAGTCGCCATTTTCCGCTTCGTAATAACGCGCGGAAGCTTCAATATCCTTGACTTCATCTTCGCCCGGCAAGGTCACGCCGTAAATGCCTTTGACCCAATCGCGCTCATCATCATTCGGATCGGTTAGATCGACCCATACCGGCGTGATGTTTTCCAAGTCGGCGCGGCTGTCGATGTTGACCTGATTCAGGCGACCATTCTGCAGTACAAATACGTTAATCATAAGCTCTCCCAGTCGCGTTAGAAACACCAAGCAATCGCTGATGAAACACACAACTCGCCCTGCAGAGCAGACTCTGCAGTGGATTTTATTTTGAGGGAACGCGGCCAATAAATAGAATGAAACAGGCCTGGACGCGACCACCCACCGAATCGGCGAGAGGCGCTATGGAGCGTAAGCGTTAAGCGCTATCTCGCAGATTGACCGTCAACAACGGCGAACAACTTAAATAAGGACTACCCAAGACGGGTCTCCGGAAACGAAAACAGCGCAAGTGTACTGATAAGTCGAAAGGCTAGCAAGCCAACCAACACAGTTTTTATCATTGAATGATGAATTGAATCGACCAGCTGCTGGATATGGACCTCATATCGGCGGTATCGTTGACAATCGTTTAATAAGGATTCGATCAAGGAATCGCGAATCGCAGCAACAAATGCCTGCCCATCCGCGGTCAGCTATTCAGATGTTCACGGCAAAGCCGCGCTATTCATGCGACGCAAAATCAAGTCAGTGCGGCGACCGAGATAACCAGTACCGCGATGTGCATCGTAATAGCGTGGGTTAGGCAACATGACGGCGAGGCGCGCCGCTTGTTCCGAGCTTAATTGCGCGGCTGACACACCGTAATAATGTTGAGCGGCGGCTTCCGCTCCGAAAATCCCCACGCCCCATTCGACCACATTCAGATAGATTTCAAAGATGCGTTCCTTCTCCATCCAGAATTCAAGCATGTAGGTAATAACCAACTCCTGACCTTTGCGGATATAACTGCGATCACCGGACAGAAACAGATTTTTTGCCAGTTGTTGCGTGATGGTCGAACCACCTGCAACCACCTTACCTTTCTTGACATTTTTTTCGTAGGCTTTTTCCAGCGCTTCCCAATCTATGCCTTCGTGACCGGAAAAATTTGAATCTTCCGACGCGATGATGGCCCGCTTTAATTTATTTGAAATGCGTTTGTATGGCACCCATTTTTGCTTGAGCTGCGCATTCGGATTTTTGTCTTGCAAGGTCGACAGTTGCTGGCGCATGAAGCTGGTCGAATCGGGGTTGTGATTAACCCACCAGCCAATTTGCAAAAAGAAATACAGCTGCACAAGCAGCACCAATAAGACTGGTACAAGGATCAGCCAGAACAACAGCTTGCGCATTATTTTCATTGTTATATGTTCAAATTGAGGCGCTTGTTGCGTTAACAAAGCACCACGTCCAAAGATTAGAGCCGCTCGCGCAATTCTGCAAATACAACAGCTGTATCCGGCCGTACATTGCGCCATAGATAAAATGATTCAGCCGCTTGCTCGACCAGCATGCCGAGACCATCGCGCACGACAGCACCGTGCTGTTGGGCAAAGCGCATAAATGCGGTGTGCTCTTTGCCGTACATCATGTCGTAGGCCAACGTGTGTGCGCCAAAGACACGCGGCGAAATCGGCGGCACTTCCGAAGCAAGGCTGGCCGCCGTAGCATTGATCACGATATCGAAGGCATCATCCAGATCCGCAAACTCGCTGACCTTGAGCCGTGGCTGATTAGAAAATCGACGTGCCAAATCCAGCGCTTTGGCATGCGTACGATTCGCCAATACCAGTCTCAAAGGTTGTTCGCTCAGCAAAGGCAGAATCACGCCACGTGCGGCACCACCAGCGCCTAGCAGCAACACTGATTTATTTGCGATCGCGATACCGGCATTGCGTACGATGTCCGTTACCAAGCCAACGCCATCGGTGTTATCGCCCAGCATTTGAGTGCCATCGAACTTCAATGTATTGACCGCACCGGCAGCACGGGCGCGCTCAGTCAAATTCGTCGCCAACGCATAAGCTTCAAGCTTGAATGGCACGGTCACATTCAAACCTTTGCCGCCACCGTGAACGAAATTTTGTACGGTTGCAAGAAATTTATCAAGGGGCGCCTGCAAGCGATCGTATTGCAATTCTTGCCGGGTTTGCGCAGCAAAGCGCGCATGAATATCAGGTGATTTGCTATGAGCGATCGGATTGCCGATCACCGCATAGTGATCATTTATTGCCTTGGCCGTAGTATTCGAAGTCGCGCTCACTTATTGGCCTCGTGTTTCCGTCTGCAATGCATCGTCGCTCGTAAAACTGAAGCGCGTGATAATTTCCCACACATCATCTTTACCAGTAGAGCGCATATTGTCAGGGAATTTACCGAATGGCACGGAACGCCGCACAATGTTCATCGCTGCCTGATCCAATGCAGGATTACCTGACGATTGCTCAATGCGCGGTCCGCCATCCTTTGTGTAGATCGACCCGTCTTGAAAAATCGGAATATAAATTACCAAGTTGCCATATAACTTCTTGCCGTCTTTTTGCGGGAAATTCAGCGTGCCGTATTTTTCGATACGATCCTGAAAAGCCTTGTAGTACGCCGCATAACCCACTTCGCGCGTACTCGGCGTCACCTGTGTTTTCTTCGGACGCTTGTTGTAGTCCTCAATGTTGCGCGAAATTTCTGCTTCTCTGCGCAACAGCGCTTTCGCGCTATCCAGCATATCCACGGCATTGCGTTGCGGCAGGACATCCTTGATTGGCTCTACATCAGTGACCTGCGGCGTGCGGAACGGCGTTTTTGTGTCGAGTTGAGCAAGCAACTTTTGTTGTTGACGCTCCAGATCCTCTACTTTGCGGCGTGAGGCTTTGGCACTTTCGCCATCTTCACTTTTACGCAAATCCGGCAACGGTGATTTGGCACGGCCAGCATCGGCATTACCGCCACCATCCAGATTGGCTTGCGCCAGCGCATCCGCTTTCAGCGGTTGCTTATCGTGCTTGGCGTTAACCAGTATCACTTCAAGACCGGGATCAGTAGGTTTGAACTTGAACGCTTCCGGCGCGGTGAAATGCACAGCCAGCAACGCAGCATGCGCCAGCACAGAAAACGTGACGGCGATGGCGAGAAAGCGATTCTGAAAAAGTGACTTCACGCGTGCGATGGCTGGCAATAAGAATTGGAGGGATGAATTCTACGACAAACCCCGGTCGAATTTAATGAACTTTCCATTCGCTATTCCGGCGCTACTGTCGGGGTAATCGCCGACGGTTCTTCCGTCAACGCTGCAACTGCCTGCTCATCTACCACCGGTTCAGCATCGCCTTCCAGCAAATTCTCAGTCAAGTCACTACCCAATTCTTCGTCCATCTCTTCATCAAGGTCTGCAGCGTTGGCACTTGCATCCTGCGTAATGTTGAGCAGGCGCGCTTCGATAGTCAGATCAACTTCATCCCAGCGCAACAGATCCAGTTTGACTTGCGAACCGCGCGCGACTTGCTGCATGCCTGGCAATTTGATCACCAGCGGGATATCGGTCAGACGCAAAATTTCTTCCTTCAATACCGTCGCTTCGACTTTCAGATTGTCTTCCTGGTTTTGTTCTTTAGCCTTTTCCTGACCCAACCAACGCAAGCACCAATAACGCTCCATATCCGACTGGAATGCAGCATACGCGCCATACGCCGCATCAAATGCAGACACAATCGCAAACAAATCCGCATCGCGTTGCTTGAATGGCGCAACCAACGGCGCGGTTACGCCGTGTTCGACGCATGCCAAAATTTGCCATTGATTGACCAGATCGGTATAGCGGCGCAAAGGTGATGTGCTCCATGCATATTGATCGACACCCAAGCCTTGATGCGGTGCCGCGTGCGTTTGCATACGCACTTGCATTTTTGCCGCCCAGCCGTTACCGGAACCACCACCTTGCGCACGATAAATGCCAGGCACGCCATGTTCGTGGAGGAATTTGCCCCAGCTGCTATTCGCAAGAATCATCAACTCGGCAACAATTTTGTCCAGCGGCGCACCGCGCTTACGCCTTTGTATCGATACGATGTCATCTTCCACATAGAAGTTGAAATCGATGCGATTGTTTTGTTCAGGCCGCAAGCCAAAGCTTTCACGCTTGGCCATACGGCCTTGTTCCAGCACCTGTACCAGTTTCCACAACAGCGAAAGATCTTCCTTGTGTGGATAGTCGCCAACATCGTTCGCCAAATTTTCTTCGGTAACGTATTCGTCCAGATCGTTGTGACGCAGGTTGGCGGAGATAGGCACACCTTCTGCCTTGGTCTCGGTTGAAATAACCGACCAGTCGCTGGAGTCAAAGGTCACATATAAAGAGAGCGCGGGACAAACCTTGCCTTCTGCCAGCGTGAACGCCTCGACCAATTCGTCCGGCAACATCGTGATTTTGTCACCCGGCATATAGACGGTCGATAAACGTTGGCGCGCAATCGCATCTATCGCATCGTCGCGTTTGATGCCCAGCGCAGGTGCAGCAATATGAATACCAATTTTGACTTTGCCGTCTTCCAAACGTGTAACCGACATCGCGTCATCGATTTCCGTCGTGGTGACATCGTCGATTGAAAATGCTTTTACATCGGCAACTGGCAATTCTGGCATCGCAGGAATGGCGATCTCTGGAAAACCTGTCCCTTTAGGAAATGAATCAAACAGGAATTTGGAGAAATGCAAATCCTTGGCCGACTTGATGCCACCCACAGCCAGCATCAACCGCTGCGGCGCAATTTGCAGTTCGCTACACGCCGTATCCAGCGCCTTGTATTCGATGGAATTTTTGTCCGGCTTGAACAGCAATTGCAAGACCAGCGGACGCATCGCATCTGGCAATTTATTCGACTTCAACTCTTCCACATATTGCGCTTGAACCAGACCTTGCAAGCGTTTCTTTTCCATTCCCGCCAGCGCTGCTTTCAACGATGCTTCCGGCGCGGCCTTATAACGGCCTTTGCCCTTTTTGTAAAAATAAACAGGTGCGCCATGCAAACGCAGGATCAACCCGGCAGCTTCATGCGACTTCGGTGCGTGACCGAAATACTCAGATCCTAATTCAGCAAAACCAAATTCATCCTGACCCGCCACTTCCCACAAAAAATCCAGATCGATCTCTGCTGCAATCGCGTGCGCATCCGTCATGAATTCAGCGGGAGCCGGTGCAGAAAATTGCAACAACACATCTTTAGCGCGCACCTTGGTACGTTTTCCTGAAGGCATTTCAACCTGATATGCCTCGCCTTGCTGTGACATAGAGACGCCGGCCTTGAAGTCACCGGATTCATCAAAAAATAGATTCATTCAATACTTTGCTTATTAATGTGTTCTTGGAACAGGTTCACTTGCTGATCGATCTCACTACGAAATCGATTACTTAATTTTTTGAGCGGCTTGCTTTTACACTTCGTTATAAATACAGAGCGACACAATCATGCACGCGAACTTGGTTAAATATTTTTTATCTCGGGCAAAAATACTTCGGTTACCAACAACAAGCCATTGCCACGTTTATACAAACAGCGCCTTGCAAACAAGGTTCCGTCCAAAACGATGCCAAGCGCTGCTGCCGCACGCAATACAAGTGGATGCTGCGCATGCAATTTTGCGTATTGCAGCTCTCCACGTGTAACACGCGGGTCACCAAATAAAGTCGACCCCAGCGAACGCTCACCCAATCGACCGAAAAACGGCCAGTCGGATGCTGTCGCAGACAAAGGCACTATCGTGTGCGCATATACGACCGGCTTTTCATCGCAGCGCAATAACACTTCGCGCTCCTGAACTTGCGTGCGACGAGGCAAATCAACTTCTGCAAATTCATCTGGCAGCGCCAGCGCGTGCTGTTGCGCCAAACGCTGCACGCGAAAACGCTCGCAACGTGCGATCAGTTTTTGCGTCAACGACATGGAATCGGTCAGCCATCTGCGCAGTTGCGGCGAAGCTTGCACGCCATTCACATGCGACAACCATTTTGTCTGCGAAAAAGAATGAGAGCGAGAACGAGAACGCGAGCCATTTTTCGTACGACGAATCAATAGCCTCACTGAACCACTCCGTCATCAATGCCGCAGAAAGCCAATACCTCGCCCGCATACTCCGCGAAATCCGACATACCGTGATCACTGCCTTCGATAATGTGCTGCCTGGCATTGGCGAATTGCACCACCATTTCTCGATAATTCAGCAATTCATCACCGGTCGCTGCGATCAAAAAATATCGTTCCGGATGCGTGATGCGTTCTACCGCCAGCGCCTTCAATTCGTCAATATACGCGGCCTTGAATTCAAAGGGTTCATTCGTGTGATATTGCGTTTTTACCCCAACTTGCGTTGCCAAATCACGTGCTGCAAATACCGCAGGATTGAGCAAAACGGCACGGCATCCCAACTTTTCTGCGAGCCAGGTTGCGTAATATCCACCCAGCGAAGAACCGATCAACGTCAATTCGGATGGATCGACTTTATCGGCAAGAGTCAGGGCCAGCCCCACCGTTGCACGCGGCGATGCCGGCAAGTGCGGGCACAGGTATTCATCACTGCGGCCTAGCGCCTGCATATGCGCGGCCAGCAAACTGGTTTTAGCCGATAGCGGAGAAGATCGAAAGCCATGCAGATACAAAATCATGGCGCGAGTGCATCCAGAATTTTTTGATGTACACCGCCGAAGCCGCCATTGCTCATGACAAGAATCTGGTCGCCGGCTTGTGCACTTTTTACGATGCTCGCTATCAGCGTATTCAAATCGTTGAAAGCACGACCTTTATCGCCCAAGGGCGCCAGCGCTTCGCCCAAATCCCAGCCTAGTGCATCCTTGCCATTACCGCTCGCGCCGTAACCAAATACGAGGTCGGCATCTACCAAACTGCCAGGCAGCGATTCTTTCATCGTACCCAGCTTCATCGTATTGGAGCGCGGCTCCAGCACAGCCAGGATGCGTGCCTTGCCGACTTTTTTACGCAAGCCCGCGACCGTGGTGGCGATCGCAGTTGGGTGATGTGCGAAATCGTCATACACCGCGATATTGTTGACGACGCCACGCAATTCCATACGGCGTTTGACGTTTTCAAACTGACTTAAGGAAGCAATCACCTGCGCTGGTACTACGCCGACGTGACGCGCCGCGGCAATCGCAGCCAATGCATTCATGCGGTTATGTTCGCCGGTCAATGACCAGTTCACGGTACCTTGTTTTTCACCATTGAAGTAGACGTCGAAATTGCCATCGTCATGCGTTGTGATAGCCCAGCCGCTTTTTTCTTCAGTGCCAAACCATTCGGTCTCACTCCAGCAGCCGCGCTTGATGACACGTTGCAGCGATTCTTCACGTGCGTTGGCAACGACTCGGCCAATGCCGGGAACCGTGCGTACCAAATGATGAAACTGGGTTTCGATACAAGCCAGATCAGGGAAGATATCGGCGTGATCGAATTCCAGATTATTCAGGATCGCGGTTTTCGCACGGTAGTGAACAAACTTGCTGCGCTTGTCGAAAAACGCCGTGTCGTATTCATCCGCTTCTATGACGAAAAAGGAGGATTCCTTGTCGCTACCCGACAAGCGTGCAGAAATACCGAAGTTCATCGGCACGCCGCCTATCAAAAAGCCCGGATCGTAGCCGGCATCTTCCAGTATCCACGCCAACATAGCCGAAGTGGTCGTCTTGCCATGCGTACCGGCGACGGCAAGCACCCACTTACCTTGCAAGATATGCTCGCCTATCCATTGTGGCCCGGATGTATATGGCAAACCGCGATTGAGAATTTCTTCCATCAAGGGATTGCCACGCGAGACAACGTTGCCGATCACGTATAAGTCGGGATTCAGACTGATTTGCTCAGGACCGAACCCTTCGATCAGCTTGATGCCCTGCGCCTCGAGCTGCGTGCTCATAGGCGGATAGACGTTGGCGTCACAACCGGTAACCGTGTGGCCGGCGGCTTTTGCCAGCACTGCCAAACCACCCATGAAGGTGCCGCAAACGCCAAGTATGTGGATATGCATTGTACAATTTAGAATTGGAATAACGAGATTTTACCCGACGACGGGCTACTGTCGGCGGGAGTATCATTCGCGCATGTCAACTCACTCCCTGTCACCCACCGAATTGCTGCGCGCCGAAATCGCTGCAGCAGCTGCCCGCATGATTGCCGAAGACGGCGTCGATTACGGCACGGCTAAACGCAAAGCTGCCAAACAGATACTCGGAAACAACAAAGTGAGTGGTGATGTCTTGCCCGATAACGCGATGCTGGAAGAGGAAGTTCGTTTGTATAACGAGCTGTTTTTCGCTGAGACACAGCCTGCCCGGCTTTTGCATTTGCGCAATTTGGCGGTGCGCATCATGGTCGAACTGGCACCTTTTCAACCGCATCTGACCGGCGCAGTGCTGAATGGTACGGCGGGCGAGCATTCTGATATCCACCTCCAGTTGTTTTCTGAAAGCCCAAAAGACGTCGAAATTTACTTGTTAAATAAACAGATAGCCTTCGAAGTGTCAGAATCCAGCCACTTCAAAGGCCGCAGCGAACCAGTTGAAACGCTCAGCTTCATGTGGCAACAAGATGGCGTGCACCTTGCGCTCTACGAAACCGACGACCTGCGCGGCGCAGTCAAAAAATCCGCATCCGGGCGACAAGAACGCGCGGATATCGAATTTGTACGTGCACTTATATTAGAAAGCGAACAACAATGAAACGAAATGTCTTGATGGCTGGCGTCATAGGCTTGGTATTTGCCGGCGTCGGTATGTATTTCGGCTCCCAGCATTACATGCCAGCAAAACCGGAATCATCTGCTGTCGCTTCTTTGTTAGCGCAGGAAATGGCGGATGCCGATGGCAAGATGCACAAACTTTCGCAATGGCAGGGCAAAACGCTGATCGTTAATTTTTGGGCCACTTGGTGCGCGCCCTGCGTGGAAGAGATGCCGGAGCTCACAGCACTGCAAACCGAACTGGCACCCAAAGACATTCAGATTTTGGGCATAGGTATTGATTCGCCCAGCAATATTCGTGAATTTTCCGCCAAATATAAAATCACGTACCCACTATATATAGCGGGGATGACAGGTACCGAACTTTCCCGACAGTTCGGCAATCAAGCCGGTGGCCTGCCTTTTACCGTGATTATTGGACCCAAAGGCGATATTAAAAAAACATACCTCGGTCGTTTAAAGATGGATCAGTTACGCGCAGATATCCAGGCTCTTTAGCGAGCGCACGGATTGTCCTTGCCAAAGATAACCATTTAGCGGCAAAATGCGGCCATCGTCGTCAAACGGAGTTGCATCTCCATGGCAAAAAACATTCTTTTATTGAACGGCCCGAACCTGAATCTATTAGGTTCGCGTGAGCTTGAGGTTTATGGCTCGACTACTTTGGCCGATGTCGAGCGCGCAGCGCTTGAGCAAGCAAGCCAAGGTGGCGCTAAACTGACAGCGTTTCAGAGCAACCATGAGGGCGCACTGATAGATCGCATTCATGCAGCAAAAAAAGAAGGTATCGACGCTATCGTCATCAATCCGGGTGGATTGACACATAGCAGCGTATCATTGCGCGACGCATTGGCTGGCGTGGCCATCCCATTTGTTGAAGTGCACGTATCCAACATTCATCAGCGCGAGACCTTTCGCCACCACTCCTATCTATCCGGCATTGCAGTCGGTGTGATCTGCGGATTGGGAATTGACGGTTATACCGCCGCCATCGCATTCACACTCAAAAAACTCTAATTTCTCGCATTTTCTGGCAAATGACTTATAATTGTTGGCATCTTTAATCATAAAAACTAAAATCTCCAAGGAATTTCACATGGATTTACGCAAGCTCAAGACCCTGATCGACTTGGTCGCAGAATCGGATATCGCAGAATTGGAAGTGACTGAAGGCGAAAGTAAAGTTCGTATCGTCAAATCCTCGGCTATTCCGCAAAACCAAGTTGTCATGATGCAACCGCAAGGCGGCCAGCAATACGCCCCGGCAATGGCACCAGTTGCGGCACCGGGCGCAGCTGCAGCGCCAGTCGCAGCGGTCCCTGCAGGCCATGTCGTCAAATCCCCTATGGTCGGTAGTTTTTACCGCTCGTCTGCCCCAGGTTCACCGTCATTTGTCGAAGTCGGTTCTGTCGTCAAAGAAGGCGATACCCTGTGCATTATCGAAGCAATGAAATTGTTGAATGAAATCGATGCGGACGCGTCCGGTGTCATCAAGGAAATTCTGGTCGAAAACGGTCAGCCAGTTGAGTTCGGTCAACCGTTATTCATCATCGGCTGAAATTGAAATGGGGAGCTTGGGCAAATGCCGCTCCCGCTTTCAAGCCGGCTGATTTGATTCCATCCTTATAACGACGAGTCCCGTTCCCACTATGTTTGAAAAAATTCTCATTGCCAGCGGCGACCAGCCGCATAGCGGCGCAGCAGCGCAGCTAAATTGCGTAGCTGCCGCAGGCAGCAGCAATCTCGCCGCGGAGACCATCCATGTTTGAAAAAATCCTGATCGCCAATCGCGGCGAGATTGCCTTACGTATCCAGCGCGCTTGCCGAGAAATGGGCATCAAAACCGTGGTCGTCCATTCAGAGGCTGACCGCGACGCCAAATACGTCAAGTTGGCCGACGAATCTGTCTGCATCGGCCCCGCACCTTCCACACTCAGTTACTTGAACATGCCAGCGATCATCAGCGCG
>Ga0326733_1000321_pt1 | contig 14368 bp, 10 predicted proteins | sample 14_GP2_308_FD_207946 | JGI IMG/M metagenome (GOLD analysis project Ga0326733, IMG submission 207946) | Glacier ice microbial communities from Ngari, Tibet, China - 14_GP2_30.8 | ecosystem: Environmental > Aquatic > Freshwater > Ice > Glacier | place: China: Ngari, Tibet | collected 2018-07-17 | reverse complement strand
AGATCGCCACCGCGTTCTGCGGAACCTGTATCAATCGAGTTTTCCTTTGCAAACTTGGCAAAGTCCTGCGGACTCTTGCGCAAACTTGCCAGCAGTTTGCCAGCCTTTTCTTTGGCAGCCGCTTTGTCTGCGTCGGACGCATCCTTGTTGACACCAACCAGAATGTGGCTGGCACGGCGCTGCTCTTCCGTGCCGTACTGTTTTGTATTTTTCTCGTAATAGGATTTAATGTCGGCGTCGCTCACATTGATTTGTGTCGCAAGCGCATCGGTAGTCAACACTACATATTCGGCTTTAACCTGCTCAGGCACGTCAAACTGTTTACTCTTTTCGTAAAACGATTTGAGCATGTCATCAGTTACTTTGACCTGCGAGACATAATCCGATGCACGGAATGCCAACTGCTGCACTTCACGCTCTTGCTCACCGAGTTCCGACAGGCGCTTAGCCAAAGAGTCTGGCGCAAATGCGGTGCTTTGAATTGCTGCATTCACTTGCTGTGTAATCAATCCTTGACGCAATTCAGCCTCAAACATTGTTGGTGTTTTGCCTTGAGCGGCCAACAGAGTTTTATAACGATCAACGTCGAACTTGCCATCCGCCATTGTCAAACCGCCCATATTGATAATGGTCTGCTGCAAGGTCTGATCTGAGACTGAGAGTTTGTTGCGTTTGGCTTCTGCAGCCAGTACGCGTTGCGCAATCAGGTTGTTCAAGACTTCCTGTTTGGCTTCCGGCGTATCAAACATTTTGGCGTCGAATTGTTCGCCGAACATTTGGCGAAAACGCTCCATCTGTTCGCGTTGTGCCGCATCCCATTCAGGTTGCGTGATCGTTTGACCGCCGACCTTAGCAACTGTATTTGAAGCGTCGCCCATACTGGTATAACTTTCCAGTCCGACGAAAGCGAACGAAGGCAGAATAATCAGCAGCAACAAGAACTGCATCAGACGTCGGTGGGTGCGGATGAATTCAAACATGGTTAACCAATCACAAACAGATTAATACGTCGCATATGAAAAAAGGCGAACTCTCGTTCGCCTTTTTTGCTTTTTTGGCGGAGTGGACGGGACTCGAACCCGCGACCCCCGGCGTGACAGGCCGGTATTCTAACCAGCTGAACTACCACTCCTAAACTACTTGATGATTATTTGCGAGTTTGACTGATGGTGGGTGCTGACGGGGTCGAACCGCCGACCTACGCCTTGTAAGGGCGCCGCTCTACCAACTGAGCTAAGCACCCAATTGCGCATTTTCTCGCACTTGCTTAATCTCAGCCAAACATACAGCGTTGTCACCACGCCGCAAAGGAATTATTTTACAACATCTTGACGCAATTTGCACTACGCTTTTGAGCAAACAAATTGCATCAGATATTTATTTAGTTAACTGCATCTTTCAGAGCTTTGCCTGGTTTGAACTTAGGTACTTTGGCAGCCTTGATTTTGATCGCTTCGCCGGTACGTGGGTTACGGCCTGTACGTGCCGCACGATTGCCAACGGAAAAAGTACCGAAACCAACCAAAGTTACGGTGCCATTTTTTTTCAACGTGGTCTTAACTCCATCAATAACAGCATCCAATGCGCGCGTTGCAGCAGCTTTGGAAATGTCGGCGGAACCGGCGATGTGTTCAATCAATTCTGTTTTATTCACTTACGTCCCCTCACAAAGGTTGATGCCGCAATATCGCTTTTGCCTAGATGACAAAACAATAGGCGGTCGCAGAAAAATCTGCAGCAGGTATTAAACAAGCCGCAAAGTCTTGTGTCAAGCGCTTTGCCGCGCTTTTACATCTAAAAACGTCGCATCAATGTTTGAATATTGATGTGCAAGTGCAGCATGATCGTTTTGCGCAAAAAAAGCGCTCCGAAGAGCGCTTTTTTTAAATGCAGGCAACTTAATGCTTCACGACACCAGAGTCACTTGGTGCAGCTGGTTTGGCAAGTGCTGCTTCAACCACTGCGGCCTCCTCATCGGTCAATGGAACGGGTGCGCGTTCCAATGCGATCTCAAGCACTTTGTCTATCCAGCGTACCGGAACGATTTCAAGCTTGTTTTTCACATTATCAGGAATCTCTGCCAGATCCTTCACGTTTTGCTCAGGAATCAAAACAGTTTTAATTCCACCGCGATGTGCTGCCAGCAGTTTTTCCTTCAAGCCACCAATCGGCAGGACTTCACCACGCAAGGTAATTTCGCCCGTCATTGCAACATCGGCACGTACTGGAATACCGGTAAATACGGACACCATCGCAAGCGTCATCGCCACACCAGCCGATGGGCCGTCTTTTGGCGTTGCACCTTCAGGAACGTGAATATGGATATCGCTCTTTTCAAAAATATCGGCTTTGATACCGAGTTTTTTTGCACGACTGCGCACAACCGTACGTGCCGCTTCGATCGATTCCTTCATCACATCACCCAAGGTACCGGTGCGAATGATGCCGCCCTTGCCTGGCATTGCCATCGATTCGATGGTCAGCAAATCGCCGCCCACTTCGGTCCATGCCAAACCAACCACTTGGCCGATTTGATTTTCTTTTTCGGCCACGCCGAAATCAAATTGGCGCACACCGAGGAACTTGTCGATATTTTTCGACGTAACCGCAACTTTTTTCTCCTGCTTTTTAAGCAAAAGCATTTTCACGACTTTGCGGCATATTTTTGAAATTTCACGTTCCAGCGAACGCACACCGGCTTCGCGCGTGTAATAACGAATGATGTCGCGAATTGCCGATTCAGCCACGCTAATTTCGCCTTCTTTCAGACCATTGTTCTTGATCTGCTTCGGCAACAAATAACGTTGCGCAATGCTGGTCTTTTCGTCTTCGGTATAACCCGATAAACGGATGACTTCCATGCGATCAAGCAATGCAGGCGGAATGTTGTACGTGTTTGAAGTCGCCACAAACATCACATCTGACAAGTCGAAATCGACTTCAATATAGTGATCAGAGAATGTGTGATTCTGTTCCGGATCAAGCACTTCCAGCAAAGCAGACGACGGATCGCCACGAAAGTCAGCGCCCATCTTGTCGATTTCATCGAGCAAGAACAATGGATTGCGTACGCCGGCCTTGGCCATGCTTTGCAAAATCTTGCCCGGCATCGAACCGATGTAGGTACGACGATGACCGCGAATCTCTGCTTCATCGCGCACGCCACCCAAAGCCATACGAATGAATTTACGATTCGTTGCGCGCGCAATCGATTGGCCGAGCGAAGTTTTACCCACACCTGGAGGACCAACAAAGCACAGAATCGGCGCTTTCAATTTGTCTACGCGTTGTTGCACGGCGAGGTATTCCAGAATGCGTTCTTTTACCTTGTCGAGACCGTAGTGATCGTCTTCCAATACTTTTTCAGCGTTGGTCAGATCATTGTTCACTTTGGATTTTTTCTTCCAAGGCAAACCGACCAAAGTGTCGATGTAGTTACGTACGACTGTGGCTTCGGCTGACATCGGCGACATCAGCTTGAGTTTTTTTAGCTCATTTTGAGCTTTGGTAAGTGCCTCTTTCGGCATTTTTGCAAGCAGCACTTTTTTCTCGAGTTCTTCGAGATCCGCGCCCTCTTCGCCTTCACCCAATTCTTTTTGAATTGCTTTGACCTGCTCGTTCAAATAGTATTCGCGCTGCGATTTTTCCATCTGCCGTTTGACGCGACCACGGATACGTTTCTCAACTTGCAGAATGTCGAGTTCGCCTTCCAGTTGACCGAGCAGATGCTCATAACGCTTGGCGACGTTGAAGATTTCCAGAATGACTTGCTTCTGTTCCAGCTTCAGCGGCAGATGCGCAGCAATGGTGTCGGCCAGACGACCTGCATCATCGATGCCCGCCAGCGAAGTCAGGATTTCTGGTGGAATTTTTTTGTTCAGTTTGACGTATTGGTCAAACTGCTGAACGATGGCGCGACGCATCGCCTCGACTTCAGATTCATCGCCGGCTTCAGATTCAATCGGCGTCAAATCGGCCACGAAATGCGTGTCGAGTTCGCTGATGTGATGAATGCGAGCGCGCTGTGCGCCTTCGACGAGTACCTTGACGGTGCCATCGGGCAGCTTCAGCATTTGTAAAATGTTGGCGACGCAGCCGATTTCATAAATATCGTCGGCGGACGGTTCGTCCTTGGCAGCGGCTTTTTGCGCAGCAAGCATGATGCTCTTGCCTTGCTCCATCGCAGCTTCAAGTGCCTTGATGGATTTTGGACGGCCAACGAACAGAGGAATCACCATATGCGGGAATACGACAACATCGCGCAACGGTAACAGCGGCAGTTGGGTTTGTTCAGTGGAAATAGTAGTCGTCATGGCGAGCCTTATCGATAAACGTGTTAATGATGTTGGCGCTAACGGCCAAAACACAAGCCCGGACAGAAACAAAAAATCAGACTGAAAAACAAAAAAGCCACCTGCGAAGTTGTCTTCGAAGTGGCTTTACGATGTAAGCCTGAATGATCTCTGCTAACTTTATTGTACTGCGTTTTAAATGAAAAACAGGCTCAAAAGAGCCTGTTTTTTTATATTTCATGAGGTCTTTTGCGATATTTACTGTTTTGCGCCAGATACCTTAGGTTGCTCATGATAGATCAGCAATGGTTTCGCACCGTTGGTAATCGTACCTTCATCAATAACAACCTTGGAGACGTTTTGCTCGTTTGGCAACTCAAACATAACGTCGAGCAACGCATGCTCCAGAATTGAACGCAAACCACGTGCACCGGTCTTGCGTGCGATCGCTTTCTTCGCAATCGCTTGCAAGGCAGCTGGACGAATCTCCAGTTCTGCGCCTTCCATTTGCAGCAATTTTGAATATTGCTTGATCAATGCATTTTTTGGTTCAAGCAATATCTGGATCAATGCTTCTTCATCCAGTTCGCGCAAGGTTGCAACGACTGGCAGACGGCCGACCAATTCCGGGATCAGACCGAATTTGATCAGATCTTCAGGCTCGGTATCCAGCATGACCTGGCTTGCCGTACGCTCTTCACGACTCTTCACGGTTGCCGAGAAGCCGATGCCGCTCTTCTCCGAACGTTCGGAAATAATCTTGGCCAAGCCGTCGAACGCGCCACCACAAATGAACATGATGTTGGTGGTATCGATTTGCACGAAATCCTGATTAGGATGCTTGCGACCACCTTGTGGTGGCACCGAAGCCATCGTGCCTTCGATCAGTTTCAGCAAAGCCTGTTGCACGCCTTCGCCAGACACGTCGCGGGTAATCGATGGATTGTCTGACTTACGTGAAATCTTGTCGATTTCATCGATATAGACAATGCCTTTTTGCGCGCGCTCGACTTCGTAGTTACAGTTCTGCAGCAACTTTTGAATAATGTTTTCTACGTCTTCACCAACATAACCCGCCTCTGTCAGCGTGGTTGCATCGGCGATTACGAAAGGCACATCCAGCGTACGCGCCAGTGTTTGTGCCAGCAACGTTTTACCGGAGCCAGTCGGACCAACCAGCAGAATGTTGCTCTTCGCCAGTTCAACGTCGTCTTTTTTACCTAGATGCTTCAGGCGTTTGTAGTGGTTATAAACGGCCACCGACAAAATGCGCTTGGCTGAATTTTGGCCGATCACATATTGATCCAGCAACTCGCACAATTCTTGTGGTGTGGGCAGATCCGTACGTGGGCCGCTACCTAATGTTTCTACGCTAGAAGCTTCATCACGAATGATGTCATTGCACAAGTCGATACACTCATCGCAAATGAACACGGATGGTCCGGCGATGAGTTTTTTAACCTCGTGTTGGCTTTTGCCGCAAAAGGAGCAATAGAGCAGTTTTTCGCCGCTTGAGGATTTTTTCTCTGACATGGTGCGCGTTATCTATGGTTGATACAGATTGATCTTAACTGCGGAATGATATTACCTGCGAATTACAGATTCGTCACGTCGTGCACGAAAAGCAACGCCCACTAAGTAGATCGCAATGTAAAACGCCCGAACGTTTAAGCGCGCGGGCGTCTTTCGTAGAGAAATACAGTAGCTATCAGGCGCGTGTTACTAAAACACTATCAATCATACCGTATTGAACAGCTGCGTCGGCGGACATGAAGTTATCACGATCGGTATCTTTGCTAATTTCTTCTATCGATTTGCCGGTTCTTTCAGCAAGAATCGCATTCAAACGTTCACGCAAATACAAGATTTCGCGAGCCTGGATTTCGATATCAGAAGCCTGACCTTGAGCGCCGCCCAATGGTTGATGAATCATGATGCGCGAATTAGGCAATGAGAATCGTTTGCCTTTTTCACCAGCAGCCAACAGGAAAGCGCCCATCGATGCAGCCAGACCAGTACACAGTGTCGATACATTCGGTTTAATGAATTGCATCGTATCGAAAATCGCCATGCCTGCCGAAACAGAACCACCTGGCGAATTGATATATAACGAAATGTCCTTGTCCGGATTTTCGCTTTCAAGGAACAGCAGCTGCGCAACGATCAAATTGGCCGAATGGTCATTGACCGGTCCCACCAAAAAGATAATGCGCTCTTTCAGCAAACGCGAATAAATATCGTACGCGCGTTCGCCGCGACCGCTCTGCTCGATCACCATTGGAACCATACCGAGCATGTCGGTATCGAGAGCGGAAGTACGAGTCATGCTAGTGGTCATGTGCTTTCCTTATGGAGCGCACAAAGCGATTAGCCTTGTGCGTTGTTGCCCATCAATTCATCGAACGCAACCGACTTGTCGGTTACTTTAGATTTACCCAACACGTAATTGACGACGTTTTCTTCCAATACAAGAGCTTCTACTTCGCCCAAACGATTACGGTCGCTGAAATAATACTTCAGAACCTGAGTTGGGTCTTCGTAGCTCTGTGCGAACTCTTCAACTTGCGCTTTGACTTGTTCTGGTTTTGCTTGCAGATCGTTAGCTTTCACAACTTCTGCCAGGATCAGGCCCAAACGTACGCGACGTTCTGCTTGTTCCGTGAACAGTTCAGCAGGGAAAGGCAAGTCACTGACTTTCATGCCGCGTTGTGTCATATCTTGACGGGTGGATTCCATCAAACGCTGGGTTTCTTGATCGATCAGCACTTTAGGCACATCGAATTCGCTGATTTTGATCAACGCATCCATGACGCTATCTTTGGTCCGCGCTTTTACGCGGTTGCTGACTTCACGTTCCAGGTTTTGTTTGACGTCTGCACGCATTTTGGTCAGATCACCATCTTCAATACCGAGCGATTTAGCAAATTCTGCATCGACTTCAGGCATGTGCGCCCATTCGATTTGTTTCAGTGTGATCGTAAACTCGGCAGTTTTGCCAGCAACGTCTGCACCGTGGTAATCAGCTGGGAACGACAATGGGAAAGTTTTGGATTCGCTGACTTTCAAGCCGATGGTACCGGCTTCAAATTCAGCCAGCATGCGGCCTTCGCCCAATACAAATGCGTAGCCTTCTGCTTTGCCGCCCTGGAATTCAGCGCCGTCGATGGTGCCGACGAAATCGATGGTCACGCGATCACCGTTTTTAGCAGTCAGATCCGAACCGCCGTCGCCATGCGCACTTTGCTCGCCTTTAACGTGGTAATGCACACGTTGCTTGCGCAGGATATCGATGGTTTTGTCAATTTCAGCATCGCTGACTTCAACGGTAGTCTTTTCGATTTCCGCTTTAGCCAAATCGCCTACTTTGATTTCTGGATACACTTCGAATGTAGCGTTGAAAGCAAGTGTGCCTTCTGCGACATCGTCATTTTTAGCTTCAATTTTTGGATAACCTGCTACACGCAGCTTGTTTTCATTTGTTGCTTCGCCGAATGCCTGGCCGACTTTGTCGTTCAGCACTTCGTTTTCGATTTGATAGCCGTATTGTTGCGCGACCATTTTCATCGGTACTTTACCGGCACGGAAGCCTGGCGCCTTGACCGTGCGGGCACGGACCTTCAGACGTTTTTCAACTTCCGCTTGTACATCGGCGAGCGGCACGCTAATCGTGATACGGCGCTCAAGTTTATCCAAAGTTTCGACTGCAGTTGCCATGTGAATCGTCCAAATAAATAAAAATTCTGTGGTGCGAGGAGGGGGACTCGAACCCCCACACCATTGCTGGCGTCAGGACCTAAACCTGGTGCGTCTACCAATTTCGCCATCCTCGCGGAATGTGCACTAAGTGCGCGAATACAAAAGCAAAGGGCGACCTGGAAGTGAAACTGTGGGTCGCCCTGCACTACCTCTTGTATAGGTCGTTCAACTTCAACCCGGGATTTTACTGGATTTTGTCGCACCTGCGCAGATTTTGACAGTTTGCCTATTCTGGCTGCGCTGATTGCGGCCATATAAATGAGCTATTGCTTTGCTTACAGGCAATGCTAGCCTTGATTACACGCGCATTCTTCATCGTTACGGCTATGTATAATTGCTAGCCAGACATGCATTTTCATTTAATATGCGGGCTGGCTTCCTGGTTCCTTGCAATGGTTATACGAACCGATCATTTCTAAGCGCACTGAATTTTTCCATCCATGGCTGTCGATCACTACGAAAACTTTCCTGTCGCCTCTATTTTGCTGCCGGCACGATTACGTCCCGCAGTCGAAATAATTTATGCGTTTGCCCGCAACGCCGATGATCTGGCGGATGAAGGGGCTGCCAGCGCCGATGAACGCCTCGTAGCATTATCGGCATATGAAGATGGACTAGACCAGATACAGGCAGCAAGCTCACCAAAGACCGCACTATTTCGTGAGCTGGCAAAAGTCATCGCCGATTATCAGTTGCCCTTGCAACCGTTTCGCGACTTGCTCTCTGCGTTCAAGCAGGATGTCATCACGACGCGTTACGCAGATTTCCCCGGATTACTGGATTATTGCCGCCGTTCGGCCAATCCGGTCGGTACGCTCATGCTCCATCTTTACGGTGCAGCAAGCGAAGACAATTTACGCGATTCGGATAATATTTGTTCTGCCCTGCAATTGATCAATTTCTGGCAAGACGTCGCGGTGGATATTCAAAAAGAACGTATTTATTTGCCGGTAAGCGACATGCAACAATTCGGGGTCATTGAAGGCCACATCACGAATCAACGCATAGACAATGCGTGGCGCAAGTTGATGCATTTCGAGGTCGCTCAGGCTCGCAACATGCTGCTATCAGGCGCACCGCTGGCATTGCGTTTGCCAGGACGTATAGGTTGGGAACTGCGCTTGGTTGTACAAGGCGGCTTGCGCATTCTGGAATGTATAGAAGCCGTTGATTACGATGTCTTTCAACGTCGTCCCAAACTGGGAAAAAGCGATTGGATATTATTGATATGGCGCGCCATCAACATGAAAGCTAATGCCACACCGGATGCTTCAAAATAAACTGGCTGCATCAAACTTTTTTGCCACAACCTTGTATTTGCATCAAAAGAATCAGACACAAGATAGCGACATTATTTGTCCCGATTGCCTTAGTCGGCTAGCATAGCGGCTTCATTCAGCGTCCAGCGCTTTACTTGCCCTACTTTTATGTCACCCGACGATTACTGCCAACTAAAAACCGCACAAAGTGGCTCCAGCTTTTATTACAGCTTTCTTTTCCTGAAGGCGGATCGCCGTCGCGCCATCACCGCGCTGTATGCCTTCTGCCGCGAAGTTGATGACACCGTCGATGAATGCACAGACGTCGGTATTGCTCGCACCAAGCTGAGCTGGTGGCGTAGCGAGGTCGCGGCGATGACATCGGGCGTACCGACGCATCCCGTCGCGAAAGCGCTGCAACCTCATTTGGCGACATTCTCCCTCGATACTCATCATTTGCTGGCGATCATCGATGGCATGGAAATGGATCTCGATCAAACGCGCTATCTCGATTTTCCCGGCTTGCAAAAATATTGCTGGCATGTGGCTAGCGTAGTCGGCATTCTGTCGGCCAAGATTTTCGGCGTCACCAATCCGCAAACACTGGAGTACGCAGAAAAACTGGGACTCGCATTTCAGCTTACCAACATCATTCGCGACGTTGGTGAAGATGCGCGTAAAGGTCGTATCTATTTGCCGGTCAACGAGCTGCAACAATTCAACGTCACGGCTGCAGACATATTGAAAGCGCGCCATAGCGAAAATTTTGAGAAGCTGATGCAGTTTCAGGCAGCGCGTGCACAAAAATATTATGACGAGGCATTCACATTACTACCTAAGAAAGATAGACGCGCGCAACGTCCGGGCCTGATCATGGCGGCGATTTATCGTGCTGTATTAAATGAAGTCGAACATGACGGTTTCCATGTCTTGAGTCAACGTATTTCGCTCACACCGATACGCAAACTCTGGCTCGCATGGATTACTTATGTACGCGGCTAATGCGTAGCGTACCCTCCATCGCATGAGCAAATCCATCGCTGTCATCGGTGGAGGCTGGGCTGGATGCGCCGCGGCAGTTGAACTGGCCGCAGCCGGCCACAAAATCACACTGTACGAATCGTCACGCACACTAGGCGGTCGCGCCCGCGCCGTCGAAATCCACGGTAAGCTACTGGATAACGGACAGCACATTTTATTGGGTGCTTATTCAGAAACCTTGCGCATGTTGCAGCGCGTGGGGATCGACGAAGAAAAAGCATTGCTGCGTCTACCCTTGCAAATGCGCTACCCTAACACTTCCGACGGGATGGACTTCGTCGCCCCTCGATTGCCAGCCCCGTTTCATTTGATTGCTGCTCTATTGCGTAGTAAAGGTCTTGCTGGTTCTGACAAAATGGCGCTCGCCCGTTTTTCATCGGCGACTCGCTGGATGGATTGGCGCATGAATGACGATTGCAGCGTCAGCAAATTATTGCAACGCTTCGATCAACCCGAACGCTTGACCAAATTAATGTGGCGCCCGTTATGCATTGCTGCACTCAACACACCGCCTGAACGCGCTTCTGCACAGATTTTTCTGAATGTATTGCGCGACAGTTTAGGCGCAAGCCGTGCCGCATCGGACATGCTGATTCCACGCGTGGATTTGACTGGCTTATTCCCGCAACAAGCTTCGACGTTTGTTCAACAATATGGCGGAACAATCAAACTCGGCGCATCCATTCAAAAAATTGCGCAGAACGATAATCGCTGGGTCCTTACGCAAGACAAAACGGAAGAAGAAATTTACGATGCCGTTGTGATTGCGACTTCGGCAAGCCAAGCGTCCTCTTTGCTAACCGATGTAGCAACTACGACAGATATCCCGTCATTTGAGTACGAGCCCATCACCACTTGCTATCTGCAATACCCAGCCGATACCAAACTAGCTGCTCCGTTTTATGCGCTGAACGATGATCCCGAAGCACAATGCTGGGGTCAGTTTGTATTTGATAGAGGGCAACTGGATGCAACGCAAAACGGTTTGTTCGCAGTCGTAATCAGCGCCTCGACAGAAGCGATTGAATTTGGACATGAAGCCCTGTCTGTTGCGATTGCCGCACAACTTGCCAACAGTCTGCAAATGCCAGAGTTGATGACACCCGAATGGAGTCAGGTTATTACGGAAAAGCGAGCCACCTTTTCATGCGCGCCGGCATTGCAACGCCCGCAAGAACAAACCGAGTTTCCTCATCTGGTCCTGGCTGGCGATTATCTGGCCAGCGACTATCCGGCTACGCTTGAATCCGCCATACGCAGCGGATTGAAAGCTGCAAAGCTGCTTAATGATAGCCTTACCTCAAACAACCTTACTTCAACCTGAATACGGAAGAAGACTAAATCTTCTGCATGCCTTTATTCGTGGTTTTATTCACGCATTTATTCATGTTCCCGCACGCGATTCAAAGCTTCATCAATCCGTTCGACTGCAATGATGGTCAAGCCTTCTATTTTCTGTTTGGGCGCATTCGACTTTGGAATCAAAGCCAATGAAAATCCCAGTTTGGCCGCTTCACGCAGACGTTCCTGGCCGCGTGGCGCAGGACGAATTTCCCCTGCCAGACCTACCTCACCAAACACGACCAAACCACGTGGCAACGGTTTGTTACGCATGGAAGAATGAATTGCCAGCAAGACGGCAAGATCGGCCGCGGGTTCGGTAATTTTTACACCACCGACTGCGTTGATAAAAACATCTTGATCAAATGCCGCGACACCTGCGTGTCGGTGCATGACGGCCAATAACATCGCCAAACGATTCTGCTCCAACCCGACTGATAATCTGCGTGCATTTGGCAAATGCGAGGTATCGACCAAGGCTTGAATTTCAACCAGCAAAGGACGCGTTCCTTCTTGCGTCACCATCACGCAAGCGCCAGGAACCGGATTATCGTGCTGTGACAAAAACAAGGCAGAAGGATTGGATACGCCTTTAAGCCCTTTTTCCGTCATCGCGAACACACCCAATTCGTTGACCGCACCAAAGCGATTCTTGATTGCACGCACCAGACGAAAGCTGGAGTGCGTATCGCCTTCAAAGTACAAAACCGTATCGACGATATGTTCGAGCACGCGCGGCCCAGCCAAGGCACCTTCTTTCGTCACGTGACCCACCATGATGATGGTGATGCCAGTCTGTTTGGCGACACGCGTCAGCTGCGCCGCACATTCGCGCACTTGCGCGACAGAACCTGGAGCCGAACTAAGTGCATCCGAATAAACAGTTTGAATTGAGTCAATTACGGCCACGTCCGGCTTGTGTTCAGCCAATGTGTTAAGAATTTTTTCCAGCTGGATTTCAGCTTGCAGCTTCAAGTCTTTTGCATCGACAGCAAGGCGTTTGGCGCGCAATGCGATCTGTGCGCCTGACTCCTCACCGCTGACATACAAAACTTTTTTAATTTTTGACAGATTCGCCAATGCTTGCAACAGCAAGGTCGACTTGCCGATACCTGGATCGCCACCGATCAACACTACGCCTCCAGCAACTAACCCGCCGCCAAGCACACGATCAAATTCTTCAATACCAGTACCGAAGCGCGGCACGTCTGTCGCCTCTATATCGGCCAGACTTAATACCGGCGCAGATTGCGTCAAACCTTGATGTTGTACTGAAAAACGGTTGGAGCCAGTTTCCACGACGGTTTCAACCAGGGTATTCCATGCACCGCAAGCTGGGCATTGGCCACCCCATTTATTAGTTATGCCGCCGCATTCGCTGCAGGTGTAATTTGTTTTGGCTTTTGCCATCAGGGTCTATTTCAAATGGAATGGTTGGATTATTCAGGACGATCAAGTTCGACAACCTGCACACGTGGGGAGATTGCGCACATCAATTCGTATCCAACGGTACCCGCTGCATGGGCGACTTCATCAATCGGCAGATCTTGCCCCCACAACACGACTTTGCTGCCGACGTGTGCATTGGCAATCTGCGTTATATCTACGGTAATCATATCCATCGATACTCGCCCTACCAAATGCGTCTTGATGCCATCCACCACGACCGGTGTGCCAGAGGGCGCATGGCGCGGATAACCGTCAGCGTAACCACATGCCACAATACCTATGGTCATCGGGTTGTCCGCGACAAAACTACTACCGTAACCCACCGCATCGCCAGCAACGATATGCTGGATGCCGATAATTTCACTGCGCAAAGTCATTGCTGGCAGCAACCCAAATTCTTTTGCAGTCGTATTGGCCGGTGTTCCGCCATATAACATTACACCGGGACGTACCCAATCTGCGGCGCATTCAGGATGCATCAAATCGGCGGCAGAGTTTGATAAGCATCTGTCGCCGGGCAAACCTTCAATTGCTGTTTGGAAGCGTTGTACCTGCTGCGTCAGTGATAGGCGAGCATTGTATGCATCATCTGCATTAGCGAAATGCGTGAGGAAAGAAATATTGCGCACCGCAGGGATTGCGCGCAGACGCTGATAGACGTCCTTGCATACTGCGGGCAAAAATCCAAGACGATTCATCCCGCTATTGATTTTAAGATGCACATCCAGCTTGCCACTCAGCTTGGCGTTTTCGAGAATATCAAGTTGTTCCGTGCAATGCACAACAGCTTCAAGTTGATGTTCAACAATTCCCCGTAGGTCGGATGCATCAAAAAAACCTTCGAGCAACACAATACGTTTTTGCCAACCGAGTTGCCGCAACATTGCAGCCTTATCTATTTCAATCAAGCCCAAGGCATCTGCATTGGCAAAACCGCGCATGCTGCGTTCAAGACCATGCCCGTAGGCATTCGCCTTTACGACGGCCAACACCCTGGAATTTGGTGCACAACGTTTTGCAACGTCCAAATTATGGCGCAAAGCAGCAATATCGATAGTGGCAACAAGCGGTCGGGGCATACGTAAATATATAGAAAATTAAACCACAGTTTAAATCAAGGAGAGTTCCATATCTTACCGGACGCGTCACAGTGAATGACGACCATTTCAATCGAAGTCGTATATTTTCATGGTATAAAGCAAACCGAGATACATAGATAAATAGATTAAT
>Ga0326733_1000320_pt1 | contig 14504 bp, 12 predicted proteins | sample 14_GP2_308_FD_207946 | JGI IMG/M metagenome (GOLD analysis project Ga0326733, IMG submission 207946) | Glacier ice microbial communities from Ngari, Tibet, China - 14_GP2_30.8 | ecosystem: Environmental > Aquatic > Freshwater > Ice > Glacier | place: China: Ngari, Tibet | collected 2018-07-17 | reverse complement strand
GTGGTCGGCCAGGTACGTGCCCGTATAGTTCACCTGGCTGCTCACCAGAAACTGCCCGTAGAGTTGCGCGGTCACTTTCATGGCTTTTCCTTTCAAGTTACACCTTTTGCGTAAGTCCTATTAATAACAGTAAAAATTGCCCCTCGAACCATTACCGGATGGCTGGTCTGCTAGTTCCGCAGCTTTTTGGCCTTGCTATATCCAAATTGACACTGCCAGTTAAATGCCTAAAAAAAGCTCTTTTACCTTTTTACTCCAAACCGACCAGTTAAGCTCCCTTTCGTATTTTGCGCGAGTTGAGAGGCATAGCTGAAGATAAGCTTCTTTATCAGCGTAAAGGCGGGCAATAAGATTGGCGTAATCCTTTCCGACTGCAGCTAAGGGCAGCATATAGCCATTAACCCCTTCTTCAATAATGCCCCTTATCCCTCCGGTATCGGTTGTGATGCTGGGCAACCCATATGCAGCAGCTTCACAGAAAGCCACTGGGGTGCAATCAGCGCGGGTTGGGAGCAGCAAGAAGTCCGAATCTGCCAACAAATTAACAAATAAGTTATAAGACTCCGGCTTGTTTTTATCCAGAAAAGGAATAACCTGAACATGAGGATTCTGAAATTCAGGTGGAGGGACACAACCACAAACAATAAGCTCAACATCTAGTCCCGTGCCCCGCAACGTGGTTAGGCATTCAAAAGCAATGGGACCACCCTTACGCAACCAGTCGACCCCGAGAAATAGCAGTTTGAAAGAAAAATTTGTTTTCTGCACTTCTGCTTTTGAAGGCGCAACTTCAATATTTGCTTCGAAGGGAATCACTTTTATTTTTGTAGTTGGTACTTGGTAATCCTTCACGGCAGAATCGGCTGCCCACTCGGATGAATATATATTAAGTGTAGAATTATGCAGGGCTAGCTTTTCGGTAGTATAAGTTTCAAACCGTGAAATACTCACCAAATTTGATATGTATGGGTAGTAGCCATTAAGCAGTTTGAAAGTCGCATCCCCAACATTAAAAATTGGCACTGCAGTTTTAATCTGGCTTATCGCCGTGATTGAAGCCGGGGCAATAATCAAGTCAAATGGCTCCTGCTCCTGTAGCTTTTTTTCAAAAAACCGGGCAAAAATCACTCCTACAGTGAGGCTATCATCATAGTTATACCGACGACTATTTGTAAATTTTTTAATTAGCCAATTAATCCCTTTAGAAAGCCGAAAAGTGAGCGAGCTAGCAATGCGTAATGGTAGTTCAGGATTACTAAAAGGTCCCAAAAGCACCACTTCATCGCCCCCCTCCTGCAAGGCCCGTGAAATGAAATAAGGAATTCCCGACCAACCCTTTCTATCGGCTGGGTCCTCTGCACTAATTATAGCAATTCTAATCTTATTTCTCATACCTGATGGATACAAATTTCGCCTCGTTGATTAATCCTCCCGATACCGAAACAATGATGAGTTATAATACTCAACTCCGCTTCGAGTAAACATATTTCCATTGAGATGCGCCGCTTCGAGCGATTACAGGGACCTGCCTCATGAAACCCTGCCTCTATTAAGACATTGAGCATCGAAACCAACAGTACCGGAAGTCATAATCAGCGACCGCAGTAAGTCCTGCTGCCATCCGTTAAGATTCCGTTATCGGTCGTCCAATTAAGCGTCTGAAAATTCTGTTTATATGATGTAGCGTCCGCCGGGGGCTGACACCAATGGCTTTACCATAGTAGTAGAGTTGACGGCCACGGTCGCCCGCAGCGCTGAACTTCTCACTTCTCTCGAAATAGTAAGCCTCCAACTTTTGTTCAAAATGCTTCCTTATCTCAGGACCAAATGCTTGGCGATAGTGCTCAATTTCCCAAATCCGGCGCGCATTCTGCGTCAGCGTATTGAGTTGGGTTTGCATTACGCCGCCAGCATGCTGACGGTAAGTGGCCATCTGGCGGGGCAGATAGAGTGCCGCGCCGTGCGTAGTGCTTAGCAGTTGCAGTGTGTAGTCGCCGCTGAATACTCCCGTCAACCAATCCGGCAACGGCTGTGGCAGGCTGCTGGCTCGAAATAGCATTGAGGCGCTGGGCATAAACCAGCCCAGCCGGGCCAAATCCAGTTGGCTAAAGCGCACCGGTGCCACTTCCGGCCCCGGGCGAGGAATGATGCCTTGGAATAATTCGCTGTAGCAAATGGTATTCTCGCCAGGCGCTACGCTAGGGTCCTGAATTCCATCTTCGCTCACTATTACCGCATCGTGAAAGCACATGGCACAGTCGGCTGAAGCCCGGAGTGCATCCACCTGCCGCTGCAGTTTGGTTGGGTCGTTCCAGTAGTCATCGCCTTCGAGAAAAGCAATGAACTCACCCCGACAAGCCGCGATGGTGGTCATGAGGTTGGGCATGATGCCCAAGTTGTGCTCATGAGCCAGCACCCGCACCCGGCTAGGATAGCGCCGCTCATAGTCCTGGGCAATCTGCCTGGTTGCATCGGGAGAGCAATCTTCGCCAATCACCATCTCTACCGCGAAGTCAGTTTGCTGCATCAGCATCGACTCGATGGCCTGCGCAATATATTTCTCGTGTTTGTAGGTGATGCACAATACGCTCACGACCGGGAGAACTGCAGAATCATGCACTTGGAGTAGGCGTAAGAGTCAGGTTGATAAATATCTTATTCCCTTCTGAATCGCAGAAATAAGCATTGTTGTAAGTGCCGTGGGTCAGGGCCCGGAGCCGGTCGATGGCCTCCCCAAAGGTGAGGGTCTCGCTTCGGTCGATGGCCAGGAGCTTGTTGAAATCCTTTTTCAGGTTAAGGTTGCCCAGCTCCGCTGGCTCGTTGGTATTATACACCCCGCTTACAATTGCTTCGAGGTGGGCGTCGAGCAGCTCGATTTCCGCGGCCAGCACGCGGTTGTAGGCCGTCAGCGATGTGTCGTATTCGTAGAGCGGTACCTGCTGCTGCACGATGATGGGCCCGTGGTCCAGTTCGGCATCAATCTCGTGAATGGTAGCTCCTAGAGGCAGCTTGTTGATAATGGAGAACACCTGCGGAAACCAGCCGCGGTTGTAAGGGTTCAGGCCCGGGTGAACATTCACACAGCGTATCTGCTCCACCAAGGCCGCTGGAAAAAGCTGCTTGCAGTGAGCCGACACAATGAGAGAGTAGCGGCCTACCAAGCTTTCCCAGTCCTGCTTTACGCTTAGCGGCGCAATACCGTGAGACTGCATTACGGCCTCACTGGCCGGGCTACAGCGGTATTCAAACCAGATGGTGGATAGCCCGGGCTTAGCAGCCACCAGCGCTTTGAATTGATTCGCCAGATATAAATTATCGGTCAGCACTAGGACCGGAAGCACAGAACTCATAGACAATTAAGCAAATGTATTGACCTGACTATGCAACGCATAGCGCCGACGAAAGGCTAGGCAAATTTAATCAATATCATTTCTCCACGCCCCATCCGGAGCAATGGTCATATTTCGGGTGGTAACCCAACACCCTCCAGCACGGCACCTTTGCTTGTGCCTGTCCACCTAGCCCATGCAAAGCCACCTCCTAGCCACCGAAAGCCATTGGCCGGGCCGGTACCCCTACTACGGTATAGCCGGCCGGCACGTCGCGTGTGACCACGGCCCCAGCCCCGATGATGGCGCCGTCGCCCACCACTACATCGGGTAGTACCGCCGCCAGTGCCCCCACCCGGCAGTTGCTGCCCAGCCGGCAGCCGCCCAGCAGCCGGGCTCCCGGTGATATCTCACAATAGTTCCCAACTGCAACGTCGTGGTGAACGGCAGCGCCGGCATTAAGCAGTACACCCTCCCCCAGGGAAGCCGTAGGCGCCACCAGAGTATGGTGCATAATATTGACCCCCAATCCAATAACTGCATGCGAATCAACTGCCGCAGTCGGCGCTACTACTGAGGTCAGCTGCCCGCCCCAGTCCCGGAACTGCTTCGCCAGCAAACGCCGCAAAGCCGGGCTGCCAAGGCCCAAAATATAGCGCGAGTCAACCTGCGCCAGGTACGCCTGCGCCTCGGCAGCAGTACGCAACAGCGCATATTCGCCCAATACCAGCTTGGGTTGGTCAGGAGTGACATCGTCGAAGAAGACGGTTTCCTCCCGTTCGGAAGCAGATAGGCATTGCAGCACCTCGACAGCATGACCTTTGGCTCCGACTATTAGCATAGGGGCAATTTATGGAGTGCGTTTTACTTTTAATTCTACCTCTAAACCCAGACAGACTTGGGCGGCTACCTGAATTTCCGTAAGGGCGCAACCAACAACTGCTGCGGTTGTCGGGCTACTTACGCTAGCCCGACACCCTTATCAGCTGCCGAAGCTGACCATTTGCCCCAGTAGCGCGACGTGAAATGGTTTACTGCCCCATCAGCTTTAATTCGCGCAGCCGATGGTAGTCGGCGTAGCTATAGTACTTCTCGGATAATATGACCGATACGGTCCACATCCTCATCAGCCAAGCCGTAGTAAAGCGGCAGGCACAGCGACCTTACAGAAGCACCTTCGGACACGGGAGCCGACTGCTGGCCCGTATACTCAAGCAGGTTCAGCGAAGGGTAGAAGTAACGGCGCGGGGTGATGTCCTGAGCGTTCAAGGCATCACGCACCTTCAGCAGTATGGCCTCCGACGGCATCAGCGTCGGGTAATAGGAATAAGTGTAGCGCGTGGTACCGGGCTGAAGTTTGGGGCGGCGCACGGCGGTACCGGCCAGCAGGGCATCATACCGCTCACTGATTTCGCGCCGCCGCCGAATCAGCTCATTCACTTCGGGCAGCACGCACAAGCCCATAGCGGCGTGGAATTCCGAGCTTTTGCCATTGACCCCAACTCCCCAGAAAGCCTCCGGTCCATTGTGGCCAAAGTTGCGCATGTAGCTGATGCGGTGGGCCAGCGCATCATCATTGGTGATAATAGCGCCGCCTTCCACGGTATGAAACAGCTTGGTGGCGTGGAAGCTCAGCGTCGAGATGTGGCCGTAGTTAAGCACCGACTGATTGTTGTATTCCACGCCAAAGGCATGGGCCGCGTCATAGATTATGCGCAGATTGTGGCGCTTGGCAATGGCGGCAATGGCTTCTACGTCACAGGGGTTGCCATACACGTGCGTGGCCATGATGGCCGTGGTGCGGGGTGTGATGGCGGCTTCCAGCTTGGCGGGGTCGATGCACAGCGTATCGGGGTGAATGTCGACAAAAACCGGGACGCAGCCTTCCCACACCAAGCTTGAGGTCGTGGCCACGTAGGAGAAGGGCGTGGTCAGTACCTCGCCCTGCAGGTCCAGCGCCTTGAGCGCAATCTGCAGGGCAATGGTACCGTTGTTGACGTAAAACACGTGCCTGACGCCCAGGTAATCTTTGAGGCGCTGTTCCAGCTCGAGCACAAGCGGGCCAGCATTGGTGAGGTGGCCCCGCTCCCATATTCCCTGCAGGTAAGCGACGTACTGTTCCAAGGGGGGCAGGTACGACTTGGTGACGTTGATACTCATTCAGTTTTGAAAATTAATGATAGTAAACAGTAGGGAGCGGCGCTAGAGCTGCACAATCTGGCGCACCAGCGTGTCATACTGGTGCTCGGCAACTACTTCTCCGTGGCTGAGCTCATAAATCCGGTCGCACTCGCGTAAGGTGGTGATGCGGTGGGCAATGATGAGGATGGTGATGTCGGTGCCGGCCAGCTTGCTGATGGCCTCGTTCACTTCCCGCTCGGTTTCATTATCCAAGGCACTGGTCGCCTCGTCGAGCACCAAGATTTCGATTTTCTTGTACATGGCCCGCGCAATGCCGATGCGCTGGCGCTGGCCGCCCGAAAGCTTGGAGCCCCGCTCGCCAATCATCGTGTGCACGCCTTCGCGCAGGCCCGCCACGAAGGACGTCAGCGAAGCCTGTTCGATGGCGTAGCGCAGGCGCTCCTCATCCACCTCGGCGTCCCCCAAGGTGATGTTGTCGCGAATAGAGCCTTCCATCAGGAAGGTATCTTGCTTCACGTAGCCGATGATGTGGTGCCAAGCATGCAGGTGCTGGGCCGTCAGGGATTGGTTGTCGACTAGGATGCGGCCCTGCTGCTCGGTGTAGAAACGCAGCAGCACGTTCATCAAAGTGGTTTTACCCGAGCCAGAACTGCCTACGAAGCCGATTTTCTCGCCTTTGCGGATGTGGATGTTTACCCCGCGCAGGGCGGGCTGCCCGGCTCCAGGAAAGCTGTAGGTGACGTTGTCGAAGCTCAGCGACTGGGTAAACTGCAGGGGCAGCTGCTGGGGGTGTGGGGCCTCGTTGTACTTGGGGTCGCGGAACAAAGCCAAGTCCTCGATGGCGTACTGGTTGGCCTTAATCTGCACAATCGACACCAGCATGCGGTTCACCGAAGGCATGAGGCGGTAGGCAGCCGCCGCAAACAGGCCCACCAGCGTAATGAGGTTGGTCGATGCGCTGGGGATGAGGATGGCGTACAGGAAGATGGTGAGCACGCCCAATATAGCCACCATCTCGATGCCCTTAAGCGGCAGCATACTGTAGAGGTAGGCGATGGCGTCGAGGCGCTGAATCTCGTCCTGGTTGGCCAGCAGTCGGTCGCGGTACTTCTCCTGCTTGTGGGCCAGCTTGAGTTCAGCGAAGCCGCTGAACAGGTCGCTCAGAATACTGAAGGAGATGGGGCGCAGGTCATTGATACGGTCCCCGATTTTTTGTGAGCGGGTGCGCAGAAACCGGTACATAAGCAGGGTAGTGGGCACAATGACCACGGCCAGAATGACCAGCAGCAGGGGCTTGTAAATCAGGATGCCAATTACAATCACAGCCGTCATGGCCACTTCGGAAAAGAAGTTGAACAAGGGCCGCATAATGGAGCCAATGTACATGGCCGGGATGGTGAGCGTGCTGTTCACCAAGTTGGCCGAGCCCACGTCGTTGAAATACCAGAAGGGAAAGTGCAGGTACTTGGTGAGTTGAATCTGCACAATGCGCAGGCCCACGTCGGCGGTGAAGCGAATCTGCAGGTAATTGACCCAGGTTGAGAACAGGTTCTTGAGCAGGAAGAACACGAAGACGGCTACAATCAGCAGCAGCAGAAAGCTGCGCTCCGAATCGAAGTGCAGCGCTTGGTACACGGGGTTAAAGAATTTGCTTTCCTGCACCCCGCCGGGCTCAGCAGCCACCATCATCACTGGCACCAGCGAAACTAGGCCGATGACATCCAAAAAGGAAGCAATGAGAATCAGAATAAACATCCAGACCGCCTTGCGCCGCTGCGAGGGCATCAGGTAATAGCGGATGCTGGTAATGCACCGTTGAATAATACCAATTTCCATCTTATAGATTATATATAATCCTCCGGGGTACTAGTATGCTGCGATTGGGAAGCTCATAGAGGAGGTAAATAGCGGAATGCGGAGAAGCCTAACCTGAACTAAATAGCAGGATACAAACGCAAATTTACGCGGTTTAGTCTGAACCGGCCACAGGTCCTTTCATATCCGGCTCGGGCTGCCCCGGAGGCGGGCCGCAAGCGGCCGCGCCGCCAGGGCAAACGGCTTTTAGTAGACATCTTTTACAACGTACAAAGGCCGCTGCCGGGCCGCATCCAGCCCCCGCCACACGTACTCGCCGATAACTCCCAGCGCAATCATCTGGAAAGCTGACACGAATAGTAAAACCACCATCAGCGCCGACCATCCTTCGGGTTCCCCATTGCCAAACAGGCGCAGGCCGATGATATAAAGGCCGTAGGCGAAGGCTGTGAAGCCTAGGCCCAAGCCGACCAGGGAGATGGCGCGGATGGGTACGAAGGAGAAGGCCAGCAGCGAGTCAATCAGCAGCTTCACCTTTTTTGAAAGCGTCCAGCGAGATTTGCCAATCTCCCGCTTGCGGCGCACGTAGGGAATGTTGATGTAAGTGAAGCCCAGCCACACCATCAAGTAAAACACGTTGGAGTTGCGCTCGTGGAGCTTGAGAACCTCATCGGCAACTTGCCGGTCAAAGAACACAAAGTCGAACCCGCCGTCCGGGATGTTACGCAGCGCCAAGTGCTTCATCAGCCAGTGGAAGGTTTTGGCCAGCCACTGGGAGGGCCCTTTCTCCTCGCGGTCCTGCCGGTTGCCGATAACCAGCCGGAACCCCTTCTGCCAGTAGTCATACATCTGCACCATCAGCTCGGGTGGGTCCTGCATGTCGGCCGTGATAACGGCCAGACAATCGCCGGTAGCCTGAGCCATGCCTGCGACGATGGCGTTGTAGGAGCCTACGTTGCCCGCTAGGTCAACAATCCGAATACGGTCAGGATACAGGGCCTGGGCCCGCCGGAGGGCCCCTAGGGTATCATCACCCGAGCCGTCGTTGACGAAAACATACTCAAACTCAACGTCGGACGGAAAATTTGCCTCGTTCGCCACCAGCTCACGGGCCGTTACCGGGATATTATCCTCGTTGTAATAACAGGGGATGATGACCGAAAGCTTGGACATAAGCGGGAGCTAAGCAATAACTGAAGAAGAATGAAATGCCCGTATAGCCTGCACAACGGTAGCCACATGCGGCTCCGTCATGCCGGGCCACATCGGCAGGCTCAGGCAGGTGTTGGCAATTTCCTCGGCCAGTGGGAACTGGCCCGCGCTGAAACCCAAGAACTGGTAAGCCTGCTGCAGGTGCGGGGGCACCGGGTAATGAATCAGCGTGCCCACGCCCTGCTCGGTCAGGTGTTGTTGCAACGCATCGCGGCGGGTGGTGCGCACCACGTACAGGTGGTATACGTGAGAGGCGCCGGGCGCGGTAACGGGCAGAATCAAATCGGGGGTGCCGGCCAACTGCTGGTGGTACCATTCGGCAATCTGCTTGCGCTGCGCGGTCCACTCGTCCAGAAAAGGCAGCTTCACACTCAACACGGCAGCCTGCATCTCGTCTAGGCGGGAGTTGTGGCCGATTACTTCATTGTAGTACTTGCGTTGTGAGCCGTAGTTGCGCAGCGTTGCTAGCTTGTATGCCAGGTCCGCATCATCGGTGGTGATAGCACCGGCATCGCCCAACGCCCCCAAGTTTTTGCCAGGGTAAAAGCTCGTGCCGTTGGCGTGGCCGAAGCTACCGGCGGCTTTGCCGTTGTAGGTGGCGCCCTGCGACTGGGCGTTGTCTTCAATCACGTATAGGTTATGCTGCTGGGCAATGCGCATAATATCGTCCATCTCGCAGGTCTGACCATAGAGATGAACCGGCATGATGGCCTTGGTGCGCGGCGTAACGGCCGCCTCAATCAGCTTCGGGTCCAAGTTGTAGGTGGTCGGGTCGGGCTCAACCGGCACGGGCGTAGCCCCCACGAAGGATACCGCCAGCCAAGTGGCGATATAGGTGTTGGAAGGCACAATCACCTCATCGCCCTCGCCGATGCCTAGCGCAACCAGAGAAAGATGCAGGGCATCCAGGCCATTGGCAACGCCAATACAGAACTGCGTTTGCGAATAAGCCGCGTACTCGGCCTCGAACTGCTTAACGGCTTCCCCGAGTACGTACCATTGAGAATCAAATACCTTGGTGACAGCTTCGATTATCTGCGAGCGAATAGCCTGGTTTTGGGGGCTAAAGGAAAGAAAAGGCACATTCACAGGCAAGGACCAACTGGTTTGAGGTTGTTAAACAAATTACTTAACTAAAAAACAGGGATTTACGGTAACGCTGTCGACGCCATAGTAGGCGGCGAATGCTGCAGCGTCGGCCTCATTGTACTCGACTGTAAACAGCGTTTTAGGTACCATGTAGCTTTCGCCCTGCACGAACAGCGGCTCGACGGCCCCAACGCTATGTTCCCGGGCGGCCTCCTGCATCAGGGCAACTCGTTGCTGGGAGCGGCGCTCAAATTCCCGGGCCTTCAGCAAATCCATATAGGCGATGTTGATGTTACTGGTACTGCCGATAAACACCAGCAGGACAAAGGCCAACTGGCAGCCTCTAACCATGCCGGGCTGCAAAAGCACGGCGCCAACATGATAACGGTGGTCAAGGGAACCAAACAGTTGATTCGCTAAAAGCAACCAACCAATTAGAAAAAAGAAATAAACACACTGCCAAGTATGCTCACCAGCAGCCTGATAAGCAAAAATAGCAGGGAAAATACTTAGGCTGGCGCCAACCAGCAGCCACAGCCCCACCACCAGAGCCGGGACTTTTAGGCTAAAGAACTCGACCCTGCCGTTTCGGTTAATAAGCTGTAGGACGATGATGGTGCCCAGCATCAGGAGCGCGCTGTCGAGCCATCCAATGGTAGTGCCTACGGTGAAGAACATGCTTTTTAAAGCCGCCACGACCAATTTCGTGATGGAGAAGACGGAAGCCTCGTTGTGAACACTGGCAGCCCGGGCCACATTGCCCGGCGAGAATATGGCCAGTGAGGCGCTGACCAACACCGCGACAAACAGCGTCAGCGCGTTTGCAAAGCCTTTTTTAGAGAACCAGGAATAAACCAGGTTCGTCGTGGCAATCCACAGAATTGCCATGGTGATGACATCGTAGCAGCCGATAGCCAGAAAGGCGAATAGGGCGCTGAGCAGCAGGCAGAGCTTGCTGCCAGTCGTCTTCAATCCATACAAAAAACCAAGAAACAGGACACTGAACACCAAGCCGATAGTGTAAGCCGTTGACCCTCCAGACCAGTAGAACACCGCCCCCACGTTGGTCAGGCCGCAGATGAAAAGAATCATCATGAGCAGGCCAAGATGGAATCCGTCGCGCCGGTTCAACACCATCGCGCAGGCCACATAAAAGGCCAGCAGCATGGCGAGTAGCATGCCGATAGCCAAAGCCTTTTCGAGAAACAATGAGTTCTGGTAAGTCAGCGGGCTAAGTGCTGCTTTGACCATTAGCTCGGTGTAGCGCCCGGTCCAACCCAGGTAATGCATTTTGATAAAACCGTAGGCCCCTTCCTTTAATAGGATATTAGCATTGCGGTAGCCATCGTGAATACTGGGATGATTGAAAAAGCCCAAGAGCACAAACGGCAAAATGCAAAGCAACAGCGCACACTTCCAGACCTGTCGCCAAGCATTAATTATGAACATATCTTCGACTGTTACCTATATCCCCTGTTTTGAGCTAAGCCAATTCAGGTTAGTTTTTTTAAACTGGGTAGCCCTTTCGTGCCAGATGTACTGGCCTTGGCTGGCCGGCACATCTGGCACTCGCTTTCGGATGGCTGGACCGGTTACATGAAAGAACAAACTTAACCCATAATCCTCACAAACTGGCAACAAACGCCATTTTGAGCAACAAAACCGGCCCTTTCGCCCTTCTGCTTACTAGGGCAAAAGGCAACTACCGCTACTCGCATGCCCAGAACCAGCCGGGTGTGCCATTGTTTAATAGTCCTGCATGTGTCTTGCCGTGGGCACAGGAGGATGGGTCAGCGATATGGAGTCGATGCGGAAGTAGGCAGCGAGGTTCAGATTGGCAATGTTCGTCGCGCGGGGCTCAAGGTCGTGTAGGAAGATAGTCATCGGGTATTGGTATGCCCGCTCGACCAGCGGGGGCAATGCCACAGTGGGCTGGCCAGCCTGACGAGCCGACTGGATGGCAGCGTACCGGGCCTGATACGCCCGGCTATACGCTGGGGCTCGGAAGGCTAAATCGACATAGGCGCGGTTCACGGCGCTACCGCTGCCCAGCAGAATCAGCACGAAAAATAGTATCCGCAGGCTGCTGGACAGTGCGTGTGGCATGGCCTGCAGCCAGGGATGCCAGCGACTGCTAACCCCAATCAGGTACTGAATTAACAGAAACCAAGTGGGCAGGAACAGAAAGTACGTGTAGTTCCAGATTCGCTGCGGGATGTCGTTGCTAAACAAGAGCGTAGGCACACCCATTAGCAGCATGAAGCCTGCTAACAGGATGACGGCCAAGAGCAAGGAATGCGGGTAGCGGAGCCACTTAAGGCCGGAAGCCGAGTTGGCGTAGTGAGCATGAACCCGCAGAGCAACCGGTACAAACAATATTGTGGCCACCCACAGCAGGGCATTATTGCTCCATTCGGTCCAGTGTCCTTGAGTGACGTACACGTCTTTAACCACCACGACCACGAGGCGACCAATGCCGAACTTTAGTCCGTTGGCCGTCGTCACATCGGCTCTCACGAAGTTCCCCGGCGCCAAGATAGAGGCGGCACCGCCAGCGGTTGCAGCCAGCACCCACCCCAGAATAAGCCCCCGGTTACGAGCTGGCCCCAGAAGCAAAGCCAAGACGATGCCTCCCATTACCCCCCCGATGTAAGCTTCATTACAGCCGATAAGGGCGACTATAATCAGCGTCGTGAGCATGCCCCAACCCCAGCGGGCCGCAGCTGTTGCCACCTGCAGGGCGCGGCCCGCCGCGCCTACCAATAGCAGGGTCATAATGCAGCCCATGGTGTAGACCGCCGCGCCGCAATACCAGTAAATGGCTGTGGCCAGCAAGGGCATGCCGTATAAGAACAGTAGCACGCCCCATAAGGCAAACCGAGCCCGCTCCGAGCGACGAAAAGTGAGCACGGCCCCCAAAGCGAAATACGCAGAGCCCAACAGCCCCAGCAGCCAGCAAACGGGAGCTAGCTTAATCAGCACCAGCCACGACTGCAGGTCTGAAAACCCATACCCGAAGGCGTACAGCATACTGCTGGTATAGCGCCCGGTAGCCTGGGTGTATAGCAGCGTCTGAAAATGAAAGAACCCCTCGGTCCGCCCCCGCATGGCATCCAAGAAATCATCATCCGTGGGATGGTTGTAGGCACTGATTAAAAAGAACGGCAGTAACGAAACCAGTAACAAGCCCCACTCCAGCTTTCTTGAAGTGACAAAGCGCAACACATGGTTCCTAAAAGACCTCATCATTTGATTACGGGCATTTGTGAGTGAATTGGGAAGCGTAGGCCTATTCCGGGGCAGTGGGCTGGTAGCTCAGGATGTGAGTCAACTCCCCCAAACGGAAACCCAGTTGCTGAGCGTTATGGATAACCGCACCGTTGGTAGCCTGAGTTGTCATCAACACGACCTCCCCTCCCCTTTCGCGGGTGTGCCACAGAGTTTCGAAAACCAGGTTCCGGTGCCAGCCTCGGTTCTGTGGCCCCACCGCAGTCAGCACCACGCGGCCCAGCTTGGTCTTCAAGAGTTGGGCATCCTCGTCGAGGTAACTGACGGCAAGGAAGCTGTCAACAACCGTATTCTCTGGTACCAGCACCACATCGCAGAATCCGCGGGTCGAAGCGGCGGCATACTCACCCAGAAACGCATCGGCCTGCTCAACCGAGAAGATGGGGTCGGCGTGAAAGCGGTCAAACAAGTTCTTGTTATGAGCCGAAACCTGCCGCAGCAATTCCGCCTCATCAGCCCGGGCGGCCCGCACTGGGTGCCGGGGGCCAGCCAACTGGCTTAAGTTATCCTGATAATACTGCAGTCGGCTTTCCACCACGCTCCACTGGGCTTGGCCCATTGCAAAGAGCAGTTGCGGGTCTTTGGCGGCCACCTCACAGTAGCAGTGCTCAATCTGGTTGGTCGTCAGCAAACGGTTAAATTCCTCAACGGCCGCCGTTAAGCTGGCGGGCGGCAGGCCCGCGTCGAACAGCACGGCGTGGAGCCGCGCCATACGCAACCCAAAAAACTGGGAGTCCCAGGGTAAGTCAGCGTAGAGAAACCAGACTGAGGTGGCCGCTGCTCCTAGTTGAACAGCGTGATGGTGGGGCTGGCTGCCGAATTCGCGCAGCCGCGACCAGAGCAGCTTTTCCAACGCCGCGGGCTGGGCTGCCAGCCGCCGAACGGCCAGGTAAGGCACCAAAGGGGCCAAGGCGGACTCCCGGCTGGCTAGTTGTGCGTCGAACCCCATATGCGGCGAAATTCCTGGTAGTTACGAATGTAGTCGCTCTCGTCGTAGCCAGTAGAAGCAAATACCAGTTGCACGGCGGAATGCGAGTACTGCATGGTGTGCCAAGCGTGCGGCGGCACGTAAAGCCCCACATTGGGGTCTTCGAGCCGGAAGGTCTGAATGGTGCCATCGGCCAGTTCCGTAGTGACAATGATGCGGCCGGCGGCGGCAACCAGAATCTGCTCAGTTCGGTGGTGAGCATGACGGCCGCGCACGATGCTTTCGGGGGTGTAGTATGTCCAAAATATCCGTTCAATCTGGAATGGCAGCGGCAGCCGGCCCGCTTCGCCTACTGAGATATAGCCAATGTCGGGCGCGCCAAGCTTGGGGAATTCAATCAAGTAAGGGGCAAAGTAATCAGACATAATAGGCAAGAGAGTTGATGGGTTCGGTACGAATGGCTAACAGCAGTAATCTATGGTAACGTGGCAGGCGGTGCTTTGCCGGAATACGATACTTCAGGAACCCGGCGGGGCATGAATAATCTTGTTTAAAATTGCTATCCGTGGCAGCATTTGATTTTCAACGGAAAACACTTCAGCAAATTTCATTCTGCCGTTGCGGCCCAACTCAATCAGCCGGTCGTATTTCTCGTAGTAGTCCGTGAGAGTATCGGCGAGATGCTGCGGGTCGTTGTTGAT
>Ga0326733_1000319_pt1 | contig 14540 bp, 13 predicted proteins | sample 14_GP2_308_FD_207946 | JGI IMG/M metagenome (GOLD analysis project Ga0326733, IMG submission 207946) | Glacier ice microbial communities from Ngari, Tibet, China - 14_GP2_30.8 | ecosystem: Environmental > Aquatic > Freshwater > Ice > Glacier | place: China: Ngari, Tibet | collected 2018-07-17 | reverse complement strand
GGGAGTGGAAAGAAAAATCCGGCTCCACCATCACCGGTCAAATGCGCCGCCTCGGCACATCGCCAGACTGGAGCCGCGAATACTTCACGATGGATGAACCGCGCTCTAAAGTCGTGACTGAAGTTTTCGTCCGTCTGGTCGAACAAGGCCTGATCTATCGCGGCAAGCGTCTGGTCAACTGGGACCCGGTACTCGGCACCGCAGTGTCGGATCTGGAAGTCGTGTCGGAAGAAGAAGACGGCCACATGTGGAACATCCGCTATCCATTGGCGGACGGTTCGAAATATAAATTCCCGATTGCATTCGATGAAGAAGGCAATGCCACCGAATGGGAAGAACGCGACTTCATCGTCGTCGCCACCACACGTCCGGAAACCATGCTGGGCGACGTCGCTGTGGCAGTCGATCCTAGCGATGAACGCTATCAGCACTTGGTTGGTAAATTGCTGACCTTGCCTTTGTGCGATCGCACGATACCTATCATTACCGATGATTACGTCGACAAAGAATTCGGTACCGGTTGCGTAAAAATTACACCGGCACATGACTTCAACGATTACGCAGTAGGTCAACGCCATAACCTGGACAAGATCAGCATCCTGACGCTGGATGCGAAGATCAACGATGCCGCACCTGTCGCTTATCAAGGCATGGACCGTTACGTTGCACGCAAACAAATCGTCGCCGATCTCGATGCACAAGGCTTGCTGGAACTGGTCAAGCCGCACAAATTGATGGTCCCACGCGGCGACCGTACCAATGCCGTGATCGAGCCGATGCTGACCGATCAATGGTTTGTTGCGATGACAAAACCAGCGCCGGAAGGCACGCACTTCCCGGGCAAATCAATCACTGAAGTCGCACTGGAAAAAGTCGCCAGCGGTGAAGTGAAAATGCTGCCGGAAAACTGGACCAATACCTACAACCAGTGGCTCAATAATATTCAGGACTGGTGTATTTCGCGTCAACTTTGGTGGGGTCATCAGATTCCCGCATGGTATGACAGCGAAGGAAAAGTCTACGTCGGTCGTAACGAAGACGAAGTAAAAGCAAAAGCCGCCGCAGCGGGTTATCACGGTACATTGACGCGTGATGAAGACGTGCTCGACACGTGGTTCTCTTCCGCGCTGGTGCCGTTTTCCACACTGGGCTGGCCTGAAGAAACGCCGGATTTCAAAACCTTCCTGCCATCGTCAGTGTTGGTCACGGGTTTCGACATTATCTTTTTCTGGGTTGCACGCATGGTCATGATGACCACGCACTTCACGGGCAAAGTGCCGTTCAACACGGTGTATGTACACGGCTTGATCCGCGACAGCAGCGGTCAAAAAATGTCCAAGTCGAAAGGCAATACGCTAGATCCTATCGACCTCATCGATGGCATCAGCCTGGATAATCTGGTCGCGAAGCGCACGGTCGGTCTGATGAATCCCAAGCAGGCGGCGAGCATAGAGAAAGCGACACGCAAGGAATTCCCTGCTGGTATCGCTGCTTATGGCACCGACGCCTTGCGCTTCACGATGGCTAGCTATGCGTCGCTGGGCCGCAACATCAATTTTGATCTGGCGCGAGCCGAAGGTTATCGCAATTTCTGCAATAAATTGTGGAACGCCACGCGCTTCGTACTGATGAATTGCGAAGGACACGATTGCGGTTTCCTCGATGCGCCATGCGCTGCCGGGGACTGTGATCCGGATGGTTACACTGACTTTTCGCAAGCAGATCGCTGGATCGTTTCCAAACTGCAGCGCACCGAAACGGATATCGCCAAAGGTTTTGCCGACTACCGTTTCGACAATATTGCATCGTCGCTATATCAATTCATCTGGGATGAATATTGCGACTGGTATTTGGAAGTTGCGAAGGTACAAATCCAGACCGGCACAGAAGCACAACAACGCGCGACCCGTCGCACCTTGCTGCGTGTTTTGGAAACCATCTTGCGTCTGGCACATCCGGTGATCCCGTTCATCACTGAACAGTTGTGGCAAACCGTTGCACCTCTGACCGGCCGCAAAATGAATATGGCTGGTGATGCAGTGTGCGATTCAATCATGATGCAACCGTATCCGGAATCGCAAGCAAGCAAGATCGATGAGGGAGCCGAAGCGTGGATGCATGAATTGAAAACCATGACGGATGCGTGCCGTAATCTGCGCGGTGAAATGCAATTGTCGCCAGCCTTGCGGGTACCGCTGGCAATGGAAGCAACAGATGCTGCACAAACAGCTCGCCTGCAATCGTTTGCGCCTTATCTGCAAGCGCTGGCCAAACTGTCGGAAGTGATTGTTGCGGACAAATTGCCAGAGTCGCCAGCACCCGTTTCCATCGTCGGTACCGCGAAGCTGATGCTGAAAGTAGAAATCGATGTCGCCGCAGAACGTGAACGCTTGAGCAAAGAAATCGCGCGCCTTGATGGTGAAATCACCAAAGCCAATAGCAAGCTAGGCAATGAAAGTTTTGTCGCGCGCGCGCCGGTTCAAGTTGTCGCACAAGAGAAGGAACGCGTTGCCAACTTCTCAGCGACTCTGGAAAAATTGCGCGAGCAATTCGCCAAGTTGTAGGTTCACTTCAGATGTCGCGTTATCAAGGCCGACATTTTTCATAAGTAAAATGTCGGCATAAAAAAGCCTGACTTCAGTAATGAAGTCAGGCTTTTTTTCCATTTGACCGGCTGCTTAAAATTAATCAGCGCATACAAGAAGCATATCGAACGGGCATCACACAAATGACAATGTGATTCCAGGCAAAGCCACACCTGAAAAAGCGGTAGACCATGTTTGCCCCGCCTTGACTGGATAGGCATCCGTCAATGTGCCGGTCGTAATAATTTCACCGGCGGCCAGTGGCTCAAACTGCGGCTGCGACTTCAGAGTTTCGTGCAGATTCAACAGGGCATGCAATGGACTATCCGACACATTGCTGCCAAATCCCGCGCTATGCAGCGTGAACTCTGCGCCTTCGCTATACGATAGCGACACACTGGCAGCAGTCAAAATGTCTGCCAGATGACGGCGCGTTGCCGATGACAGCACATGTGGCTCGCCTATGATCAAGCTGCCATGCAAACCAAATGCGGCAACGGCGTCAGCTGCTTCAAACTTCCAGCCGGGAAAAGGACACGCGACCAGTTCAAAACCATGTGCCATCCACTCTATGCAATCCGCGATGTCGTCCAGTGTCGCGTCTTTCTTTGGCGCCTTGGCGAGTTTGAATACAATCTCCGGCTCGATCCGCGGCTGTACAGAACCGGCCAGACTTTGCACGCCGTGATTGCCGTCCGCATAACGTATCGTTTCCTCATACATATGCGACCAGATCGGTCCGGTGATCGGCTCACGCTCGCCATAATTCGGCCAAATCTTGCGATTGGTAAAACCAATCTTGCGGCCTATAGGCGTCTCTCCCTGCGCCGTGCGGATATCGACGATGCACTTGGCTATGTCGTAACCGTCGACTATCGACAATGGCGCTTGCGTGCTGATGCAGGGAATTTGCTGCGAACCCGCTCGGGCGGCCAGTAACTGGTGCGCGTAGCGGTTGGCTTGGGTAGACATCAACATGGCAGACTCGCGCAAAGGTGAATGAAGCAAATGGATTGCTTTCGACGCAACATTCTTACACAAGGTTCACATCCTGCGAAGATGCAAACTATGACATGTCAGATGAAAATTTTTAATGCAAAAGAGACGCTTGTTTCATGCTGCAAAGACACTTTCTTCTGCGCACTGGCATTTGGACCAGAAACTCAAGTCTGCTTGCGCAAGCGCGCCAAAAACCTATCCAGCTGATTCGCAAACGCACGTATATCGCTTTGGCTAAATGCTGCAGGGCCACCGGTTTCTACACCGCTGCTGCGCAACTCATCCATGAAAGTACGCATCGTCAGAAATTGCTCGATATTATCTCTGGTATAAAACTCGCCGCGCGGATTGAGTGGATGACCGCCTTTTTCCAGCACATCGGCTGCCAAGGGGATATCGGCGGTGATGACAACGTCCCCCGCCTCGACCAGACGCACAATTTCATTGTCGGCGACATCGAATCCGGCTGGCACTTGTATCGCCTTGATGAAGCGCGAAGGCGGCGTGCGCAATAATTTATTGGCCACCAGCGTGACTTGCACTTCCAATCGATCGGCGACGCGAAACAAAACGTCCTTGATGACATTTGGACATGCGTCGGCGTCAACCCAGATTTGCATGGAATTCTTTCAAATGAAATGAGATGCGGCGCAATATTGCCGATGCGGGTAAAGCGAACTTTATTGCCCGCCCCACAACTCGCCGTTAGGGCCGGTTTGCGGTGCCGTGACGCCAAAATGCGCATACGCCACCGGAGTTGCAATACGGCCGCGTGGCGTACGTTGCAGAAAGCCTTGTTGAATCAAATAAGGTTCCAGCACGTCTTCGATCGTGTCGCGCTCCTCGCCGATGGCAGCGGCCAGATTATCCAGGCCGACAGGGCCACCGTTGAATTTAAACAGCACCGCTTCCAGCAATTTTCTATCCATTACGTCGAAACCTACCGGATCAACATCCAGCATCACCAGCGCGGCATCGGCCATGGCCTTGGTAATTTCACCGCTGCCTTTGACTTCGGCATAATCGCGCACGCGGCGCAGCAGGCGATTCGCGATACGCGGTGTACCGCGGCTGCGCTTGGCAATTTCAAACGCGCCTTCTTCATCGATGGGCACATTTAACAAAGACGAACTGCGCGTAACGATCTTGGTCAATTCGAGCGGCGTGTAAAATTCTAGCCGCGCAACAATGCCGAAGCGATCACGCAAAGGATTGGTCAACATGCCGGCACGTGTAGTCGCACCGACCAAAGTGAAAGGTTGCAAGTCTAGCCGCACCGAGCGCGCGGCAGGACCTTCACCGATCATGATGTCGATCTGATAGTCCTCAAGTGCCGGATATAAAATTTCTTCAACCACTGGCGACAGGCGGTGGATCTCGTCGATGAACAAGACATCATTGGCTTCGAGATTGGTCAACAAGGCTGCGAGGTCGCCAGCGCGTTCCAGTACAGGCCCGGAAGTCTGGCGCAGGTTGACGCCCATTTCACGCGCAATGATGTGCGCCAGTGTCGTCTTGCCCAAACCCGGCGGGCCGAACAATAAAGTGTGATCCAGTGCTTCGCGTCGTTGGCGTGCAGCGGTGATGAAAATTTCCAGCTGGCCACGAATTTTTTCCTGGCCTACGTATTCGTCCAGATGTTTGGGACGAAGCGCGCGCTCTACCGCCTCTTCATTTGCAGAAGCAGGCGTGGCGGCAATAATGCGTTGTTCGCTGAAGTCGTCGGTTTGAATACTCATGGGCGCATTGTAGCGTGTGGACTACGGGATTGAATCAAGGCGTTACTAGAAGGCTTAACACAAAGCGTTGGTGACGCTGCAAGCCAAAGCCAGATTCAGGCTTTCGATAAAGCCTTCAAGGCCAGCTTGATGCCATCAGAAACGCCGGTGCCAGCCGGCACTTGTTTCATCGCGAGCATTGCTTCCTTGTCGGAGTAACCGAGTGCGAGCAGCGCATTCAAAATGTCTGACGTTGCATCGCTATGAATTGCGCCACCGGCCGCGCCCAAATCAGCGCCAAGTTTGCCCTTCAATTCCAGCAGCAAACGTTCGGCAGTTTTTTTGCCTATGCCTGGAATTTTGGTCAGGCGACCAGCTTCTTGCACCGTGATTGCATGCGACAAATCGGCGACTGACATGCCGGATAAAATCGACAATGCAGTACGTGCACCTATGCCGGTGATTTTGACCAGTTGCTTGAATACGACGCGCTCTTCGGCATTGCCGAAACCAAACAGGATGTGCGCATCTTCGCGCACCGTCAGGTGCGTCAGCAAGACCACTTTTTCACCGAGGCTAGGCAGGTTATAGAAGGTACTCATGGGTACATTCACTTCGTAACCGACACCATTGCAATCGACCAGCAATTGCGGTGGATTTTTTTCAAGCAGAATTCCGGAAAGACGACCTATCATTGCGATGACCTTGTAGAAATGATTGAATGCTTGATGCTTTTATTAGTGCCAGGCGTTACCTAAAGAAGATCGCTTGGTAGCTTGCGACATTATCCGACCAAGCGACCACCACGTACGCGCAAACCTTTTTTCGCCAACTCCGGCGCTAACGCACCGAGCGCGGCTAATGCCTCGCCACTATGCGCGTGACAGATTGCCACACCCAAAGCATCGGCCGCATCGGTGCCGGGCAAACCGGATAATTTCAACAGCCGCTGCACCATATCCTGCACCTGTGCTTTTTGCGCTTTACCTTGCCCTACCACCGCCTGCTTAACCTGTAGCGCAGTGTACTCGGCCACCAATAAGTCAGCGCTCACTAATGCACAAATCGCGGCACCACGAGCCTGACCAAGTAAAAGAGTTGATTGCGGATTGACGTTGACGAAGACTTTTTCTATCGCCGCACAATCGGGATTGTAGGTCGCAATAACTTCAGTAACACTCAGAAGTATCGTTTTTAAACGCTGCGGCAAATCGGCATCCGGCGTCTTGATCGTGCCCGATGCGATGTAGGTAAGCTTGTTGCCATGCTTCTCGATCACACCGAAACCGGTAGTACGCAAGCCGGGATCGATGCCGAGAATTTTCATATTGGATATGTAGGCCGAGTTGAGAATGATGCGGCCTTGGCCGCATCAAGCTTTTTCTTAATTTTTTGCTTAATGACGGAAATGACGGGCGCCGGTCAGCAGCATCACAATGCCGTGTTCATCGGCAGCATCGACTACTTCCTGATCACGCATCGAACCGCCCGGATGAATCACCGAAGTCGCACCGGCTTCAACCACCACATCAAGACCATCACGGAACGGGAAGAAAGCATCCGATGCAACCGCAGTACCAACCAGCGACAAGCCGGCGTTCTGTGCCTTGATAGACGCGATACGCGCTGAATCGATGCGGCTCATCTGACCTGCGCCTACGCCCATCGTCATGCCATTCGCACAGAACACAATCGCATTCGATTTAACGAACTTGGCGACACGCCATGCAAACATCAGGTCTTGCAATTGCTGCGGTGTCGGCTGTTTTTTGCTGACGACTTTCAATTCGCCCAATGCAACGTTTTTCGCATCCGGTGATTGCACCAGCAAGCCGCCGCCTACACGTTTGAAGTCGTGACTGTTGACTGCAATACCGAGCGGAATTTCCAGCAAGCGGACATTTTGTTTCGCAGCAAATATTTTCTTCGCTTGCTCGGTAAACGATGGCGCAATCAGCACTTCAACAAACTGTTTGGCAACCGCTTCCGCCGTATTGCCATCCACTTCGCGATTGAAAGCGATAATGCCGCCGAAGGCTGAGGTCGGATCGGTTTGCAGCGCCTTGCTGTACGCCTCGAACGGCGTAACACCGATCGCGACACCACAAGGATTGGCGTGCTTGATGATGACGCAGGCTGATTCGTCGAAAGTCTTGACGCATTCCCACGCTGCATCGGCGTCGGCGATATTGTTGTACGACAGTTCCTTGCCTTGCAGTTGCGTGTAGTTGGCCAATGCGCCGATTTGCGGATTGCTCTCGCGATAAAAGGCTGCGGACTGATGCGGATTTTCGCCGTAGCGCATTTCCTGCACTTTATCGAAATGCAGATTCAAGGTCGTTGGGTAAGCACTGCGTGTTGCATGCTTTTTGTCGTCACCCAGCGAAGTGAAATAATTGGTAATCGCGCCATCGTACTGCGCGGTATGTGCGAATACTTTTTTCGCCAAAGTGAATTTGGTTTCAAAAGTAACTTCGCCCTTATTCGCGTACAACTCGCGCAATACTTGTGCATAGTCGGATGGATCGCAAATGACGGTGACGTCCTTATGATTTTTTGCCGATGAACGCAGCATTGCCGGGCCGCCGATATCGATGTTTTCAATCGCATCTTCCAGCGAACATTCTGCACGCGCAATCGTTTGCTGAAACGGATACAGATTCACAACCACCATATCGATGTTAGGAATGCCGTGCGCTTCCAATGCTGCAACATGCTCTGGAAAATCGCGGCGCGCCAGAATGCCACCGTGTACTTTTGGGTGCAAAGTCTTGACGCGACCGTCCAACATTTCCGGGAAGCCGGTGTAGTCGGCAACTTCCGTTACCTTGATACCATTTTCAGCCAGCAATTTTGCCGTGCCGCCGGTGGACAGAATGTTGACGCCCATCTCGGACAATGCACGTGCAAAATCGAGCACGCCAGTCTTGTCGGAAACGGAAATGAGAGCTTGTTTGATCATGATGAAATTATCTGGAGTAATTTAAATAAGATGCAGGCGCAATGCGATGCGCTCGTTCGAGGATATTGACTGTCTGCAGTCCTACGCCCTTAGCTTATTGCTTCATGTTGGAAACAATGATTACAGCGGGGGTTTTACAACGATTTAAAACGAAATCCACAGCGGAAAATATGACTACATTTACAAGCTTTTACAGCATATCGTGCTGCTGCAATTTCTTGCGCAGCGTATTGCGATTAATGCCCAGCATGTCGGCGGCGTGCGACTGGTTGCCTTCGGCGCGCTCCATCACGGCTTCGAGTATCGGTTTCTCGACAGTAAAAACCACCATCTCATAAACGTTAGATGGCATCTGCTCGCCCAGATCCTTGAAATATTTTTCCAGGCTTTTCTTGACGACGTCTTGAATATTGTCTTTGCTCATGTGCTTGGTTGATTGGGCGTTTTTATAATCGTTTTTATAAATTCTCGAAGCCTGCCATCATCATTTCAAACCATCAATGACAATACCAAGCCCGGTTATCAGGCGGCCAACTTTTCTGCAGTTGGACGATATTGTAACCGTTCGCCGTGAGTCAGCTGCAAATCAAAAAAGGTATTCACGGCGGCCAATTGTTGTTCGCAGTCTTCCAGGCGATTCATTTGCTGGCGAAATTCTTCGCCACCTATCAGTTCGCGCACATACCAACCGATATGTTTGCGTGCGGTACGAACACCTAAATACTCACCGTAAAAAGCATAATGCGCACATAAATGCTCATCCATCAAAGTGCGCACTTCAGAAATCATGGGCGCAGGCAAATAAGTACCGGTGCGCAAATAATGATCTATTTCGCGAAATATCCACGGCCGCCCCTGCGCGGCGCGGCCGATCATGATTGCATCCGCACCGGTTGTATCCAGCACAAACCGGGCTTTCTCTGGGGTCGTGATGTCACCATTAGCGACCACCGGAATACCTACCGCAGCTTTGACCGCCTTGATCATGTCATACTCGGCATCGCCGCTATAACCATCGGCACGCGTACGTCCGTGCAAGGTCAACATTGCGATGCCACTTTGTTCCGCGATGCGCGCAATATTCAACGCATTCTTGTGCGCTCTATCCCAACCGGTACGAAACTTCAGCGTGACCGGAACATTCACTGCAGAAACCACTCTTTCGAGAATCTCCGCCACCAGCGACTCATGTTGTAGCAAGGCAGAACCGCACCAGCTGTTGCAGACTTTCTTGACCGGACAGCCCATATTGATATCGATGATTTGCGCACCGCGATCAACATTAAATTTTGCGCACTCAGCCAGCATCGCAGGATCCGCACCGGCGATCTGTACCGCCTTAGGCTCAACCTCGCCATCATGATTTGTTCTGCGCGTGGATTTATCAGTCGCCCACAAACGCGGATTGGACGCAGCCATTTCCGACACTGCATAACCCGCTCCCAACTGCTTGCACAATTGGCGGAACGGCCTATCCGTCACCCCAGCCATGGGGGCGACAAATACATTGTTCGGGAGGGAATAGGGGCCGATATTCACGAGACGGGCTGACAACAAGAAAAACGATATTTTATCTGCATCCGCCAACAGGGCCGGCGTGTTTTGATTTAAATGCTGTCAAACAAGATGAAATACGACAAATGCGGCTTACTGTTTTAAGCAATATCTATTTTTGTTATCAATCCGTCTACTTCAAAGCCTACGCCAGATTGTCGCTGTCATCCAGCGCGGCGTGTGAAAGATGGGCAACGTCGGCCCATTTCAGAATCTGGAATTTCGTGCCATCCCAGCTCACGCGATTGATACCCGCATTGAGCACATCGAAATCGCGCGGATGTTCGAGACCCATGTTCTGCGCGCGACGATATACAGAATCGAGTACGCCTCCGTGCGTAACGACTGCAACTTTACGATAACCGTTGGCACTAGCCAGAATCGTAATCGCGTCAACCGCGCGCGTTGAAAATTCGCGCAGAGTCTCTGCGTGAAACTTGCCTTGCGGATAGCGCGCATCAATATCGCGCCTTTGCCACGCGGCGTAATCGTCCGGGAAGCGCGCGTCAATTTCCGGATGAATCAAGCCCTCGAATGCACCGAAGCAGCGCTCGCGCAAACCCTTGTCCAAATGAATATGCATGCCACGCTGAATCGCAATAGCTTGCGCAGTTATGAAAGCGCGTTTCAAGTCGCTGGAAAAAATCGCATCCAGCGGTTCGTTCAGCAAGGCACGACCCAGCGCGGCAGCCTGACGCACGCCTTCGCGATTTAAATCGATATCGGTATGCCCTTGCAGACGCTTCTCGACATTCCAATCGGTTTCGCCGTGGCGAATCAACAATATTTCGATCATCTTCTCATTGTATTAAATCGACACGTCCGGGTTCAATGTGTAGCGTCCAGACAGGCAGACTTGTTCCAGCACATGCTCGGCGATTGCGTCCCGCACTTGCGCGCCGGTGAACTTGCCGTCCACCGATACCGCCGCGATATCCAGAGCGAACAAGGTGAATATATAGCGATGCGCAATTGAATCGTTCCACGGAGGACACGGGCCATCGTAACCGAAATAATCGCCGACCATCTGCGCATCTTGCGCAAACCAGCCTGTGTAATCGTTGATGCCGTGACGCGGATTAATCTGCGCGCTTTTGATTGGAGAGTCGGCAATGGCAGGACCGGATTTTCCGCGTGGCGTCACGCTAGCGCAAAACGATGCGGCGGCTATCTGCGTTGTATGGGCAGGTAAGTCCACTAACACCCAATGAAAAAAATCAACGCGCGGCAAATCGGCTGCTACGGTTTTGCCTTCCTGATTTACATCGTCACCTCGCGACGGCACATCGGGATCGTGAATGATCAATGCGAATGACTTGGTGCCGGCCGGCACATCGCTCCAAGCCAAATGAGGATTTTTATTATTCGATAGCGCAACATGTGTCGTCGGATCAATCACGCAAAATGCATACTCGCCAGGAATTGCAGCGCCGTCTTTGAAAGAATCACTCCATAGCTTCATCATGTGCTCAACCCTCAATTCTTAATTTATTTGAATCGCTTCAACTACATTTAAATTTTGTTGCGCACGCTAACGCGTCATTTTAAATCGACGGTTTGACCTGCAACCAGACTGTCACCGGACCATCGTTAGTCAAGGTGACTTGCATGTCCGCGCCAAACCGTCCTGTCGCCACATGCAGATGTTTCTTCCCTGCCTGCTCGACAAAATAATCAAACAAAGAACGCGCCAATTCAGGTGAAGCAGCTGGGGTAAATGAAGGGCGCGTACCTGATTGCGTATTTGCTGCCAGCGTAAATTGCGGCACCAGTAACAAACCGCCCGCGACATCCATCACGCTAAGATTCATCTTGCCACCATCGTCAGAAAATACACGATAAGACAACAGCTTGCTCAGCAATGCGTCCCCTTCCTTTTCTGTATCACCGCGTTCGGCACAAACCAACACCATCAAACCCGCATCAATCGCTCCGACGGTTACGTCGTTCACAACAACACTGGCACGCGTCACACGCTGCAGCAAGGCAATCATGCGGCGACTTTATGAAAATTTATCGCGAACAACAATCCGATCAAGACAACGTGACGCGCGCAAACTTGCGCTTGCCAACTTGCACCACCACTGTGCCTGCAACCACTTTCAAACCCTTGTCGCTGACGACAGCACCATCGATGCGCACGCCGCCCTGCTCCACCATACGTAAAGCTTCTGATGTCGACGGGCACAGATTGGCCTGCTTCAATAACTGACCTATGCCTAGAGGCGCGCCGCTTAATGCAACTTTAGCAATCTCGTCGGGAATGCCACCTTTGGAACGGTTGACGAAATCAGCCAGCGCATCTTCAGCAGCTTGCGCCGAATGGAAGCGCGCAACGATTTCCTGAGCCAGCAAGACTTTGACATCGCGTGGATTGCGGCCGCCATCAATTTCTTTTTTGAACTGGGCGATTTCGGCCAGTGTACGGAAGGACAGCAGTTCGAAATAACGCCACATCATCACATCGGAAATACTCATCAGCTTGGCGAACATCGTATTGCCCGGCTCGGTGATGCCGATGTAATTGCCTTTGGATTTCGACATCTTTTCGACGCCATCCAATCCTTCCAGCAAGGGCATAGTCAAGATGCATTGTTGTTCCTGACCATAGCTCTTTTGCAATTCGCGACCGACCAGCAAATTAAATTTCTGATCGGTACCGCCCAATTCGAGGTCCGATTTTAGTGCGACCGAATCGTAGCCTTGCATTAATGGATATAAGAATTCATGCAGCGAAATTGGCGTATTGGAATGAAAGCGTTTGGTGAAGTCTTCGCGCTCCAGAATTCGCGCAACCGTATACTTAGCGGACAACTCGATCATGCCGCGTGCACCCAGCGGATCGCACCATTCGGAGTTGTAACGAATCTCGGTGCGAGCAGGGTCCAGCACCAGGCTGGCTTGCGCAAAATAGGTCTTTGCGTTTTCGTCGATTTGTTCTTTCGTCAACGGTGGACGGGTGATGTTGCGACCAGAGGGGTCGCCAATCATGGACGTGAAATCACCGATCAAAAAAATCACCTGATGGCCCAGATCTTGCAACTGACGCATCTTGTTAAGTACAACAGTGTGGCCCAGGTGCAAATCCGGTGCAGTCGGGTCCAGGCCAAGTTTGATGCGCAAAGGCTTGCCGCTTTGTTCTGAGCGCGCCAGTTTTTGGGCAAATTCGGACTCGATTAACAATTCTTCAACGCCGCGCTTGGCGACCGCCAACGCCTCTTGTACAGAGTCGGAGAGAGACAATTGCATCGATTTGTTGCTAAAAGAAACATCCATATAGCGAATTTAAAATTGTAAAGTTTGTAAGAAATGGGGGTAAGAAAAGCCGAAGTAGGTACAATGCTTTCTTTATTTTAATTTCAGCGCCTTCTATCATTGCCGTGCATCATTAAATCACAGCATCCGAAAGAGAAACTGAACAAACGGCAGATTTTAACGTATTGCATGTTCACATTAAATAAATTACTGAGCTCCCGCTCCAGCAGCAAAAAACTTTTACTCGGCTCATCTCGCAAAACAGGCGTTGTTTCTGGCATCGCGCTTTTGCTCGCACTGTGTGCTTTTGGGGCGGCAGGCGTCGCCCCAATGGCCCCTGATGCTGATGACTTGCCGATCAAATCCATTACTCAGGAATTGGCTCTGCCTCAACTGGCCGATCAAATTGCTGCACTCGAAAATAGTTCGCAAAACTACATCAGCGAAGAACGTGTGCGGTCTGGCGATACCTTGGCGACATTGCTGGACCGTTTAGGCGTCGATGACAACGCAGCTGCAAATTTCATCAAGTCAGATCCGATTGCACGCAGCGTGATGCAGTTAAAAACTGGCAAACGCGTACAGGTTCAAACCAGTCAAGATGGTGAGTTAAATTGGCTGAGCAGCACGATTTCCGGTGGTCGCGATGATGCTGTTCGTAACATTGTGATTACCCGTGAAGGCGACAATTTCAAAGCCGTCGAAGCGCCGGCTGCAATGGAACGCCGCGTCGAGATGCGCTCGGGTACGATTAAATCGTCCCTGTTTGCTGCAACTGATGCTGCACAGATCCCTGATAATGTTTCGTCACAGATCGTCGATATGTTTTCTACCAGTATCGACTTTGGCTCCGACCTGCGTCGCGGCGATCGCTTTAATATTGTTTATGAAACCTTCTGGCAAAACGGCGAGTACGTTCAGGCAGGTCGTGTTTTGGCCGGCGAATTCATGAATGGCCCGGCTACGTATCAATCAGTCTGGTTCGAAGATCCTAGCAGCGCTCAGAGCGGCGGTTATTACGGCTTCGACGGCAAATCGTTGAAGAAGGCGTTCCTCAAATCGCCATTGGAATTTACGCGGATTTCTTCCGGCTTCTCACTGCGCAAGCATCCCATTTCCGGTTCATGGAAAGCGCATAAGGGTGTGGATTTCGCCGCAGCGACCGGCACGCCAATTCGTGCTGCTGGCGATGGCACTATCGATTTCGCCGCTAGTCAGGGCGGCTACGGCAATGTTGTCGTGATCAAGCACTGGTCAAATTACACGACCGCGTATGCGCACATGAGCCGCTTTGCGACGGGTTTGCGCAAAGGTGCAAAAGTCAGTCAAGGTCAGGTCATTGGCTACGTCGGCTCCACGGGCTGGTCAACCGGACCGCATTTGCACTATGAATTCCGTGTCAACAATGAAGCGCGCGATCCTATGTCGGTTGATATTCCGAATGCTCAGCCTTTGGCCGCTTCGCAG
>Ga0326733_1000318_pt1 | contig 14559 bp, 17 predicted proteins | sample 14_GP2_308_FD_207946 | JGI IMG/M metagenome (GOLD analysis project Ga0326733, IMG submission 207946) | Glacier ice microbial communities from Ngari, Tibet, China - 14_GP2_30.8 | ecosystem: Environmental > Aquatic > Freshwater > Ice > Glacier | place: China: Ngari, Tibet | collected 2018-07-17 | reverse complement strand
ACAAGAGCGTGAGAGGTGCTTTTACCTCTATTAGTAACGCTTTGCAAAGTCTCAGAATTAGCGGCTGTAAAAGCTGTTACAGGCTGATAAGCTGCTGAACCTAAACCACTAATCAATTGATAAGGAGCTAAAGCGGATGAAGAAATGTAATTAGCCGGATTTGAATTTTTAGGGTAATAATTGCCGTTTAAATAATTTATTAAATCAGTTTGATTGGTAACCGCGCCTGATATTTGACCCCAATTAGCGGTACCTCCCGCACCAGTGCCAGCGTTCCAGTTGGCAATATCTGCTAAAGAAATGCTTTTCACCCAACCCGGTACCGTTGGATCTGTTTCAGAAAAACCTTGTGTTGGATTGGCGGGATTTAGATTAAAAAAAAAACCGTCGATACCAACACCATCCTCCAAATCGCCCTCGGTGTAGCAGTCATCATCAAATAAATATTTATAGTCAAAGTTTTGAGCAAGTAAACCGTTCCCGTCTGGTACCTCAGGAATTGTTTTTGAGGTTACGGAAATGGGCAACAACTTACCGCCGGTGTATCTAAATTTAAAAGGAGATAGGTAAAAATCGCGATTAAAGCCTAATTCTCTACGACTTACAAAACCTGTGGCACAACTAAAATCATTATTTAAAGAAATATCAAAATTTAGCCTGTCGCCTTTCTTTATGTCATCACCGGCTTTCCTAATCCGCTGCGCCTCTGATTGTATAATTTCAATTTTGGAACTCGCCTTGCCATAAGTCAGCAAAGTGTTCACCGCTCCCCAGCTGCTCCAATAAGTAAAGTACCTAACATATTCTTTTAGTTGATAATCCAAAAAGAAAGTGCGGATTTCTGAAAGGCGAACAGCCACAGCAGGCGCAACAGGCACACTCTCTAACCATACCTCATATTTTTGGCAGGTTTTACCCGCAAGCTGTACGCTGGTGATGATCTGATCAAACTTAACATTAAAAGCAAATTTGCTTAAAGCGGTTAAGCTGCCAGAGCATGGCGTTAATAGCAGCGGAGTGCTATTATCAGTAAAATAAAACTTAGCTTTTAAGCTTGCATTTACTGTAGCCCTGGTATTTAAAAAGTATAAAAATTGAGGCTGATTGGTGCGGGTAAATTGTGTGCCATTGCCTTGGCGCAAAAATCTATCCTTAGCAAAATCGCCAGCATCAGGCTGAATGGCCAATAATAAATTAGAGGAGAAAGAGCTTTGATAGCTTAACCCGCCATAAGCAACTGTAAAATCTACGGTTTGAGTTAAAGCGGAAACTACACCATCAACACTTTCGGCATATTTTAAATAAAATTTCCTTACTGATTTTTTTACGGATAAAAAGGAAGTATCGGCAACGTCCATATAATCCGGCCCGGCATCTTCTAAAATTGCATGTAGCGTATCTTTTAAATCTGTTTGGGCTTGCCCTGCAGATGCAAAAATTAAAGGAAGGTTTTGTGTATTAATTAATTCAAAGGTAGTGTTGGCAGCATTCTGCACCCAAAGCTCTACATAAATGCGGTAATTTTCTTTTTCAAAACCTAAGCCATCTAAATAACTATCACTCTGAAATTTTACCGGAATAAAATTTTTAGAGAAATTGATGGTTGCTGGGATGAGGATAGTGGTTATTGCCATTGGTTGTGCCGCTTACGGTAGCCAATTTCCCGCATTTTTGGCGGGGACGAAAGGACAGATTATTGATACCACAACCGTGTAACCATACCATTCTAGGCTTATAGGGCCAACCGCCTGAATGCTTACATTCTCAATACGCATGTGGGCGTTTGTGCTATTAAATAAAGTGCGGGCGGTTTGGTTTTGGCGTATTTTCACCAAAAAATCTTCTACTATGGCCAAGGTTTCATTCCTGGCGTTTAATAGTAGGGTTTTGTCGCTCTCGCGTTTTAATACGGTAAACTGGCAGCTTATTTTATCAGTGTAGTTGTTACTGGCGTTATCATCCCAAAGCCTGTCGGGCACATCTAACAATAAACATTTATTGCTTTGCATGTAGCCCAATGCTTGGTCTATTGCTGTAAGCTCAAATGGATTATCAATATAAAAAAACGATTTGTTTTGCTCGCTATGCGCCAAGGCGATGTGCTTTGCAGCAAGGTTTTCAAAATAGGTTTTATATGCGGTTTCGGTAATCATGGCTTTTTACTTTAGGTTTTCAACATCCTCAATTTGCTTTACTACCCGCACTAAAAAAGTGTAGAGGTTGGTTTCTCCGGTTTCTTTGTAAGTGCCAAAAATGCCTCCAGCAACGCCTTGTATCATGGCATCATAATCAAACAGTATTTGCTTTTTACCGCTTTCGCCTTTTTTAAATAGCTTTTTAAATTTCGGATGATCCTGAATATAGTATCGGCAGCCCTCATAATTAAACAGGATGGCATACTTTAATGATGCGGGCAACCATTTGAAATATTTAGCTCGCCTGGCCATTTGGTACTCGTTATAATCAGCCCGCACATCGTTTTTAATTACTCCGCTTCGCTTAGGCCGGTAAAGGGTGGCTATTAAATAATGTAAATACTTCACATCATTTTGTTTGATGAAAAGCTGGTAATACAACTCGGTAACCCGATACTCATTGATGGTTAAGTTGCTGAGGCGGTTTGCCGGACCGTAATACTTTTTAAGCAGAAAGGTAAAGCTGGGTATCACCCAAAAAAAGCAGGTGTTTTTTTGTAGAAAACTAATTTTACTATGTATTTGATGGTGCTGCTCATCCTCTAGTTGCGCAAAAACTTTTTCTTTGATACCAAAAAATATAAAGGTGATGGCCTTTAACGCATCGGATACTTTGGTTTTTAATAGACAAACTTTTGCCCAAACGCGTAATTGCTTGGGCGTAATTTCAGCCCAGCTAGATGGCCCGCTGTAGTTGTGTATTTTTTGGTTGGCATCTGTTATGCGGAGGGTGAGCATATCAAAACCTGATTAAATCATAATTAACACCAACAGCCTGAAACCAATTTCTATCCGTAACATTATAATAGCTGTAACCGATAATGTTATATCTTTTAAAATCAAAGCTTGCGCCCGGCCCCACAAAGAATTTTTGGCTGTTAATTACATAAATACTTCTCAGCTGTAACCTTAAACCAAATTGAGGCTCTCTTTGCTCAATTTTTAATCGGTCAACTCCATTAATGGTATTTCTTTTGTCGTCGCTCCAAATATCTATGTAGCTTCTTTTTGCCCCGATAATCGGGAATTTCTTTTTCCAGTATTGGACGTAATTTAATTTGGCGTTATACTTATAATTAAATGTTGGAACCGTGTCTATGGTATCGGCTAGCTTAAATTTAACAGCTAAATAATTATCGTTATAAGTGTAATAAACCCGCTTTAATGAATCTATACTTTTTTTTAAAACAAGATTTTCCGCTGTTAAACCCATGTTGATAACAGTAATAGATTCAACCTGCTTTTTATTAATGTTTAAAGCTGATGCTGTAGAATCTACAATGCCTGGTCTAACTTCGTCATTGTTCAGAAAGCCTCTGGGTAAAATGTTTTCTGCTTCTGCAATGGTGACACGTTCCAATCCTTCTTTGCTAATTTTTCGGTTTAAAATAGTAGCCGAAATTTGAATTTGCTTATTTTGAAGGGCTTCTTTTTTATTTTTCTGATTAATTACAGCTTCCTTTTCAATACTGCTTTCGCGAAAGAAAAGGGTTGTAAAAATCAAAATAGCAATCGTTGGTATATACCAAAATCTTAATAAGGGTTTCATTTTTGCGCTGTTTTTAAACTGTCTGTTTCCGTTGTTTTTTTAATTATTTTAATTATTCCGGTGCTCACTAATAAGGCGTTATATAACTCGTTTTTTTCTTTTCGCTCTTCGTTTTTTTCTTTTCTTTCTTCTATTAATTGTATTCTTAATTGTGCTTTTTCTTCTTCACAATTTTTATTAACCAAAGAACTAGCTCCCGAAAATTGATAAACAAAAAACCACACCACACCCATTGCAACCATCAAAACATAAGCTAATGGATGCTTTGCAACTTCCTGAATGGTTATTTTTGCGTGTGGTTCTTCCATTAGTAAATTTTATAAAAATTCATATTATTTAAACAGGCATATCTACAACTGTAATAAAAATCTTTTCAGTTTTAACCGCGTTATTTAGCCTGATCATTAATCGGTTGTAGGTATCAACACTACCTCCAACAAAATCTACACTTTTTGTACTGCCAACTAAAATGCAGCCTTCGGTGTGCTCGGGCGTGTTGCCGTTGTGTATTCTAATCCCTTTAAAAAAAGGAGTGTCTAACAACAAAGGCATAAGCTTTTTAAAACGGGTGCTCATATTAATAATAACTTCATACCTACCGGCTAGTATTGCTGTTTTAGAATGGATCTTACTTTCTGCACAATCAAAATTTCCATTTCTGTTAACGTCCCTAATTACATCCTCAAGAGAGTGGCAAAAGAAAACACCGTTAATAATTAACTCGCCAATGGTGCTGTTTTTGGTGTAAATTTTTCTATTAAGTTTTAGTTCCATAATCTAGGTTAAAAAAAACGGCGCTTCGCCACTGTTTAAATTAGTTGGCGCAAGTGCTGCAGGGTTTTGTTTTACATACTCTGGAAATATTAGAGTAGTGGCTTTTGCGTTTAAAAAAATCCTGATGTTTTCTAGCTCTGCCTCGCCTCGGCTTAAAAAGGTGTGCATGTATGAGTTTAAGTCTCGCAGCATTGGCGAATCTCTCATTTGGAAGTTGCCGGTAATACCACCAGTGCTTTCACTAGGTGAGAATATCCCATTAGCATCAACATATAATTGATTTTGCACAATCCCCTCAGCCATTGTAAGGAATGATACCGCTTTCTGTATCTTCTTTGTCAGTTCATCCTGCAATGGCGAAAGGTTTTGCAATTTTCTTTTTAATTGTAATTCGAGGAATAAAGCCTCTCCTAAAAGCGAAATTAAATAGGTGTCAATTACCCTTAACTGTGCGCCTTTTAGCTTATCAAATAGCCAGGGGTTTTGAGTTAAACTATTGATATAAATGGCCTCCTGTGGGTATTGTAAAAACAAAAAGCTGTTTTTTGTATAAGCGTTATCCGCGAAGTAAGTCGTAAAAGGTATGGTGGTTTTATGCTCATGCAGATATTGCAAGGCTTGGTAAAGGGCATCAAACCCATTTAAAAAGCTGGCGTTTTTAAGTTCCGCAATCTTTTTATCTGATGCAATGCGCTGGCTTTCACTTACCGTAACGTGTGCGCCTGCATTGCTCAACTGTACACTTCCAAAGCTGGTGTAGTAAGCAATGGTTAAATTTGCCGATGCTTTAGTAAGCAACCTCACCAACTCGCTTTCCTCGATGGTTAAAGGGTTTGCGCCCTGGTCTAAAATCCGGGCGTTTAAAATATTATAAAAAGCTCTCCCAATTAATGGGATGATATGTTTATCCTCTGCGCTATCGCGATAGCTTGTTAGGTTTTCAAAAGTTAAACCGTTTTGAATGGCGCTATTGTGCGCTTTAATTTGGATGGTGGTTTTAAGTAGTGGCATCCCCAACTCCTTTCTGCCCGATAGGGCGCACTGTTGCTTTATCAAAATTTAATTCGATGCCATCAACCTGAAATTCTAAATCAGGGTGGGTTTTAAACCAGCCGTTATACTCGGCCACAAAATTTAAAGGCTCTAGTAAAATCTCACGAGTAAAAACCTGTAGGGCTTCGTAAATTTTAACCGCCACCAACTTATCACTTCCTGATCCTGCACCCATGTTTTTGCCGGGGCCAGCACCAACCAAAGTGGCGTCAACACCTAAAGCCCGCATGGTGTGTGCGCTACCCTCCTGACTATCTTCTAACCATTGGCCATCTTTAAAAGGGTTGACAATTGGTTTTATAGTAACACCATTAACCAGGTTGCCGTCTTCATCATAGGCAAACTCGGTAATAATAGAAGATCCCGCGTTTTCAACCCCACAGAGCCTTTTATTCATGGCGTTAACCCATTCGATTTTTTTTGCTGCCTTCTCCTCATCCTTTAAATCTTCCCAGTTTTTAAACCACTTAGGCCATAGGTCTGAGTTTACTCCAATCTCATAAACCACATTTAAAACCTTATCTAAAAACGCCCCTTTTAAAATCGGGATTTTAGCCATTAAATCCAGCCACTTGCTTAAACGCAAGCCATCCCAACTAGCCAATTGATAATATAATTTACCTGGGGAGGGGATAGATATTGGGTAAATAAACTTTGCTTGGGTTGCGGTTTTTGTTTTTTCAACCGCGTTATAAGAATAAGGGTCTATTACATCATATTTTAAAGTTTCGGCATCATCAATTTTAGCGGCTGGCCATTTAGCAGAAACAAAGCATTTTTTAATAACCCCTTTTTCCATTTCGCCGTAGCGGCAAAAGCTGGCATCTTGTGTTCCTATGTAAGCAATTTTACTTTTGTCCTTAGTTTTTATAAGCTCCGGAAAGGCGTTAGCAAACCAAACCATATCTGTACAGGCCTCACGCCAGTATCTTTTAGTGGTTCTTGCCCTTAAAAAGCTTTTTATTTCATTATCATTAATCTCGGTGGCTTTACCTTCGGCATCAACGGTTACCGCTTTAATTCTTTTGCCGTGTAAAACTTTAATTTTCCAATCTAAAAGCGGCCCTACCTCGGTACTTTTACTTACTAAATCAATTATTTCTTTTGGGTAATTATTTGAGGAACCCCAAATAGCCACGCCAGCCTGCGCTTCATACTGATCAGCTTGCACAGCGCCTGCATCAGCGCCAGGCTCAAATAATAAAGAGCCGCCCATGTTAACTACATCGCTAGTAATTACGCCTTCCATTATAATTGCACCTCCATACCGTTAAATTTTCTAACCAGCCAGGGGTCTATTTTTGTAATTCTATCCCCAGCAACCGGTTTAATATTTCGCATAAAATTTTCGTAGTTATTAGGGTTTTTTATTTCAGATTTTGAGTTAGCCCCGCCGTATTGCACCGCCTTATCAAATGAAATTATTTTACCGCCCTCATTAAATCGCTCGTTACAAGTCACAAATTCAATACTAAATGGTATAAAATCCCCGCCTTTATTTCTCATGGCCATAACGGCCAACATGTCCCGCGTTCTAATGATGTTATCCATGTTATAAAAATCCAGTAATTAACACCAAACAGAAAGGACAGCAACAAAACCACCTTAAAACATTCCACTAATAAACTTTATAAATGTTTAATAGCCAAATGGTTGCAAAATTTTAAAAATTTTGAGAGAAACGGCACACTGATTAAGCCACAACTTGCACTATTGGCGGAGGGAAACTTTTGCCCTTAAAAAGACGATATAGCTCACCCGCTGAAAACAACTGAAAGGTCGGCTTTGGCAATGCCATAATCCTGTTTGAACTTTCCCACGTAGAGGGTGTCAAGAGCATCGGTGAAGTGGGTAGCTTCCTCTTGTGCAAAGCTGCTATTCTTCTCTGATCGTTTATCCTTCTCAAAGCCCGTCTTACCTTGGATAACTCCCGCCTGTTGAATGCTCATGATTAACTCTTTGCAGTTTTCGGCGTTCATGCGGATAGGCTTGTACTTGGCCACATCCTTCTCGGCGAATACGTTTTGAAACAAACGATACCTGGTCTCATGCCTTGGCTGCTGGCCAATGTTGATGGGCCTAACCTTCCAACCTGCTTTAACAAAGGCTTTGATGACCTCATCACTTACTCGGCTTACCCTGGTGGTATCGGTTACTTGGGCGGTGTGATCATAGAAGTAGTTAACGGTTTTGTTTTGATGATGAGCGTAATAAGCCACAAAGTTATCTATCAAATCATTTAAGCGTTTATCTCCCTTAACATATAAGCCGTTAAGTATGCGATAGAAATTGCGCTGATCCTGGGCTACTACCACACAATTAATGTGCGAGCCGTAATCAAAGGCGATGTCTAAAGGTTTATTAACGATAACGTCTCCATCTTTTTTGCTGTTTTTAGCAATACCATCGGGGAGGTTTGGAGGAAGCGAATCAATATATCTATCATTCGCACTTACATAAGTGTGGCGGTGTTCATCAAATAATGAGTAAAAGCCATTATCAGTATGAACTACTCTTTTATTTAATATGGATGCCTGGAATACTGGCCAAAGCATTTCCCTGCGCCATTGTTTAATTTGCTCGGTGCCTAATATTTGAATATTATCTAAACTACTGGCCTCGGAATAATAAACCGCACTTTTTCGGCTTTCATCTAAAAAAAGCTTTTGATTGTTTAATTTTTGGGTTAAATATTCTTTTGAGCCTTTTCCATCTTTTAATTGCAATAAGGTTTTATTATAAGCCAATTGCATGGTAATGATATTATTTACCAACCCTTTATCCATTTGCTTTTCCTTATCAAATATCCATTTACCTTTTGGAGAGGTTGGCATATCCGTGTACATGGTAACCATGTGGTGGTGCGGCAAATGGCCGAAATATTCTAAATTACCACGATTTATTTGAGCAATATCACTCATATACCTCTCATGGTTCATATACCGAGCCTCATCGGCAATAATAGCGTCTACGTTTTTACCATTGGCCAACCCTGGTCTATCCTGAGAGATTAAATGAAATACGTGGCCGTTATGCCAAAATATAGCATTCTTTGGGTCTAAAACTGGATAAATAGCCGAGGGGATATTTAAACGAGCTGGCGGGAACTTACGCACCCAAAAGTGCTGATTTTCTATATAGCCAAACTTTGCCCAGCTTTTGATTAAAGGCGGCAGGGTGCGGTCTAATAGCTGCGTATAAGTTGCGCCCACAATTGCAGTTGCTCCTCGGGCCATAGTCTCCGCCCCAAAAATAGAGCGAAAAGAAATTGGCGCCTGCGTTTTTCCAGTACCACGGCCCCAAACTCCATATTCCTCTTTACAGAGCGATAAAATAGAAGCTAATTGCGGTTTGTTAAACCAAATTTTACTCTGCTCCATCAAAATCCTCCACATCTATCTCCTCAGCATCTTCAACTATGCCATCAATAAAATCGGTTTTGCGTTTGCGCATAAATTCCTTTAAAAGCTTATCGGCATCTTTTACCTCGGGTAAATTAGGGATGGCTTCTCGGGGATCATTCACCACCAAAAGCTCGGGAGGTTGAATTTTAGAATAATCGGGCGCATCGGCGTCATGCTTATCATGACCCTCAACGATGATGAGGTTTTTAACCAGAGCGGCAATAGACTTAAAATCCTTTTCATGTTCACAAATGGCAATCCAGCGTTTTATTTGCTCGGCGAGCCAGCCTCGGGCAAACTCTTTATCTTCCCTCGGCTTTGCTAAATGGTGGAAAAATTTAGCATCTCTAATATCATCATAAGCTTGGCTTTGAGATATTTCATATTTTACTCTTAAATGCTTTACCAAATCCCGAACGGAATAAGGCATTTTTATTGATTTCCCTCTATAATCTACATATCGGCCATTTTCAAAGCAATCTAAAACCTCACACCAGCGGTTGTAAATTTCCTTTAAATCATCAGGCATTAACTCAATAGTGCCGGCTAAATGATGCTTTCCTATTTTATCATGGATAGTTTCCTCGTTTATTTCCCTTAAGGGGATGCTTAGCCCTAAACTCATGCTTTTACCCTCCCTAAATCAATTTGAATTTCTCGCATTAAGCGGGCGTTTTCTTCAATTAAAGCGGCAGTTTGCGCCTTGTTTTTACATTTTGGATCTTTTAGCCTCGCTTTAGCTTTGGCATTGCTTTGCCTTAATAATTGCAGTTTTTTAGGCTTATCGGCAATATCATTTATAGTGGCGTTTTTTGGCGCAATTGGGAAATGCCCGTTTGCATCATAAAAATCTTTAACCGCATAAAGCTCGGTAATTTGGCGTTTTAACTTTTTAAGCACCAAGGCGGTTTTTAGTAAAACTAACTCGTTTTTCTCGGTGTTTAAAGTATATTTTGCCCGGTTGGCTTGTAAGTATAAGTTTGCAATTTGCTCGGTAAGTTTTAAGTATTTTGGGTATTCATCCGCTTTAAAAACTGGTAAAGTTGGCGCTATGTGGTTTTTTATAACAGGTAAGCCAACTGGTAAATCATCGCCTGCAGGGCAAAGCTTTTTTAACTCCTCTAATAGTTTGTTTTTGCGGTAGGTATCATTACCAGAGGCAAAAAGGTTTTTATAAAATAGGGAGGTGCCAACCGCCTGGTATAATAGCACACCAGCGGCATAATCCTGCCTGTTTGATAACCATTTTTTTATTTCTTGCATTTATCCAAATCTCCAAAAACACCACCCACAGGGAAAGGACAGCAAAACACAAAAGCCCTGCACCGGGGAGGCGAGGGCTTTTGAAACCAATTATAAACCTAAACTTAAACTATGAAAGACTTTTTTTTGCGGCCGCTTTAACCTTTACCGGCTGCAGGTAATCACTGCCGCTGGCGTAAAGTTTATGCGCTTCCTCCTTTGTGATGGTGCGTAAATCTACATCGCCAATTTTGGTGTTAATTAAATGAGGGGTTACCGTGTTGATAATTTCAAAAACACCCTCTATTTCATCACTTGGCGTAAATTTTAGTTTAAGTACCATATTACACTCCTAAAACTGGTACCACTGCTTTGTAGAAGTAGAAAGGCACAACAGATGCACTTACTCCAACCTCTAAGGTAATTCCAACCTCTCCCTCTGGGCCTTCACCTAAAGAAACAGGCGAGTTCATGATATAAGCCGGTAACTTTCCAGTACCAATTTGTATCAAGTCTCCGCCTGATGATCTTTCTATCAACACTAAAAACCTAGTGTTTTTTAAAGCGGTTAAAGTACCCACGTTATCAGCCGAAATTTGTGGCATAAAAAACTTAGCGGTTGGCTTAAACATTCTGGATAACATTTGTCCAATTCCTTCACTGGCTGCGCCTGATTTATCAAAGAACGGTGTTACTTGAATTGGGGCTTTCCCGGCTTTCATAGTATGGGCAGTAGTAATTTCTACCAATGATTTACCTGTTAAAGCGGCTAGTGGAAACTTTTCGCTTAATATCCAGCTAAGTGGTAATAGGTAGGCTCTTTCGGCAATACCTGATCCATTTTCTTGAAAATCCTCGAAACCAAATTTGGCATCGGTTATTGTTTCATATCCCATTTTATTTAAGGATTAAAGGGTTTATAATTTTGTTACTGCGGCAGAGCCGATTTTTAAAAGAGCCTCTAAAACCTTAGGGCTTTCAACAAGCTCAGCCTTTGAGTAATATTTACCCCCGAAATCAACTCCGAAATTGATTTCAACCTTACCCGCCTTTACCTCAGCCTCAAAGGTTTCCTCTGATTTTGGTTTTAAAGCATTGTATGAGGCAATAGCCTCATCAGCTCCTTTTTGCGTATCAACAAGTTGAGTTTTCAACTCTGCGTTAGCTTGCTCTAATGCTTTTATTTTTTCTAGAGCTTGCTCTAGCGTTAATTCTGTACCCATTTTTTTAAGTATTAAAATCCGATGCTTTCACACCGGATTTAGTTAATAATTTAGTTTTGATCGTTAGTTGAGATAGCTTTAACATCAGAGAATTGGAAACCAATTAAACCTGTTAAGCCCATATCTAAATGGTAAACTTGCTCAATGGTTCTTAAATCATTCATATCGCTCAACAAATCAGTTCCCATATAAACGTTAGATTTTGGAGAAGCAAACATCAAATCGCTACCACTCATCCAGCTTGCTCTTTTAATCTTACAAACTCCGTTAGTACGTGGCAGTACGGTTAAAGCACCATCTGCAGTAGTGTATTTTTGAATATCATTACCAAATGAATCTTCAATTTTATCCACAGTATCTGATGCCGCGTATAAGAAAATATCTTTTGCTTGCATTCTCACTGGCTCAGGCAGTTTTCTAAAAACCGCTAAGGCGTTTGTAAAACCATTTGCTGATGTGGTAGCACCTGTAGCGGCCACATTTGTTAAAGTACCTGCAGTTCTAGCAGCCTTTAAATGCGTACCTAAACCGATACAAATTGCCAACTCATCAACGTTTGACCATTTTGCCGGCGCAGTTGTTGGCGATTCACCAGCCACAGTTACTGCAAGCGCTTTATAATAATGAGGCTCAGCATCAGCACCAGTAAACTTTACAGTATTACCAACTGCGTAAGCGGTACCCGCGTTAAAATCAGCAAAAACAGTTTTACCTAAACCATTAAATGCGGTAGAGTTGTTTAAAACAGCTGCACTTTCTCCTAAAGCAGTCTCAATAGTATATTGAGCAAATGGGATAGTATTAGCGTTCGCACCTTCGCCAGCTGGTCTAAACTTATTTAGGTAGGTGTTTTTGTATTTTCTTGGATCTATAGAGAAATCCCTTTGAAAATCACCAACAACTAACTCTCTATCGCTGTAGCCAATATCAGCAGCATTTGGCTTATGGTTACCAGTATAAGGTCTAGGTTTGCCACTAATTAATAATAAAGGCAAAGGCATGCTGTTTTTAACATTTGGTTGTAGCGTAATGTCATTAGCTATATCCATCATATTAAAATATCTTCTTTGGATAGAATTTTTAATACTAGCCGCATATTTTTGAATTGATGATACATCCGGAGAAATATCTGCAAAGGCAAAACCATTGTTTTTTTCTTTAAAAAAGGCTAAAACGGTTGCGCCTGCAAAAAGGGAATAACCAACAGCCACACTGCCAGTAATATTGATCACAAAGGCCGAAAGAAACAGCAAGGCAAAAACACCTGTGATGAGCGATAAAATTTGATTTAAATTTTTCATTTTATTATATTGATTTTAAGGATTGATTACTAATTAATTATACTTAGCTAATTCGTCATCTACTGATGTGCGAAATTCGTTTTTTGGCTCTCCACCAGGTATTTCATTACCTACAACACCATTAGGGTTACCGCCTTCATCAGCCGGGGCTTTTAATTGAGCCTGCAAATCAGCGATAAGCGCATCCTTAACAAGCATTTCAGATTCTTTAGTTGCCAGAGTAGCTTCTACCGTTACCAGCTTTTCGGCTTTAGTGGCCAAATCAACCATCTCGGTATCTTTAACTATGGTAACACCTTCAATTTCAGCCTCAGCAAGCTCGGTTTTAACGGCTTCCACTAACTCATCGGTTAGGTTTTCGGCACCCAGCTTTGCCAGGGCTTCTAATTTTGTAAATTTCATTTCTGTATTTTTTGGGTTGATAAGCGATTGGATTTGGGCTTTTATTTTAGCCATTAATGAGGGTGAAATTTCTTCCTCATCATTTTCATTATAAAAAGCAGCCACCTCATCAAATGATAATTCATTTTCAATTAAGTTGGTAGGTATTGGCTTTGCGGCATAATCTTCAACTTTAACTATGCCTAAAGCCTCAGCCTCTTGTGCGGTTAAATAGTGATTTTTACCGTTAAAGTATTTAGCTAAAACGTCATCAAATGGCATTTTAGTTGCATCAGAAATATAGCCGGCTAAAACTTTATCATGCACATCAAGCATATCTGCGGCATCTCTTAAGCCCGCTGCATTGCCATAAGTGCCAGAGCTTGCCGAATGAAACATCGTTATTGATCCTTTAGCGGCGTGGCGGTTGCCGTCTTTAGCTGATGCCAAAATAATAGCCAACATGCTGGCAGCTAAGCCATCATTATAAGTGTGTATTTCTTTTTTTGATGCCTGTATCGCGTTAGCAATTGCTAAGCCATCCCAAACCGAACCACCTGGGCCGTTTATACGAACATTTACCCGCTCAATATCTTTTGGAATATTAGAAAGCTCTTTTTGAAAATCTTTAGCAGTTATGTTATTATCACCAGCCTTTAAATTACCAATGATGCCATAAAGGAATATCTCAGCCTCTTTTTTAGCTTCGTTTTTTACAACTGTAAGGTGTTTAACCATGTGTGTTCAATTTGCTCTATTAGAGATAATCAAATGTGAATATTAAGGCATGGCATAGAAAGGACAGCTTTTTACGCTAAACAGCTTTTGCTTTAAAGTTTTGGGTTACGCCGGCGTTAATGGTGTAAGCGTTTTGGTCGGCAGGGTTGTTGCCCGTATCGGCATCGTAATTAAAATCACAAGGGATGCCGGGGGCACCAATGATATAAACCCGATCATTCATATCGGTTACTTTTAAAACCGAACGTTTGCCCACAAAAATATCTAAAGCATCCTCGGTGGTTTGGCTTAGTTTGGAGTGCCTAAAACCAACGGTGTAATTAAAAAGGGTGCCGTTATCGGTTTCGTTGGTGCCAAAGCGCAGGCTGCCAGTCTCGGGCAGGGGCTCTATCTCTTGCCAACTTTTACCTGCTTTTAAAACTACAGGGTTAAAGCTTGCAATATCGTTTTGTAATACAATTTCAAATTTTTGGATGCTGCCAATGTTATCATCCTGAGTTAATGCGATCATAACTCAAAGGTGCGAGGTGGCGGCGGGGAGGGAAAGGACGGAGGGTGGTTTGTTGGTTTGTTAGGTGGTTAGATGATCAACCGTTCGGGATTTCCGAACGGTTGAGCTTTTAAGTATTATATCATTTTATTAAAAAGTTTATCAAAATTTTCTTGAGTTAAATTAATAGCAATAGGTTGGGGTATATC
>Ga0326733_1000317_pt1 | contig 14561 bp, 14 predicted proteins | sample 14_GP2_308_FD_207946 | JGI IMG/M metagenome (GOLD analysis project Ga0326733, IMG submission 207946) | Glacier ice microbial communities from Ngari, Tibet, China - 14_GP2_30.8 | ecosystem: Environmental > Aquatic > Freshwater > Ice > Glacier | place: China: Ngari, Tibet | collected 2018-07-17 | reverse complement strand
AGCAAATTAGCATTAACCAGCCAATTGGCATTGCGCCTATTTATCAAAAATTACTCTTCAAGCATCAAAATGAGCACGATGCGCAACATGATATTTTAGAGTGTTTAGGTGAAACCATTTGGCTGGCTCAACGCAATAAAACGGGGCTGGATAGCGAGCACTATTTAACGTTATTGCAACAAAAATCTGGCATTGTTGCTTAATTACCGCTTACATGTTTGAATATTCAATATGACCACGACTAATATGCACGATTGGCTTAAACAGCATGGCGATTTTTTATACCGCTTTGCGCTAGCGCGTTTGCGCGATCCGCATTTGGCAGAAGATGTGGTGCAAGAAACCTTTTTAGCCGCCATTAAAAGCCAATCGTTTGCCGGTGATTCGGCCCCGCGCACCTGGCTAACCGGCATTTTAAAGCATAAAATAATTGATGTAATGCGCAAAAATGTGCGTGAAATTGCCGCCTCCGATTTAATGTCGGATGCTGATGCCAATATGGATGAATTTTTTGATGATGCCGGCCACTGGGCTGAAAAACCAATGCTTTGGGATATGCCAGAGAACGCATTAGAGCAAAAGCAATTTTTAGGCGTGTTGCAAAATTGTATGGATAAATTACCCGCCAAATTAGCCACACTATTTATGATGCGCGATGTGCAAGAAACCGATAATGAAGAAATCTGTAAGGAACTGAACATTAGCACGACCAATGCTTGGGTGATGTTATACAGAGCTCGCATGGGAATTCGAAAATGTTTGGAAATTAATTGGCTAGGAGTGTAAAGGTTACGTTATGTTAGATTGTCAGCAAGCAAGTCAACTTATTTCAAAATCGTTAGACCGTCAGTTGTCATGGCGTGAGCGCTTTGCGGTACGTTTACATCTGTTATTTTGCCAGTATTGCAAACGCTTCAGTCAGCAACTCATTACCATGCGTACCGCCCTTAATCGCTTATCGCAATCGATTGAAAATAACGCCGATATCCGATTGCCATCCGAAACTAAAAATAGAATTGCCAGCGCCATTGAATCTAGCATCGATTAATTGGCGTATAACTTAGTAAGCTCTGCATCACACATATTGTTACTTAATTAATTGTTTAACTTAATATTAAAAGGAAATAAATCATGAAAACATCTAACAAAACCATCGCTTTAGCATTATCTGGCGCATTTGCTTTATCAATTGCAGCAAGCAGCATCAACGCAGCTGAAAATCCGTTTGCCATTAAATCATTATCTAGCGGCTACCAAGTGGCTGATCATCACGAAAAAATGAAAGACGGCAAATGTGGCGAAGGTAAATGCGGCGCTGAGATGAAAAAAGACATGACTGATAAAGCGCATGACGACAAAATGAAAGACGGCAAATGCGGCGAAGGTAAATGCGGTGCCGAAATGAAAAAAGAAATGTCTGATAAAGCGCATGACGGTAAATGCGGCGAAGGCAAATGCGGCACCGATAAGAAGTAAACTCTAATTCATCACTAAAGCCATGCATCCATCATTGTGTCATCTTTAGCTGATATTAACGGCGTGGGTTTGGGGTTAAAGCGCGAGCTAACACCTCAAATCCAAAAGCGCTACCTTGATCCATCCATTGCCAATATTAACTTTGTTGAAATCGCGCCCGAAAATTGGATTGGTGCAGGCGGCAAAGCGCAAAAAGACTTAGCCTGGTTTGTAGAGCGCTACCCTATTGCATGCCACGGTTTGTGCTTATCGTTAGGCGGCATAGATCCTCTTAATACTGACTTTTTAAAACAAGTGAAGTCATTTTTAAGCGCCAATGCAATCCCACTTTATACCGAACATTTAAGCTATTGCACGGATTTTTATCATGGCAAAAGCGGTTATTTATACGATTTATTGCCCATTCCATTTACTGAAGAAGCGGTGAAATACGTGGCAGGCCGAATCAGGCAAACCCAAGATATTCTTGAACAAAAAATAGCCATTGAAAACGCCTCGTTTTATGCGGCAGCGCCCATTTCTAGCTTAAGCGAAATTGATTTTTTAAATGCGGTATTGCAAGAAGCCGATTGCTGGCTGCATTTAGATATCAATAATATTTATGTTAACAGCGTAAATTTTGCAAAGCCGCATCAAAATCCAGCAAAAATAGCATCCAACTTTTTACAACAAATTCCTAAAGAACGCATTGTCTACAGCCACATCGCAGGGCATTATCAAGAATCGGCTCATTTATTAATTGATACTCACGGCAAAGATGTAATTGATCCAGTTTGGGATTTGTTGGCAGAGGCTTATCAATTGTTTGGTGTGTTTCCCACATTGCTAGAGCGCGATAGCAATATCCCGCCTTTGCCAATATTGATGCAAGAAGTGAATAAAATCGCCACTTATCAGGCCGATTACACTGCTAAAGTCGCCAATAAAATGGCGGCGGCATGTTAGAAAAACCGCTTTTTGATTTTCAGCTGTATCAAGCGCAATTTAGCGCCCATATTCGTAACCCCACGCACAATAAAAAACCGCCCAATGTAAACAGCAACCGAATGGCGGTTTACAAAAAAGCCGTTTTTAATAATATTGTGGAATCGGTTTCCGTTTGTTTTCCTGTATGCCAAGCGGTAATTGGCAAGCGCGCATGGCAACAATTAATGCGTGAATTTGTGGCGACTTATGCCTCAAGCAGCCCAATATTCAGAGAAATTCCGCAGCAGTTTTTGTTATTTTTACAGCCTGTTGCAAGGGTGCCTACTTATTTTAAACAACTAGCGCATTATGAATGGGTTGAGCTGGCGATTACTTTGCAGCAAACTGAGCAAGTGCAATTGAGTGAGGAAATGGATTTATTGAACGAAAAACCGACATTTGCGGCGGCGCATATGTTGCTGGAATATGATTACCCTGTGCAGCAAATATCGGCCAAATTTAAGCCAACGCAAACACAAGAAACTAATTTGTTGGTTTTTAGAGATGCCGAATTTCAAGTGAAATTTATAGAGCTAAATCCGATTACTTATCGTTTGCTGCAAATCATAAAAGCACAAGATTTAACTGGCGAACAAGCATTGATGCAGATTGCCCATGAAATTCAGCAACCTGATACGGCGGCAATTGTTGAATTTGGCCTCAGTATTTTGACCGATTTAGCCGATAAACAAGCGATTATTGGCAGTCATGCCTGATTAATTAAATAACTTATTTAATTAATCAAACAGCTGGGCTTCACGCGCAGTAGCTTTATGTATCACTTCTTTTTTTTGATGCGAATCTAAATCCCACCATTTTTGAATTTCATCCAGCGTGCGGTAGCAACCTTGGCATAAGCCAGATAAATCATCCATGCTACACACACCAATACAAGGAGATTGAATGTCTAAATCGGACATTGAATACTTTCTTTCAAATTTATTTAATCACTCAAACTTTAAAACGGTTTTACTTAAATAAGGTTTAAACTAGCTTAAAACGCCATGGCATTGCTTGTATTTTTTACCAGAACCACACGGGCATGGGTCGTTACGGCCCACTTTTACGCCTTCGCGAATAATCGCGTCACCATTGGCCATTTGCGCTTGTTGCTCATCGGTAAAATCACCGGCGGGGTTAGCTAAGGCCTCATCAAAGTCTGCATGTTGATATTGCACATTGGCCACATCGGCTGGTTTTTCAACCGCTTCAACGTCGTCTTGTGTTTTTACTTGAACCAACATAGTGATTTTAGTCACTTCACTTTTAACCGTATTTAACAAGCCTTCAAATAGCTCAAACGCCTCACGTTTGTATTCTTGCTTAGGATTTTTTTGCGCGTAAGAACGCAAATGAATACCTTGGCGTAAATGGTCTAACGCCGCCAAATGCTCACGCCAATGGCTATCAATGCTTTGCAGCATCACGGCACGCTCAAATTGACGCATAGTGTCGTTGCTAGCCAAGGCTTCTTTGGCCTTATACGATTCATCCGCCGCTTCAAACACGCGTTCGCGCAGCGTTTCTTCATGCAAGTCTGGGTTATCTTCCAGCATTTTTTGCAGCGGCAAATCTAAACCAGTTTCGGCAATTAGATTTTTTTCTAAAGCGGGAATATCCCATTGCTCTTCAACGCTGCCGGCAGGAATATGCGCGCTAAAAATACTGCTTAAAACGTCATGGCGCATAGCGCTAATGGTTTCGCCAATATCAGTAGCTTCTAACAATTCATTACGTTGCTCATAAATTACTTTGCGTTGGTCGTTTGATACATCATCAAACTCTAACAGCTGTTTACGAATATCAAAGTTGCGGCCTTCTACTTTGCGCTGCGCGTTTTCAATCGCGCGCGAAACCATGGCATGCTCAATCGCTTCGCCTTCTGGCATTTTCAAGCGTTCCATAATCGCCGAAACGCGATCGCCAGAGAAAATGCGCAATAATTGGTCATCTAAAGCCAAGTAAAAACGGCTAGAACCAGGGTCACCTTGACGGCCAGAACGGCCACGTAATTGGTTATCTACACGGCGTGATTCATGACGCTCGGTACCGATAATATGCAAACCGCCTGATGCTAAAACGGCATCATGACGCTTTTGCCAATCGGCTTTTAATTGCGCTGCTTTGGTCTCTTTTTCGGCATCGCTTAAATTGGCATCTGATTTAACCGCATGAATACTGGCTTCTGGGTTACCGCCCAACACAATATCCGTACCGCGACCAGCCATATTGGTGGCAATGGTAATCGCACTTGGTTGGCCAGCTTCTGCCACAATATGCGCCTCACGCTCATGTTGTTTAGCGTTTAAAACTTCATGTTTTAAATTGGCTTTAGTTAGCAAGCGCGAAATAATTTCAGAGTTTTCAATTGATGTAGTACCCACCAACACTGGCTGGCCAATGGCTTGGCACTGCTTGATATCTTCAATCACCGCGTTATATTTTTCAGCCGATGTGCGATACACTTTATCCATCGCATCTTTGCGCAACATGCCGCGATGCGTTGGAATGACCACTGTTTCCAAGCCATAAATCTGATTAAATTCATACGCTTCTGTATCGGCCGTACCGGTCATACCGCTTAATTTTTCATACATGCGGAAGTAGTTTTGAAAGGTGATGGATGCTAGCGTTTGGTTTTCTTTTTGAATCGCAACACCTTCTTTGGCCTCAACCGCTTGATGCAAACCATCTGACCAACGACGGCCTGGCATCATGCGGCCAGAAAACTCATCGACAATAACAATTTCGCCATCGCGCACCACATAATGCTGATCTAGATTAAATAGGTTTTGTGCGCGAAGTGACGCATACAAATGATGCACCAAGGTAATATTGGCAGGCTCATACAAGCTTGAATTTTCGGCCATTAAGCCAGAATCCGCTAAAATCGCTTCGGCGCGCTCATGGCCCGCTTCACTCATGGTGACTGTTTGCGCTTTTTCATCTACCCAAAAATCGCCTTCGCCATCTTCAACCGTTTGTTTGGTTAGCTGTTTGGCAACGGCATTAATTTGATTATATAAATCAACGCTATTTTCCGCTTGGCCAGAAATAATCAATGGCGTACGCGCTTCATCAATTAAAATCGAATCCACTTCATCCACCAAGGAATAGCTTAGCGCACGTTGTACGCGCTCATCTTTGGTAAACACCATATTATCGCGCAGGTAATCAAAACCAAATTCGTTATTGGTACCGTAGGTAATATCGGCAAGGTAGGCCAATTGTTTATCATCATGCTGCATTTGCGATAAATTAATACCAACGCTTAAGCCTAAAAAGTTATACAGCTTACCCATCCACTCCGCATCGCGCTTGGCTAGGTAATCGTTCACGGTAACCACATGCACGCCTTTGCCGGTGATGGCGTTTAAGTAAACTGGCAATGTGGCTACTAATGTTTTACCTTCACCTGTACGCATTTCGGCGATTTTGCCGGCATTTAGCACCATACCGCCAATTAATTGCACATCAAAATGGCGCATGCCCAACGCGCGCACGCTGCCTTCACGCACTACTGCAAAGGCTTCTGGCAGAAGCTTTTCTAGGCTTTCGCCTTGTTGAAAACGTTGTTTAAAACTTTCCGTTTTAGCGCGCAATTCGTCATCGGATAACGCTTGCATGGCTGGCTCTAAAGCATTGATTTCTTTAACAGTTTGGCCATATTGCTTCACAAGCCTATCGTTACGACTACCGAAAAATTTTCTAAACAACGTGGATAACATGAAGGAACACCGCTTTTCCGAAAAATCGGAAACCTATAAATGAGATTGGACGAAAAAATTGATTATATTGTATGGATATTGGGTAATTAATGTTTATTTCAATACAAAACCGTGCAAAAACTGTTGTTTAACAAACTTTAATGGTTAATTTTATTTATCTATTTAAATACTTACGTGGATCTAAGGCATTGCCATTTAACCGTATTTCGTAATGCAAATGTGGCCCTGTAGAGCGACCAGTACTGCCTACTTGCGCCACTACTTGACCTTTAATTACACGTTCGCCCGGCTTAACCAATAGTTTAGAAGCATGCGCATAGCGCGTTTCTAAACCAGATCCATGGTCAATTTTGACTATATTACCATAATCAGGTGTGCGTTCTGCGGTGGACACAATGCCATCGGCCGCGGCGTGAATGGCCGTGCCTGAATTAGCGGTAAAATCCAAGCCTTCATGAAACGCTTTATTGCCATTAAACGGATCAATACGCCAGCCATAGCTAGATGAATTGAATGCCGCATCAACTGGGCTGCTGTTAGGCAACATGTCTTTAAGCACACTTTTTTGCAAAAGCTTTGCCTCAATTGAGCTCATAAATTCATCGCGCGCATCAACCGATTCTGTCAGCTCCAAAATGGCGGCTTTTAATTCAGCCTCAGACATGGCATGCGATTTAACCAAAGGGCCGCCACGGCCATCAATTTGCAAGCTAGTTAATGGTTTTAAATTAGGATTATTAATAATTTTTTGTTCATTTTCACCGGCCAATTTGGCCAAACGCTGATTTTGCGCATCTAAACGCATAATGCGCGCCTGCAATTCGCCCAGCTCTTTCGCGTAAGCATCTAAATGCACTTGCGATGAAATAATCGAGCTTCTGATTTGCGGCGGCAATAAAGCGCGCATGCCCTTCTCTTTAATATTGCTTTGCGGCGTAATAAATAACAAGGTGAGCATTACTGGCACCAGCACCAGCGTGGCCAATAGCAAGCCCACCTGCATAGCAGACAAACTTTTGGCTTTTGCCATATGGTTAGAAATTAAAATAATATTCATTAAATAATGGTCTGTAATCCGTATTGGTTGGCTTATGGTTACATTGTGGTTAACTGCTTAACTCATCAAAAGCGATGTTTTAGTTTTACACAACACACTTCACCGTTAAATCGCAGTAAAATCGCAAGCATGCGCAAAATGGATAGCTTACTTAATCACAAAAACCTGCAAAATAGCCAGTTGGGCGCTCTAACGCAACAATTGCAATCTCACCAATTATTACAGCGATTTTGGTTGGCTGCTTGCCCACAATTATTAAGCCAATTGAGCACTGTTGGCAGCTTAAATAATGGTCAATTAAGCATTTTTGCGCACAGCCCAATTGTGGCTAATAAAATCAAATTAACGCAAGCTAAGCTTTTGACTCAATTACAACTATTGCAAAATACCGTGCCTGCGTTTAGGGATTGTAAAGTTACTGCAATTAGTGTGAAAGTGCAAGTAATATCTCATCCTAAGGTCATCGTCCCGCAGCCGCGAAAGCTATCAGAACAAGCGGCGATTAGCCTAAAAAAACTGGCGCAAGATTTAGGCGAATCGCCACTGGCTACCCAGCTTAAATCGTTAGCTGACAAAACCTAAATTACATCTAATCTACTTTTAAGCTTAAATTGCATCACTGCATGCGGCTATACGGGCAGATTTGCAAGGCAATCTAGGCACAAAAAAAATTAACTGCCCAATTAGTTGTATATCAAATATTATTATTTAAACCGATTGTTTTATATCGGTTTTTTTTAAGTAGTTTCAATCCAATCAACTGTGTTGTCGTGCCGCATTTTTAGTGCCATAATGCCTTGGCTTGTTACAAAATAATTACATTATTTACAACTCGTTATCAATATCAAAATCGTAATTTTTAATTAATTTGCACGTCGATGTCGTTTCAGATTTATTCAATAATAGATAGGGAGAAGTCATGTCAGTCGCATTAATAATAACCATTGCAGCCGCTATTTTGGCCGTACTTTACGGCGTTCTAATGAGTAAATGGATTACCAATTTGCCAGCCGGCAACGCACGCATGCAAGAAATTGCTGGTGCCATTCAACAAGGCGCAGCTGCCTATCTAGCCAGACAATATAAAACAATCGCCATTGTAGGTGTGGTTTTAGCGGCATTAGTGGCCTATTTTTTAGGCACTACTACAGCCATTGGCTTTGTTGTAGGCGCGGTGTTATCAGGCGCTTGCGGATTTATCGGCATGAACGTATCCGTAAAAGCTAATGTGCGCACCGCACAAGCGGCCACAAACGGCATTGCCCCTGCGTTTGATGTGGCATTTAAAGGTGGCGCGGTAACTGGCATGTTGGTAGTAGGATTAGGCTTGCTGGGTGTGGCTGGTTTTTACTGGTTTTTAGGTGCCGAAAACGCAACCAACCTAGACCCATTAATTGGCTTGGCATTTGGCTCATCTCTTATCTCAATCTTTGCGCGTTTAGGCGGCGGCATCTTTACTAAAGGTGCGGATGTTGGCGCAGACTTGGTGGGTAAAGTTGAAGCGGGTATTCCCGAAGATGACCCGCGCAACCCAGCGGTAATCGCCGATAACGTAGGCGATAACGTGGGTGATTGTGCAGGTATGGCCGCCGATTTGTTTGAAACGTACGCGGTGACATTAATCGCCACCATGGTTTTGGGCGGCTTGCTAATTACCGACTCTGGCGCGAATGGCATTATTTACCCATTAATGTTGGGCGCGGTTTCTATCGTTGCATCCATTGTTGGCTGCTTCTTTGTTAAAGCATCACCCGGCATGAAAAACGTGATGCCAGCGCTTTATAAAGGCTTAGCGGTAGCAGGCGTTTTATCATTAATCGCCTTCTACTTTGTTACGCAGCAATTGTTTCCACAAGGCTTAACAGCGGGCGATTTAAGCATTTCGGCCAATCAATTATTTGGCTCTTGTGCCGTGGGTTTAGTGTTAACCGCCGCGTTGGTGTGGATTACCGAATACTACACAGGCACGCAGTACGCCCCTGTGCAGCATGTGGCGCAAGCTTCAACCACTGGCCACGCCACTAATATTATTGCGGGCATTGGCATTTCAATGAAATCAACTGCTTGGCCTGTACTTTCTGTGTGTTTAGCTATTTGGACTTCTTACCATTTAGGCGGTTTATACGGCATTGCGATTGCAGCTACCTCTATGTTAAGCATGGCAGGCATTGTGGTGGCGTTAGATGCTTACGGCCCCATTACCGATAACGCAGGCGGCATTGCCGAAATGGCTGGCTTACCAAAAGAAGTGCGCGATGTAACCGACCCATTAGATGCGGTTGGCAACACCACAAAAGCGGTCACAAAAGGCTACGCTATTGGCTCTGCTGGCTTGGCAGCGTTGGTATTATTTGCCGATTACACACACAAATTAGAAGGCGCTGGTATTGATGTAAAGTTTGATTTAAGCGACCCAATGGTGATTATCGGCTTATTTATCGGCGGCTTAATCCCTTTCTTATTCGCTGCCATGGCGATGGAAGCAGTAGGCCGCGCTGCAGGTGCAGTGGTAGAAGAAGTGCGCCGCCAGTTCCGCGATATTAAAGGCATTATGGAAGGCACCGCCAAACCAGAATACGGCAAAGCGGTGGACATGCTGACCACGGCGGCCATTAAAGAAATGATGATTCCGTCGTTATTGCCGGTCGCTGTGCCAATTGCAGTCGGCTTGCTATTAGGCCCTGTGGCATTGGGTGGCTTGTTAATGGGCACTATCGTGACGGGTTTATTTGTGGCGATTTCAATGTGTACTGGCGGCGGCGCTTGGGATAACGCCAAAAAATACATTGAAGATGGCAACCACGGCGGCAAAGGCTCAGACGCGCACAAAGCCGCTGTAACTGGCGATACTGTTGGCGACCCGTACAAAGATACGGCAGGCCCAGCTGTGAATCCATTGATTAAAATTATCAATATTGTGGCGCTATTGATTGTGCCATTGCTACACGTTTAATTTTACAAACCTATTAGCAGTAAAAAAGCCAGTTCAAGCTGGCTTTTTTATTGTTATAAGCTTGACTTTCATTAAACGACTGGACTAAACTTAGCCAACATTAACTTCAAAAGAAAATATCATGCAAACTGTGAATATTCATGAAGCAAAAACTCAACTGTCGCGTTATGTAGATCAAGCAGCTGGTGGCGAAGAAGTGATTATTGCCCGCGCAGGTAAGCCTATAGCGCGTCTGGTGTCGCTTCATTCGGCAAAAAAAATACGTCTACTCGGCTTAGGTAAAGCTAGCTATACGTTACCAGCTATTTTTGATAATTTGCACGCAGACGAAATACTAGCAATGTTTGAAAGCAACAATTAGGTATGGCGCAAACTTACCTGTTAGATAGTAATATTTTGATGTGCGCTTTAATTGCGCCACAAAGGTTAAATGATAGTGTTAAAGCAATACTGTGCGATGCTGAAAACACTATTTATTTTAGCGCTGCAAGCATTTGGGAAATCGCGATTAAAAGCAGCTTAAATAAGGCAGACTTTAATTTTTCGGCTGAAAATATTCACAAACTTGCGTTAGAAACAGGCTTTACAGAGCTCACCATACAATCTAATCACACATTTGCAGTAGCTAATATGTTGTGGCACCACCGCGACCCTTTTGATAGATTGCTTATTGCACAAACACTTGCACTGCCAGCTTACTTTTTGACAAGCGATAGCCAACTAAAAGTATATTCTGAGCTTATTCAACTTGTTGAAATTAGAATTTGATATTATTGATGTCAAATTTAACCTGTATTTCTCAAGCCCGCCGCAATCCCATTTATCGTCAACTGAATCGCCAACTTCAACTTATCGTCCGTTTCACCTGCGCGGTAGCGTTTAATCAGTTCTACTTGCAGATGATTTAGCGGGTCTAAATACGGCAAGCGATTGCGAATTGAATAGGCCAGCGTTGGGTTGCTGTTTAAGCGTTCTGTGCAACCTTGCAGCAGATTTAGCGCCTGCGTAGTAAGCACATACTCTGCCTCTATGCGGCTAAAAATAGTCTCTCTTAACTGTTTGTCGGTTACCAAATGCGCATAATGGCGCGCTACTACTAAATCGGTTTTGGCTAGTACCATATCCACATTGGCGATTAAAGTTTTAAACAATGGCCAAACTTCTAGCATTTCTTTCAGGTTTTTCAGGCGGCTTTCATAGGCAATTTCATCTTGATGCAAATATTGATGTATGGCGCTACCTAAGCCATACCAACCCGGCAATAAAAGTCGGCATTGCCCCCAAGAGAATCCCCAAGGTATCGCGCGTAAATCTTCAATACGGCGGGTGGATTTTCTGGCGGCTGGGCGGCTGCCAATATTTAATTCGGCAATTTCTGAAATGGGCGTTGCGCTAAAAAAGTAATCGGCAAAACCAGGTGTTTCGTAAACCAAGCTGCGATAACTGGTCATGGCTGTGGTGGATAAATCTTCCATCACGACTTCAAACATACGCCTTTTTGGCGTGCTTAATGACATTTCTGGCAATAAGGTGGCATCAATAGTGGCCGCTACCAGCGTTTCTAAATGTTGGCGCCCTACTTTTGCATCTGCATATTTATTGGCAATAATTTCGCCTTGCTCGGTTAAGCGGATTTGCCCGTCTACCGTTCCGCTAGGCTGGGCCATAATGGCTTGATAAGTGGGCCCGCCGCCACGCCCAACCGTACCGCCGCGACCATGAAACAGGCGCAGCTTGATTTTGGCTTGGCTAAACAACTCAACTAGCGAAACCTCTGCTTTGTACAACTCCCAATTTGAGGTTAAAAATCCGCCATCTTTATTGCTATCCGAATAACCCAGCATAATTTCTTGCTCATTACCTTGATTGCGCAGCACATAGCGAATGCCCAGCAAGCTCAACCACTGCCCCATAATCATGGGCGCGTTGCGTAAATCGGCAATGGTTTCAAATAGCGGCACAATATTCAGCGCCAATTGAATTTTTTGCGAACCCAAACGCCTTTTAGCAAGCCCGTTTCTTTTTGCAAAAGCGCTACTTCTAATAAATCCGATAGCGTTTCTGTATGCGAAATAATGTATTGCTTAATGGTGCGGCTGCCGAATTTTTGCTTAATATCGCGCGCTTTATTCAGCACATCAATTTCAGTATGCACTAACTCAGAATACTGCTGATAAGGTGAAAACAATAAACGCGGCTGCTTTAGCTCATCTAATAGCGTTTTAATCTTTTCATCTTCAGTCAGCTCATCGTACTCAAAATCGTAGCCCGCTTTATTAAACAGCTCTTTAATCAAGGCCTCATGCACGTCTGACGATTGCCGAATATCCACAGTCGCCAAATGAAAACCAAACGTTTCAATGGCTTTGGTTAGCTTGCCCAAGCGCGCATAAATCAGCGCCTCGCCGCCAAATTCTTTAAGTGAATTCACCAGCACATTTAAATCCGTCAGCAAATCATCCGCATGCCGATAAGGCACAGCTTGAATGGCATTTTCGCGCAATTCTGGTTGCGGCAAAAGCTGCTTGGAAGTTGCAATTAAGCGGTCATAAATGCCATTTAGCGCCAGTCGATATGGCTCATCCAAGCGATGTGGCGATTGATCTAACGATAAATTCGCCATCACCAACAATGCAGGGCTCACATCAACCAAGCGCGTCGAAATAGACAACTCACGCCGCAGCGTATCCAATTGTTTTAGGTAAAATTTAAATGCGGTGGCGCTTTGCATGCCAACCGCTTGCGTCAAAGTAGCGCCGTTCACAAACGGGTTACCATCGCGATCTCCACCTATCCAGCTGCCCATTTGTAAAAAACTGGGCAATTGAAACGGTTTTTCTAGTTCTGTGTAGTGTTTATTTAAATCGCGCTCTAAATCTTGCAGAATTTCTGGAATCACATTTAAAAATGTGGTTTCGTAATAGCTAAGCGCGTTTTCAATTTCGTTTACTACAGTGAGTTTTGAAAATCGCACAATGCGCGTTTGCCATAATGAGCAAACGGCGGCCTGAATCAGCAAATCGTTATTTTCAAGCTCCCGTTTAGAGATTAAATTGGCGCGCTCGGCCAGCAAAAAAGATAGCTTGTGCTCAATATCTAAAATGCTTTTGCGCTGCACCTCAGTGGGGTGCGCCGTTAATACAGGCGAAACCAGCGCATCTTTAAAAAATGCCTCTACCGCCGTAAAAGGCAAGGCTTGGCGTGCAATTTCATCGACCGAATACGCCAACATGCCAGGCGCTAATTGGTCTTCGTTTAAACGTGTTTGCTGGCGCGCAAACAAATCTTCGGCAATATTCACCAAATGTTTAAAGTAACTAAAAGCGCGCACAACCGAAATAGTTTGCTGCGGCGATAAATTTTTAAGCAACTTTTCTAACGCTAACGTGGCTGTTTGATCGTTTTCGCGATGAAACTTAACCGCCGCCTGACGGATATTTTCAATTAAATCAAAGGTGGCTTGGCCATCTTTAGCCAAAATGGTTGCACCCAGCACATGGCCCAAATAGCGGATATTATTTTTCAAGCCTACATTTTGTTGATTTAGCTTGATTGCTTCCAAAGATGTGTCGTTCATATAATTGCCGTTTAACGTTATTATTTAAACAATATAAGCAACATCTACACCATGCATAAAATTAATAATAAATACATTAAAAACAATTAGTTATATTTTAACTAATCAGTAATTCAATTTTAGCTGCACGTTTAATGTGCATACTAAATCAATGATTTAATATTAAGGTGCAAGTGATTAAATGCAAAAAAGGCAGCCTAAGCTGCCTTTTTATTTGCGCTTTTAAAGCGCATTTAAACCGTCAAATATAATTAAAATGCTGGTTTAACTTCCGCATTATTATAATTAGCTACGCCATCTAAAATTTCTTTTTTAGCCGCTTCAATATCACCCCAGCCGTTAATTTTCACCCATTTGCCTTTGTCTAAATCTTTATAATGCTCAAAAAAGTGAGAAATCATTTCTAAACGCCATGTTGAAACATCGGTATGGCTTTTTAAATGGCCATATAAACCGCATACTTTAGGCACTGGCACGGCAAACACTTTCGCGTCCATACCGGCTTCATCTTCCATCAACAACACGCCAAGTGGGCGGCAACGTACCACAACGCCCGGAATCAATGGCACTGGCGTCATCACCAATACATCCACTGGGTCGCCATCATCGGCCAAGGTGTGCGGAATGTAGCCGTAATTGGTTGGATATTGCATGGCAGTACCCATAAAACGGTCTACAAAAATCGCGCCGCTGTCTTTATCCACTTCGTATTTAACAGGGTCGCCCTGCATAGGAATTTCGATAATAACGTTGAAATCATTGGGTAAATCTAAGCCAGATGGCACTTGGTTTAACGACATAGTG
>Ga0326733_1000316_pt1 | contig 14564 bp, 17 predicted proteins | sample 14_GP2_308_FD_207946 | JGI IMG/M metagenome (GOLD analysis project Ga0326733, IMG submission 207946) | Glacier ice microbial communities from Ngari, Tibet, China - 14_GP2_30.8 | ecosystem: Environmental > Aquatic > Freshwater > Ice > Glacier | place: China: Ngari, Tibet | collected 2018-07-17 | reverse complement strand
GCTTCCGCCCTCGTGATCGCGTTCCTCGCCGGGGTGGAGTCCTTGCTCTCGGCGGTCGTGGCGGATCGGATGATCGTCGGCGCTCATCGGTCAAATGCCGAATTGCTTGCCCAAGGCGCAGCGAATGTTGCGTCGCCCTTATTCGGCGGACTGCCCGTGACCGGTGCTATCGCGCGAACCGCGACCAATGTGCGGGCGGGCGGGCGAACGCCGGTTGCGGGCATCGTCCACGCGCTCACGATCCTGCTGGTAATGGTCGCTGCCGCGCCGCTAGCTGCTTTTCTTACGATGCCCGCATTGGCTGGGCTGCTGATCGTCACCGCCTGGGTCATGAGCGAGCCGCATCGATGGCCGGAGCGCCTGCGCGCGAGTGCCGGTGACCGTTTTCTGTTGTTCCTCACCTTCGGACTGACAATATTGAGCAGCCTGACCGTGGCGATCGCTGTTGGTACAACGGTGGGCCTGGCCCAGCTTATGCTGCGTCGAGCAACTGCCCTCGATGACGGGCCCAAGCCTGACGGTTAAGCCTTCTTGGCTGAACCCAACACTGCATCGTTTCGATCAGCGATAGTTGACTCGTCCGTCGCAACGTCGTCCATGGATAGGCGTGGCTCGTGGGGGGCTATGAGATTGCGGTTCGTTTGGTGACGCTTACCGTCTGGCCAACACGACCCAGCTGCTGTGCACCTCAACCGGCGCTGCCTAACAACTGGGGACGACCGATTGACCCATACCTATTCTGTTAATTGAGGTGTGTGCGACCAAGGGCCATACACTTTGACGCGTCCTCTACATCCATCGGCGGAGGACCTGCTCTCGCTGGTCGGCGACGGTATCGTTAGTGTCAACGAACACGGTCGGATCATACTTTTCAACAAGGCTGCAGAGGAGCTGTTTGGTTTCGCTGCAGCCGAGGTCATTGACGAACCGATCGAGATGCTTTTGCCTGATCGTTTCCACCAGACGCACCGGCAGGAAGTTCACGCTTATGCGGCGGCGGCTTCAGCGCCGCGTACGATGGGTCACAAGCGAGAAGTCGTGGGACGCCGCAAGGACGGGTCCGAGTTCCCGGTCGAAGCAACCTTGTGTCGCCGGGTCATCGAGGAAACCCTGATGCTTACGGTCGCCATCCGCGACGTGTCCGAACGCAAATCGTTGGAAGAACATCGTCAAATTCTAAACGCGGAACTTCAGCATCGGATGAAGAATTTGATGGCAGTCATCAGTTCTATCGTTTCGTTGACCGCGAGAGTGAGCGATTCGGCATCGACGTTTCACGACACACTTCAAGATCGCTTATTATCTGTCGAAAGATCGAATAGTTTACTGCTGGCTGAAAACGCCAATGAAGCTGATTTGCGGGAATTGCTGGGTGCCGAGTTAGCAGCATACTCTGATCGGGATGTTGGTAACGTTGTGCTTGAAGGCCCCCCGGTGCGTGTGCCGGCACGGCTCGTGGTTGCCCTCAGCCTAATCGCTCATGAACTTGCAACGAATTCGGTCAAGCATGGCGCTTTGGGCCGGGATGGTCGTCGAGTCACGATAGCTTGGTCGGTGAAAGAAGACACCGGAACGCTACGTCTCTGGTTGAACTGGCGTGAGACGGGCGGCACGGGCGTGACGCCTCCAACAAAGCATGGATTCGGGACCGAGCTGATCGAACAGAACCTATGCAGAGCTATCCGAGGCAAAGTGCAGGTGGACTATCGTCCTGATGGCTTGGATTGGCGCATGGAACTGCCATTGTCCTAGAAGTCAAACTAGACTCACGATTCAAGACGGCATGAGGCGCAAGCTGGAAAGAAAACTTAGCCAAAGACACAGACTGTCGGCTCTCCGGAAACAGTGCAAAATATTTCGGACGTTGGTCCGAAGCATCCGTCGCGAAGGCGTCACACGCCCATTGGTCACGACGACGATTTCGGATCAAACTTACGGTATCCGCCTGAGTTGGGCAGAGCCAATGTGCCACTGGAGCTGCGCTGCAGAAGCACCATCCACGTTGTTCACCCGGCGTAGGACGTAAACGCCGCGAAATCGTTGTCGGGTGCCGTCGTCGAGCTTCGCTTCGACGGCCACTGGTACAGGCTGGTAGATTGACCCTGCGCCGGCACCGCCACGTTGCAGCTGCCCAATGGTGACGCGCGCCTCGCGCGTATGAGCGAAACCTGCCTCGAAACGAGCCCGGGTCTGACCCGGCTGGCCGGATTCACCCCATTGCTTCCAGGCCGTATCGTAATCGTGGGCGTTGATCGCGGAATAATAGCGGCGCACCACAGCCACGGCGGCTTGAATGCTTTTGGGCGATGGCCCGCAGTCAGCGACCGAGGCGTCATTGTTATAAAACAGGGCGCAGCTGCGAGCGATCTCGCTCTCAATCATCGCGCAACTGTTGGCGGCGTTGCAAGGCGGATGTGTCGCTGGCGAAGCACTCCGGCACATCGCCACCTTTTTGGCTGCGGCGACACTTCCAATCTGGGCGGAGCAGGACAGCAGCCTTCGAGGCATCGTACTCGCCCCGGTATCTGAATTTGCTGTACGTTCGAAATTGTGCGGCACACTTAACAAGGTGGTATTCGCGCCTGATCCGGTTTGGTCCCTGCTGGTCGACGAGTCCGTCGGGTTCCAGCTTGATCCACACGCTGCGAGCGTCAGAACGGTACCAATCCACCAGAACCACCTGTTTTGCATGAGTAAGTTGATAATCCAATTGAGACTGGCGTGGCCATCGTTCGATAGACACGATTGGTCCACCTGCAAGACCGCTGTCGTTGTGGTGCTAGAAGACCAGGTCGAAAACAAGCAGGGCTGAGCTGGAAAACAGTCCCAAATACGCGACGGGCAACGGACAGCGGAAGGCCTCGCGGGGTGTATCCTGTTTACCCTTAATACGAATAAGCGCCAGGTTGATGCCCGCGAAGATGACTAGCGTCCCCCGCGCGGCCCAGTCGGCAAGTCCCTCCAGTGGTACGACGAGAGAGAGGAACAGAATGCCTGTGACAGCCGTCGCAGTTGCAACCAATGGTGTACGAGTTACTGGGTTCACCTTAGCCAGCACGCGTGGCAGGTCCCCTTTGCTGGAAATGCCATAGAGAACCCGGGCAATCATGATCACGTGCACCACGACACCATTCAGGGTGGCGACACCAGCGACTGCACTCATCGTGATCAATGGGAAGCCGGTGAGGCGCTGGAAAACCGTGGCGAGCGGTGCGGGTGAACGGGCAAGTTGGTCGGGCGGCACAGCGATCACGGCAACCCAGATTACCGCCACGTAAAGAATCGAAGTCACTCCGAGCGTAATGAACAGCGCGCGGGGCAACGTGCGCCTCGGATCCTTCAACTCTTCGGCGATGTTCACAAGATGCTCGAAGCCGATGAAAGCAAACACGGCAATCAAAGTTGTGCCGCCAACGGACTTCCACACAGCGAGGTCGCCCGCTGCCGGGATCATCTCTGGCAGCCTGGTGATTAGTTGACCGCCCTCCTCCCTGAAACCGGCTGCGATGATCAGGATAAGGCCCCCGATTTCAACCAGCGTCATTAGTCCGGCGAAGGCGACGGACTGGGTAGTGGCTAAACTTGCAGCTGCCCCCATTGTGAGAACCACGCCTGCGATGATCCAGACCGGCGGAAGATCCAGAAAAACACCAATATACCCGGCGCTACCAACGCTGATCGTCGCCGCCGTAATCGAAGCAGTCACGACAACCAGGAGACCCATGCCGAGGCTAAGCCAACGCCGGTTGGATGCGGCGCTCACATAAGCGGCTTCGCTGGCGCTGACTGGCATGCGGGTGCCGAGTTCCGCGAACGACGCCGCGGTAAAGCTCATCGCAAGCGCCGCTGCCAGAAACGCAAGCGGAGCGTGCATCCCGCTTTTTCCGGCCGCCACGCCCACGAGGACGTAAATACCGGCTCCGATCGTGACTCCTAAACCATATAAAACGGCATGTGTAAGAGTGAGCGATCGGAGGAGAGGCGACGACGGGCTGACGTCAGTGGCCATGATGGCTCCGCTCGTAATGAAAGGCGACTTGGTGAACCATTCTAGCACGCAAGCCTGATGCGTCGCGATGGCGGCATCATAGATTGTAATTGGATCGAAGCAGACGTTCGAGTCGACGTCAATCCGATCTGCATTTCGGGTGCGCTTCTCGGAACCGTCCAGGGTAGATCCGAATGCCGGACGTCTAGGTTCGTTTCAGGCGTCCTTCGCCAATGCCTGAGCGATCTTGTCCTTGAGCGTGAGCCGCCGCTTACGCAATTCCGTCTCGTGCTCCTGCGTAACCGGCGAGAGGTTCGTTTCCGCCACATGGATCTCGTCGTTGACCCTGTCATACTCCAGCAGCAGTTTCGCAAATTGGATATCCGAAGCTTTCAGGACATGGATCCGGTCGAGCTGACCAGGAAATTTCTCACCCAAAATGTGGGGTGTATTCGACATTCATTTCTCCAATCGCAATGAAGACAGCGGCTACAAACCGAGGTTACGCACACTCATTCCTTCGACCGGTGCCGGCTGGCGGATCAGCCATTCTTAATGGTGACCAAGAGCCATGTCGGTGTCGTGCGACCTGCGGCGTTATCGGGGCCCCTTTTTTCCGGCTTAGTATGTTGCGCGCTTAGCAATGTGCCGGGGCGGTAAAGGCAAGGATAGGGAAGCGAGGGATTTCGTGGTATAGACGGTCATCGCGCCAACCTGTTTCCTAAGCGTTGCGCGACTGAGAGACTTCGCGCTCCCGCTTGCAAGCCGGAGATAAGTCATGGGCCTCAACTATCTTTATCACCGACATGGCGTATCACTCATGTTGGCCCGAGCCGCAACTTCATCGTGCGCGCGCATTGTTCATGAGAAAATGGCCGCGGCGTATGCAAAGCAAATTGCTGATTTCTGCCCGGCCGCTGAGCGAAGAGCCTACTGGACAAGGTGGGAAGCGTACTTGACCGTCCCTTGTGTGAGCCGCCCAGAATCTACCGCAGTCGAAGTTTCTCTCCTCGAAGCATGACGGTCACGGTCAACCTTCGGTCCGAAACTTAATACGTCGAGGCACGACGCTGCCATAAGCTGGCGGGAGGCATCACGGACGGGGTTGCGCGAATACTCCTCTGCGCATGGCCACGCTGTATGAGGCAATGGCTATAAAGCGACGAAGCGAGAACCCGGCTCACACGTAAGTTCCTAGAAGTGATCCGAAGAGAGGGACTGTAGGCTGCTTTCTAATCATTTTAATCATCATCTAGGCCCATCGAACCCGATTAAACTTTCGCGTCTGCGCTTGGCCAAAATCCATTCGTCCGATCTGGGGCGTTTGTAGTAGAAGGCGATCAAGCTTTCCCACACAAACGAGATCGCACTTTCGACTTTTTGAGCAAGTTCAAGCGGCGTCGGCAAAGCATGAACTTTATCGAAGTAGCTTTCTTTAAGTCACTAATGGTCTGTCTCGAATTTGAGGCGAGAAAATGCGGCGAACTAAAATATCCTCTCGCGTAAGAGCCCAAATACTACGGTACCCGGTCGGGCTGGCCCACGCCCGTCGATCGGGAACATCTTCGCACCCTTTGTCGACGCCATCATATGTCGCGAGTTCGACGGGACGGGGCTGTCAAGCTTCGACGGCGCGATCTTCTATGTAATGAGTGAAAGACGGACATTAGCTAGGAAACTGCCGGTTCCTCGGGCATCAGCAAAACCTCATGCTTAGCGTACTCGTGCACAAGCACATGGAGATGGATTATGCCGAGAAGCACACACTCGGAGCGACATTCCGTTTCACGGGTCGGCTGGTTGAGGGCTGCAGTCTTGGGGGCAAATGATGGGATCGTATCTACCGCAAGCCTAATTGTTGGAGTGGCGGCGGCGGGCGCCGCGCGGCCCGAGGTACTCCTCGCCGGTGTTGCCGCATTGGTGGCTGGCGCGATGTCGATGGCAGCGGGAGAGTATGTTTCCGTTAGCTCGCAATCGGACACTGAGCGGGCAGACCTTGAGCGCGAAAGTTGCGAACTCGAGACGCAACCCGAATTCGAGCGCCTTGAACTCGCGAACATCTATATTCAGCGGGGGCTTGAACAAGACCTCGCACTGAAAGTCGTTGACCAACTCATGGCGAAGGATGATCTAGCCGCACACGCTCGTGACGAGTTGGGAATCTCGGAAATATCTACGGCAAGGCCGCTCCAGGCCGCATTTGCATCCGCCGCCACTTTTAGCGTCGGAGCCGCTGCTCCGCTGCTTGTCGTGCCTTTCACGCATCAGGCGGGGATCGTACCGCTCGTCGCCGCGGTTTCGATCGCGTGCCTAGTATTACTCGGCGTACTCGGTGCGCGCGCGGGAGGGGCTCCGATCACGCGATCAGTCATTCGCGTAACATTCTGGGGCATCCTCGCCATGATCCTAACCGCCGGGATCGGCAAGCTCTTTGGGACGGTTGTATGAAGGCTTCGGGAGCCGCTGGGCAGCTAAGCCGGAAGGAAACAAAATCTCATGACAATCGACCCGGCGCAGCCTCGCGTAGCGCACGTCAATCTTCCTCTTGCTTTGTCTTTTTGAGTTCAGCTTTCCCGCCGCGCCCGAACGATTTTTAAATGGCTCGACACTTCGTCGACGAGCATTTGATGCATCGGGATGCTGAATGAACGCACAGCTTTCGTCAAAATGGCCTGTCATCGAAACAAGTGGTCAATTGACTTTTAGACTCCTAATCAAAGCTAGCGCGCTCAACGCGGGCCGCGTGGGATGGCGATAAATGACGGAGGAAATTGAGTTCGACCAACGGTTCGTGACGTTGGTGTCCAATAGTCCAATCGCTTCGGTCATCAGCAATCCGCGCTTACCTGACAATCCAATCGTCGCCTGTAACGCCGCCTTTTGCGAGCTGACCGGCTATGCGCCGGAAGAGGTCGTCGGCCGCAATTGCCGGTTTCTGTCGGGGCCCGCCACGGAGCTATGGTTGTCGGAGGAAATCAGGCGCGGTGTTCGCGAGCATCGGCCGGTGCTGGTCGAAATTCTGAATTATAAGCGGAGCGGCGAACCGTTTCGAAATGCGGTGCTGGTCGCGCCGATCTATGGCGAGCAAGACGAGCTGCTCTATTTTCTCGGCTCGCAGATCGAAATCGGTGCTGATGCGCCACCACCCACGAGCATGCGCCGGATCCGAGCCGCCGAACTGGTGAAGACGCTGTCCCCGCGCCAGTCCCAGGTGCTCAAGCATGTCGCCAACGGACTACTCAACAAGCAGATTGCGGGTAAACTCGGGCTCGCAGAAAAAACGGTCAAGATGCACCGGTCGATCCTGATGACCCGGCTCGGCCTCCACACCAGCGCCGATCTCATCCGGCTTGCCGTCGAAGCTGGTTACTAGTCAGCAAGACCGTGCTACGGAACAAAGCCCGTATAGTGCGACACGACGCGTCGGCCTAATACTCATCTTGCGTCATGACGGCCACGCCACGTTGATAGCCCTCGCGTGGATGATCGATACAGCTCCTCCTGTTCGCTTCAGTGGCCGCCGTGACGCAACCCCCTGGACAATGACCGGCCCGACTGCGGAAGGAAAGGAACCCGGGCGATTGCGGCAGAAGCGGCTGCAATCGCCCGGTCTTTCATCACGCCTTCGGCAGGATGACGCTGTCGATGACGTGGATGATGCCGTTGGTGCAGGCGATATCGGCGGTTACCACCTTAGCGCCATCGACGGTCACGCCGTCGGTCCCGTCGACGGCAACGGTCGCGCCGCCCGCCGTTGTAGCATCGAGCTGCTTGCCGGCGACGTCGGTCGACTTGACCGCGCCTGGAAGCACGTGAAGCAGCAGGATCGCGGACAGCTTGTCCTTATTTTCCGGCTTGATTAACTCCTCGACGGTGCCGGCCGGAAGCTTCGCAAACGCATCATCGGACGGCGCAAACACCGTGAACGGGCCCTCGCCCTTCAGCGTGTCGACGAGCCCGGCAGCTTGGACCGCAGCAACCAAGGTGGAAAAGGAACCGGCGGCAACAGCAGTATCAACGATATCGTGGGTTTGGTCGGACATGTTTTTTCCTTTGTGGGTGTAGCCGGGTCCGGGCCGCTGAAACAGCTTCCGGGGCGCCGCCTTTGAGAGAGCAAAAACAACTAGGATCTCTCGACCAAAGGCCTGACATCGCCTGGTCCCGGCCTCAATACGGACCTTGGGCCATCTCGCGTCGTCCGACTGCCGCGCCCAAGGGATCGGCGCGCGCTGGTCAGCCCGCTTGATTATCGAGGAAGTGGATTATGGCAAAGCGAACGGCCCACGTGGTCTTGCTGGCATCGCCCTCCGTAGCGCGATGGCTTGGCTTTGCCGGGTTGGTCCCGCAGGTCGCGCTCGCAGTGGTCCTATTTGCTGGCCCGCCCCACCTAGCGTCCGCCGCGGTGCGCCTCGCCCTGTGCTATGCGGCGCTGATCCTCAGCTTCATCGGCGGAATGTGGTGGGGCCTCGCCGCGCAACCAGGAAAACGTGCAGCGCGATGGCTATGGCTGGCTGCGATCGCGCCTTCACTCATCGCCTTTGCATGCCTTGGCGCATGGGTAGTCGGACGCGCGCCCGTGACGGCTCTGGCGCTTATTGGGGTAGCCCTCGTGGCCACGCTGGTGATCGATGCCAAGCTGGCGGCGAACGGGTGGTGTGCGCGCGGCTGGCTGCGGCTGCGCACTCCACTGTCGCTCGGGCTAGGCGGCCTGTCGTTGTTGATTGCGGCGCTTGCCCATTGACGCTGGCGGGCCATCATCCCAGCGCCAGTATGACCGCGATCACAGCAAGGAAGAACAGAATTGCGCCGCCGAAAGCCGCGAACATTGACGGGCTAAGCTCGAACGTCGCTTTGGCGTGCTCGGTGACCCTGGCGAGCAATTGCGGCCAGGTGTAACTGACGAAGTCGCCTTGGCTCATGATCGCCACGATGCGACCGTCTTCGCCAACCACCGGAACGTGACGGAAGCGATCGTTTGACATCTGACGCAGCCAGTCGAGGAGTTCGTCCTCGGGCTTGGCAACCTTGAGGTCGCTGCTCATGATGTCGCGCAACTGGGTCTGCGTGGGATCGAGACCCTTGGCGAGCAAGCGTCGCATGAAGTCCCGCTCGGTGACGATGCCGATCGGCTTTTCGTCGGACGAGACGATGACCACGGCACCATAGTTCTTCTCGCTCATGATGATCACGGCGCTCGCGACACTGGTGTCGCCGGGCATGGTTAGCACGGCGCCCTTGCGCGAATATTCGGGGCGGTCCTTAATTTGCATGGTCTATTTCCTCCTGAAAGCGGCGCTAGGCGACGGCCGGTCCGCGCCTATCGGCTCTGCGTAACCGCCGCGAGGCGAGCGCGTCAGCGACCGCAGGGACAATCATGTGTGGCACCGTGAGCAGGGATAGGGTCATGAAACTCACGGCGACAGCTTGCGCGGGCAAGTCGATGCGGACCACGTTGGCGAACAATGCGGCAGTAATGCCGAGCGCGGCCAGCGTAACGAGTAGAATGATCGACCGCAATCTGGACGAATGATTTACCCGCAACAGCGCCCCGCTTAGGTGACGCGGCGAATGGTAGCAGCAGAAGAACACGGCGAAGCCTACCACTGGGGGAAGCAGAATCATTCCCACCAACGTCATTGCACCAGCCCAAGCTTGATCGCGAAAGCCGGTCCGCCATAGCGTCCACACCGACACGCTCGCGACTGCCACGCTCATCGGCGCCAAGAGCAACAGGAAATTGGCAACAAGCGCGCCTTCGCGTTGGCCGGAAAGCGCTATGAACAATTGCTCAATCTCAGCCAGATGAAGCAGGGTCGGTGCGGCAAGCAGTGCGATCGCCATGCCCTGCGCAAGAAAGTTGGTCTTCAGTTCCCGCCAGTCCTCCGCAAAATGGACGACTGCGACGATAAGGAAAATGGACAGCGCGGCGACCGGAGCCAGTTGCCACACCGCGGCCATCGCTCCGGCAAGTCCAAGGTAAACGAGCAATAGCGCACCCATCGCTAGCCCGCCCACCTGGCGCTCGCGCCTGATAATTTCGAGGTCCAGGGAACCGTGCGGCAAGCCGAGGAGGAGAATAAGGGCACACGCCGCGATCGTGGGTGCGCTGCCGCTTAATGACTGTCCGAATGCGAGGACTGCGAACAGCGCGGCGAGCGTTCCAGCCTGAAGATTGAGAAGCGGCGTTACCCAGTTTCCGACAATGCCTCCCCGCAAGTTTAATGTCGAATTAGTCACGACCGGGAAGTCGAAACTTCCCGGTCGTATCGGGCTAGAATGTTGATGCCCGTGGCTCGACATCAACCGCGCGAAGTTGGCGCCGGTTGGCTCGTTGCATGCATGCTGCCATCATCGCCATATTCGACCGCCGTTTTGCGGACCGCGATGAGGTAGATGAGCACACCGACACCCGCCTTGGCGACGAGATCGGCAATCGTGTAGCCGATTTGCAGCGCGGTTTCAGTGGTGGCCCCGGATAGCGACGTGTAGGGGACCATGTAGACGATCGGGTAGAAACCCCATGAAGCGAAGGTCAGCCAGCGTGCGGTGTTGACCAATCCGCGGACGCTTTCGGGCTGGCGCTTGATCGCATCGCCAAGGCCGACAAACAGTTCGTACACGATGTATAGAAATGGGATCGACGACAATGTTCCCCAAAGCGCGCGCGTACCGTTGTCCGTGGCTATTTCGCCCGGATAGCCAAGAAGGATCATCAGTACCGCGGCGAGTGCTAGGCGGGTCGATTTGCGCACTGTCTCTTCGCTCGACAACCGCATTACCAGGACCAGTTCGATTAGCAGTAGCGGAACCGTCAGCAGCCAGTCGACGTAGCGATAGGCATCATTGAAGGCGAGGCCGGTTACGGCGACGACGCCGTTGCGAACTTCAAACGCTCCCTCCCAGCTTTCGAAAATGCGCCAGTAATGATACGCTGCAATGAAGGTGACGAGCCCCGAAATCGTCAAGGCAGTCTTGTAGGCGGGTCCGACTTGGGACCGTCCAAGCCACAAAAAGATCGTCGCTGCGGCCATTGCTGCAAGCGTGAATGAAAAGGCGTTATAGACGAAGAAAAACTGGTCGGGTGAAAGTGTTTGCATCGAGTCGTCCCCAATATCTGGATAATTTGATCTACGCCTCGTTCGGAGCGCAATCGATACGGTCCTTGGACCATGTCGTTGGCGTAACCAATCTGCGCGTCGCGGAAGATTTCAGCGTATTGAATCCATAACGCTCAACGCCATCCCTTGGTTCCGATATCCGCATGCGTGGAGCGTGCCAACCAATACCGATCCAAACATTATTTCACGTCAGCGGATATGCGTGCCGATCTTGTGCGCCACGGAAACGGAAGCCCCAATGAAACGCAATCTTTCGTCGGCAGACTGGCTTTCCCGACCACCTTCGGCATGGCAAGCCGTCTTAACGCCGGCCGAGCGCTCGACCCGCCAGCGCCCGCACATCGACCCGCGCTTCGAGCCGCGCGGCGAGCAAGGCGGTGCCGCTGATCTTGCGCTGGACGAACAAGATGTCGGCGGGGGGAACATGCCATGTCGCTTTGTCCGACGCGACCTCCATTCCTTTGTCGCGAAGCGCTCCAACGAATTGTCGGTCGCCGAAATCGAAGGGGCCGGGGCGATGAAGCTCGGTCAGGATGATGTCGATCATACTGTCGAGCCGCGCGCCGTGCCGGACGATCACCGCCGGGCCGATGAAACCGGCCGCGACCGCCGCCTCGCACACCCTCTCACGATTCTCATCGAGCCCGGCTTGGAGCAACCGGCGATATGCGTTCGCCGTCTCGTTACCCACCGTCCGCGTCGCGCCGAAGTCGAGCAGCACCAGCCGACCGCTGTCGGGCTGGAAGCGATAGTTGGCGAAGTTCGGATCGGTCTGCATCACTCCAAATTCAAACAATTCGCGCAAAACGAGGCTAATCAAGCTCGCCATTGCCGTGTCGCGAACCGCTTGGGGCGCCGTCACCAGGGCCTCGATCGGCTGACCGTCGATAAAGCTCATCGCCAGCACTCGGTCAGTGGTGAACTCAGTGTCGAGCGTCGGCACGATCATCGTTTGATCATCGGCAAGCAAGCGACCGAACAACGCCATCTGCGCGCCTTCGCGAAGATAGTCGGCTTCGTCGGCAAGCTGGCGCTTGGCCTCGGCGAGCAATGGCGCCACGTTGATCTCGCGCGGCAATAATCCCGACACGCGCAGCAAGGTTGCAACATTGTCGATATCGGCATCGATGCTTTCGCGCACACCGGGATATTGAACCTTGATAGCAAGTTCGCGTCCGTCGTGGGTTATTGCGCGGTGGACTTGCCCGATCGATGCCGCCGCGACCGGCCGCGGCTCGAACCGGCGAAAGCGCGTCCGCCAATTCTTGCCCCATTGAGCGGCGAGCACCTGCTGGAGTTGCTGGGGCGGCATATGATGGGCATTGTCGCGCAGCCGAGCGAGCGCCTGGGTCAGTTCGGCGGGCAGGAAGTCGCCCGCGTCCATCGAGATCATCTGGCCAAGCTTCATTGCCGCGCCGCGCAGGTGCGACAGGCGATCGGCGACCTTGCCGATATTGCCCGGGGTGAGCAGCATGTCGCGCATCCGCGGCCGCTCGCCAGCGGCGATCCGCCGCGCGCCCTCGCTCAGTACGCCACCCGCGACCCCCGCCGCGAGCCGCCCGAAATGACCCAGGCGAGAAACCCGCCCGCTTGGCACCGAACGCTGTCGCGGATCGGTTTGCTCGTCGCTCATTGCATCACCACCCCATGCTTCCGGGGATGCCCTTGAAGGGCCCCGCCAGGTCGGGCGTAATCCACCCGCCGTAAAATCCTCCCTCCTGAGGCACTACAAGCTCGTCATCGATGCTGCACCGATCAAACGGCCTGGCGTAAAAAGCGACATGGTCGCGCAAGATCGCAAACGCCGGGCTCGGATCGGGATAGCTCCAGCCGACGCGTGACAGGACGACGTCGCCAATCACCACGTCCCAATAGATGGCCGAACCCTTCCACTCGCAGAATGACCTTCCGCCGGCGCGGCGCAGCACGCCGGGCGTGATGGCGTCGGGGGGAATGTAGTAGGTCGGCGGGTGACTGGTTTCGAGCGTGCGCACACTCGCTGTTGTGTCAGCGATCGTTCTCCCAAGATGTTCGATCAGGATATGCCCAGGGCACCGCTCGGCGATCGGCGGCCGCGGATAGCTCCACACGCTGGTCTGCCCCGCAGCGACCGGGTCGGGCCGTGGGATCATCGCCGACCCCGGTCAGCAAAGACGCGCTGCAGACTCGGCCGGACCCGCAGGAAGCGCACGTAGACTCGCTCGAGCGCGGCGAGCACCCACGGCGCGCGCGCGACGAGTCCGAGTGGTCGCAACAGCGGGATGGCACGCCACATCGCTGCGAACGCCGCCGCGCCCGACAGCAGCTTTCCGTCCTCGCTGGCATGAAACCGCTTTAGCATCGTCACGGGATCGATCGGGCAAGCCGAGGCCTGCGTTCGGGTGACATCGACGAATTCAATCGCGCCGCGCCGGTCAAGCCGCCGCATCATCGAGATTTCTTTGCGGCACAACGGACAACCCCCATCGTGCCAAACGGTCAATTTGTTCATTCGCACGATATGGGGTCGTTATGGTCGATCGCACCAAAGACATTGAAAAAAATACGCGCGCTGTCGATCTATTTTGTCGACGAGTTCGGATTGACCCCCGTGGTTTCCGGCTATTGCACCGCGGCGTGCGTCTTCGCCGGCTCGCTCGTCCGACCGCTTGGCGGGGCGCTGGCCGATCGAATTGGCGGCATCAAGACCTTGTCGGTGGTCTATGTCGTCGCCGCACTGGCGCTGGCCGGGGTGAGCACGGGGCCGGCCAGCGTGGCGGCCGCGCTTGCCTTGTTCGTGGTTGCGATGCTTGCGCTGGGCACTGGCAATGGCGCGGTATTCCAGCTCGTGCCGCAGCGGTTTCGCACCGAAATCGGGGTGATGACCGGGCTGGTCGGCTTCGCAGGGGGAATCGGCAGCTTCTACCTGTCCTCGTCACTCGGCTTCGCCAAGCAGATCACCGGCGCCTACCAGTCGGGCTTCCTCATCTTCGCCGGCTTCGCACTGACCGCACTGATCGGGCTGACTTTCGTGAAGCGCAAGTGGCGCACGACGTGGGGTGCCGCGCTCCAGGGCGTCCGCATCTGACAAATGAACCCAAGCCCTCTCCCGCGCCGCGGGGAGGGCACACGGAGTATCTTTCCATGTCGTTCAAATATCTTTCGGCGGTCCTGGTGGCCGCCGCGGTTCCCGCCGGTGCCTAGGGTATCGCCGTGAAACCGCTCGGCGACGCGCGCTTGCGGTTTGAAGCGGTCGATCAGGACGGGACTGCGAGCAATGCCAATGCAGTCACCCTGAGACTTCGCGCGGGCGTCCTGGCGACCACGGGGCCCTGGTCGGCGTTGGCGAAGGGCCAGGGCACGATCGCGATCGTCGACGAATATTTCGACGGGTTGCACGGCCTCGCCAACCGCCCGCTGATCGCCGACCCCGAGAATGTCGCGCTCTATCGCGCCCAGCTTCAATATACGAGCAAGCC
>Ga0326733_1000315_pt1 | contig 14571 bp, 2 predicted proteins | sample 14_GP2_308_FD_207946 | JGI IMG/M metagenome (GOLD analysis project Ga0326733, IMG submission 207946) | Glacier ice microbial communities from Ngari, Tibet, China - 14_GP2_30.8 | ecosystem: Environmental > Aquatic > Freshwater > Ice > Glacier | place: China: Ngari, Tibet | collected 2018-07-17 | reverse complement strand
TGCTGCTGATTCTAATAGCTTAACGGGTAACGATATAACCGATACTAGCTGTACCACTAGTTGTCGCGCTATTGATTTAAGTTCTAGCACGGTCACTAGCAGCTATCTCTCAAACAACCGCCACTCAGGAAGCACAGCTAATCCAAGCACCATCCGAGATCTCGGTACCAATACCATCTACGCCAACCAAACCGACGGCACCGGCAACCTAATCAACCGCAACCAAGGTGCTCTAACAGTAGGTACGACGACACGTTCTAGTACCTTAACTCTCCAAGGTTCTCTAAGCGCCAGCCAATTACCAACCCCAGCCGCTCCAACCCTAGCTACTGGCGGTACCGCTGGCACGACGAGCTACACCTACGCAATCTCCGCCCTCGACGGTTCGGGTGAAACACTACCGTCAACTGGTACGACAATTACGACTGGTAACGCGACTTTAACTGGCACTAACTTCAATACCATTACTTGGGCTCAAGTCGGCGGCGCTGTCCAGTACAGGGTCTTCCGAACGGCCAGCGGTGGCACACCAACTACAACTGGACTCATCGCGACAGTTAACGCCAATGTCTTCACCATGAACGACACCGGCTTGGCTGCCAGTGGTGCTGTCGCTGCCGCTAACACAACTGGACAGGCGACAATTGCTGGACAGATCCAAGGCGGTAGCCTGAACGTCACAGGGAACTCAACTCTAGGCGGAACCTTGGCTGTTACTGACGCCAGCACTTTCACCGGCGCAGCTACATTCGGTGTTGCCAGCAGCACAACCGGTCAGCTTCGCTTAGCAAACTCAACCAGTGCTTTCTTGGGTACTATCCAAGTAGCCAGCCTAGCTCAAGCCAGCACCTTCACGATTCCTGCAGCTGGTGCATCTGATACCTTCTGTCTCCAGACTTTGGCTAACTGTGTGGGCATTGATAATGTAATAGCTATAGACACTGCCACTAACACTGGCTTAGGTCTAAACATAGTCGGTAAAAACATTTACCTGCAGTCAGCATCGGCCAGCTTTGGCGGAGTAGTGAACATATCTGCGCAAACTTTCGCTGGCGCCAAGACCTTTAACGGCGCCCTGACTGTCGCTGCCGGCGCTACTGTATCTGCTGGCCAAAGTATTTATTTAGTCGGTGGCATCACCAGCACTCGTCCGGCCAGCCCAACTGCAGGTCAACTTTACTACGACCAAACTACTAACACTATGCTTCAGTGGAACGGCAGCAAGTGGGTAAGTGACCGTAACACAAGTACTAAAATAGTGGCAGCTAGTAACTCAAGCCAAGCTGCTAAAGATGGCGCCGACTTCGTAGCGACCGGAACAGGTGACCAAACCACAATTAACTCAGCTCTAACGGCTGCATCTGGTGGGAGTGTCTATCTAGCTGAAGGTACATATTTAGTCAGTGCAGCAATTTCAGTACCTAACAACACTACATTGTTTGGTGCTGGGGCTGGTTCACTAATTACGATCCCTAATGCTCAGAACGGTACTTACAATATTATTATTAACACTGATACTTCAACTGGAACTAAAGTTACGATACGTGATTTACAAATTGACGGCAACAGAGCAAACCAGACGGCGGGTAGTATGAATGGTACGTACTTTAGCTCAATGGGGGGTGGATCAGGCGCTACAGCCAGAGACGGAGGCCGCATTACGAATACAATTATTCACAGTCTTTACGGTATTAGTGCAACTGGTATCAGACTCCAAAATTCTAATAATAATATCGTAACCGGTAATACATCACGAAATCATAACGGCTATGGAATAATAGCTGATTCTTCTCAATCTAACACCATTAGTAATAACATTGTGCAAGGAATACCAAATCATGGATTAACTATTGTAAGTTCTAGTGGAAACACGGTAAATGGCAACTTCGTTCAAGATAGTGGGAATGGTATATATATTTTTAGCGCAACCAACACTTCTGTAGTTGGAAATACTGTAAGCGATAGTACTGGAAGAGGAATACATTTAGAAAGCTCTGCAAACTTAAATAATATTAATAGCAATAAGATCAGTTCAAGTGGTGGAACCACAACTAATAACGGTATCCAGACGACAGGTTCTTACAACAACACGATCACCGGCAATGATATCAGCGATACAAGTTGTACAACAACGTGCTATTCCATAAATATATCCAATAACACTTCATACAATAATTACTTAAGTAACAACCGACACAATGGCACTTTGGTTAATTCCTCTACGATTAATGATTTAGGCGCAGGCACCATTTACGCAAACCAAACCGACGGCACAGGCAACTTAATCAACCGCAACCAAGGTGCTCTAACTGTTGGTACGACAACTGCTTCTAAGTCATTGACACTTCAAGGTTCGTTTAGCGCCAGCCAACTCCCAACTCCGACTTCACCAACACTAGCCACAGTCGGTACAGCTGGCACAACTTCATACACTTACGCTATCTCAGCCCTAGACGGTTCCGGTGAAACGCTAGCATCTACTGGTACAACTATTACAACCGGCAATGCCACGTTAACTGGTACTAACTACAATACAATTACTTGGAACCAAGTCGGCGGAGCTGTTCAATACAAGATCTTTAGAACTGCTAGTGGCGGAACGCCGTCCACAACTGGATTGATTGCCACTGTTAACGCTAACGTATTTACATTTAACGATACCGGCATTGCCGCTGCTGGCGCAGTCGCAATAGCTAACACGACAGGACAAGCCACGGTGGCTGGTCAGATCCAGGGCGGTAGTTTGAACATAACGGGGAACAGTACACTTGGTGGAACTTTGGCTGTTACTGGTGCCAGTAGCTTTATAGGAACCGCTACCTTTGGCGTAGTCAGTACAATAACAGGCCAAGTTCGCTTAGCTAACAATACTAGTGCCTTCCTAGGTACTATCCAAGTAGCTAGCCTCGCTCAAACCAGTACCTTTACTATCCCAGCCGCTGGAGCCACTGACACGTTCTGTCTTCAGACCCTAGCTAACTGTGGTGGCGCTGGCTCAGGTGTAACTACAGTCGGAGCTCTTGATGGCGGCACGGCTAATGCTAATGGTGCGACAATCTCAACGACGACTATATTCCTGCAGAGTGCTAGCAATACTAACCCAGGATTAGTCAACACGACTACTCAGACCTTTGCCGGGGCAAAGACGTTTAGCGGTGCCCTAACGGTTGCAGCCGGTGCCACCATCTCAGCCGGCCAAAGTATCACTTTAGTCGGTGGCATAACTGCTACCCGACCAGCCTCCCCGATTGCCGGACAGCTCTACTACGACACAACGGTTAACACTATGCTTCAATATAACGGCACTAAATGGGTTAGTAATCGCACGACTTCAACCAAAATTGTGGCCGCTAATAACTCATCCCAAGCCGTCAAAGACAGTGCCGACTTTGTTGCAACTGGTACTGGTGACCAAACGACTATTAACTCAGCTTTAACTGCAGCCGCTGGCGGTAGCGTCTACCTAGCTGAAGGAACTTACCTAGTTAGCGCCGCTATCTCAATCCCGAACAACACAACCCTGTTTGGTGCTGGTGCAGGCACTCTGATCACGATTCCTAATGCTCAGAACCTGACATACAACATTATTGAGAATACAGACCAAACAACAGGAACTGGAATAAATATTCGTGATCTTAGGATTGATGGTAATAAGGCTAACCAGACTGCCGGTAATATGAATGGAATTAGCTTTACGAACATGGGTGGTGGTACTGGTAGCTCAGCCAGAGATGGCGCTAAGGTTAGCAGCAATATCGTTCGGAACGTGTATGGCACAACTGCTAATGCCATTCTGTTTAACAGTTCCAGTAATAATATTATTGTTAGTAATACTCTCGTTGGTACTACTACTGGACTATATGTTGTGACTAACAGTAATTTCAATAATATATCTAGCAACCTAGCTCAAGGCAATAGTTCGGTCGGCATATACATTGATAATAATTCGAACAATAACAACGTAACGGGCAATAATGCGCAAGGCAACAGCACGACAGGTATTTTGATTACCAACTCATTCAACAATTCATTAACCGGCAACAATAACCATGGTAATGGAGTTAGAGGTATACAACTCTATCTATCTAATAACAATATTATTACAGGCAATAATGCACAGAGTAACGGCAGTAGAGGTATTTTCTTACTTGATAGTAATAATAATATTATTAGTAATAATAAGCTTCACGACAACGGCAATACGTCCTCTAATAATGGTATACATTTAAGTACTTCGAGCCTTAATACCATATCAGGAAACGACATTACCGATACTAGCTGTACGACAAACTGTTACGCTATTAATATATCGGACGTAGGATCTTCGAGTAACTATTTAGCAGATAACCGTTTCGATGACACAGATGCAGCCGCAACTGCGTCTATCCAGGATCTTGCGACGGGTACGGTGTATGCTAATCAGTCAATTGGTGTAAACGGAGCTAAATTAGTCGTACGGACTGCCAATGACATTGCTGCATTGGCCGTTCAGACTGCGACTGGAGTAGGGGTTCTTACTGTCGACACAACCAACTCTCAAACTATCTTCCGTGGCACAAATTCAGCTGCCACGGAAGGCGCCAATACTTTCGGTGGCTTTGCTGCTGCAACCGATTGGATGATAGGCGGTACTGGTTCAACTTCAACGGCGACCCACACAAGTGGTGGTGGTACTACGGCAATTGCTGCTAGCCCAGCCATTCCGGTTACCACCGGCATCGTTTATAAAGTTACATTTACAATCGGCTCACGCACAAATGGTCTCGTCAACTTTACACTTGGAGGTCAGACAGGTGCTCTCCGATTCGCTAATGCTAGCGTCACGGAGTATATTACTGCAAGTAACAGTTCTTCAAATCTGACTTTTGTGCCTACCACAGACTTTGACGGCACTATGTCTGCAGTTTCCGTCCAGGCGCTAACTATAAGTACCGCTGCCTTGCAAGTTCAAAGCAGTACTGGGACAACTTCGTTAGAAATCCGGGCTAGCAACGCCTCTAATAACTTATTCATTGGCTTACAGGCAGGTAGTAACAACACCACCGGCAACAACAATACCGCCAGTGGCTCTCTTGCTTTGCAAAGCAACACCACTGGCTTCAGTAATACTGCTAATGGAGCTATGGCGCTACAATATAACACTACCGGTACTAACAACACCGCCATAGGTGATGCTGCCCTAAGATTTAATACTTTTGGAACTGATAACACCGCAAGTGGTAAGTCCGCTTTGCAAAATAATACTTCTGGTTCCAGTAACACTGCCAACGGTTCACTTGCCCTCCAGAGTAACACTTCAGGCGGTACTAACACTGCTACCGGCTCTAGTGCGCTGCGATTTAATACTACCGGCTCTAGTAATACTGCTAACGGCGCTACGGCATTACAAAATAACACAACCGGTATAAGCAATACTGCAGTTGGTAGACAGGCCTTACTAAATAACACCACCGGCTTCAGCAATACCGCTAATGGCGCATTTACGTTACAAGGTAACACCACCGGAATCAACAATACTGCAAATGGCGCCGACTCTCTATTCAGTAACACCACCGGCTCTAGTAACACTGCCAACGGGGCACTTGCTCTGCAAAACCTGAGAACCTTGACTGGTACCATCTCAGCTACCACTAACAATGCTGGCAATGCTCAATTCACTAGTACGTCTACGACGGGACTGGTCGCAGGTGCCAGCATTACTATCTCTGGAACCACAAGCTATAACGGTGCCCGGACTGTTCTGAGTGTCGATTCGGCCACAAGCTTCACTATTTCCACGGCTTTCAGCAGTGCTGATACCACTGGTGCTTGGACAACCGCAATCTCTAGCAACAATACCGCCACTGGTTTTCAAACAGGTAGAGGTAGTGCAATCTATAGTGCAGTGGGCAACAGCTTATTCGGGTACAATACTGGGTTAGTATTACAAACGGGTGCTGACTACAACAGCCTCTTCGGTTTTAGCTCTGGCAGTGCCATTACGACCGGAAAAAATAATACCTTCCTCGGCTACAACTCTGGAACTAACGTGACATCAGGTAGCAATAACATTATCATCGGGCAGGGTACTAATGCAGCTAGCGCCACAGGCTCCGATCAGCTAAACATCGGCGGCTTGCTAACAGGAAGCGTTGCCGCCGGTTCTCGTGCCTTGTCAGTAAATGGCACGACAACAATTGCTGCAGGGAACTCAGCCTCAGCATTATTAGTCCAAAACGGTTCAAGCCAAACAGTGCTTGGAGTAGATACTACTGCCGGATCAGTCCTGATTGGCGCAGCTGGCACAGTTGGCGGTAAGTTAGTTGTAAGCGGCTCAACATCTGGTTCAATCACTTTGCAAACAGCTGCTGCAGCTGGCACCTATACGTTAACCTTACCAACCACAGTTGGCGCCGCCAACGAATGTCTGAAGAACTCGGGTACGGCTGGCACTTTGACCTTTGGAGCTTGTGGTGGCGCTGGTAGTTCGGTCAAGACCGTTAAGCTTATTCCAGAGTTTGCCGGAGGTACCATCCGGGCCGACGGCACTAATAACAACGGCAGCATGTTGTCTGATTTTGTTGACGGCTTGACCTTAGCTCAAGGCTACAAGCACAACTACTACGCCTGGACATCAACCAGTGCAACGCAACAAGATTACGACATTGTTGTTAACACCCAGGTTCCGACAGATTACGCCTCAGCTTTAGCTAACTTCAAGATTTGGACCTTTACCAGCTCGACGGCTAATACCGATATCGAATTCCAGTTGAAAGACGTTGACGGATCGCTTTGTAACGTCGTCGCCAGCCCGGTTGCCAACTTCATTCAGGTTCGCCCAACAACTAACGCGACATGGGAACAATTCAGTATCTCGGCACCGGCCAACGGCTGTACGTTTGCGGCCAACGATATTGTAACCATGACCGTTAAAGTGTATGCTTCTAACAGCGCTGTGGTGCAGGTTGGTGAAATAGAATTCGGCTACACTAACTAGCATCGCCTGACTAAGTGAGATAATAAAAATGGATAGACGGCTAAAACAAATCCAACCTCAAAGCTACCAACCGCGCCAAGCGTTAGGGCACAGTCTTGTCCAAAGACTGTTATCAGTCAAAAATTCCACCTCCAAACATGTTATGCCTTTCGCAGTCGCGCTGCTCATGTTGGCAACAATTCTATTCCCCCTGATCCACGTCACCCCGGCTAGCGCCTTAACGGCAACTTTAGTGCCTGACACCGACGTTACGGCTGGCTGGACCGTACTAGGTGGTGTCAGCGATGGTACTTGTTCTGGTGGTACGCACTGTGATTACGTTGATGAAGGTGCTACGCCAAATGATGCCGATTACGTTAGTACTGGTACGGCTTTGGCGGCTGTGACCGAAGAATTCGGGCTTACTACGTTGACCAATGTGGCAAATGTCAGTAAGATCATCGTGACAGTTCGAGCCAATACTATAACTATCGGTGGTGGCACGGCCGACACGATAAGTATAAACTTGCGAGTTGGCGGTACTTTGCAAACAGCCTCCGTTCAGACTCCGACAAATGGTAGCTACACCAACTTGATGGCGACTTTCACTGGCTCGTTCACGCAAGCTCAGTTAGACGGCATGCAGATTCAGGCCGTTCGCAATGTTTTGGGTGGCGGCGCTCCAGCTAACCAGGATGATGATGTTCGAATTTCCAATATGAACGCCTCAGTTACTTATGTCGGTAACTTTACGGCTGAGCAATCCGGTTACCGGTTCTTTGAAAATGATCTGGCCAGTGGCAATATTACTTTCGCCAAAGCTTATGGTGCGGCTGGCACAGACGCAGCCAGAGTGATGACCGCTACAAGTGATGGCGGTTACGCCGTTGCCGGTCAGACGACCAGCTTTGGCGCGGGCAGCGACGATGTGATCCTTACCAGATACGACTCTACCGGTAACATACTGTTCACGCGTATTTGGGGCGGTACCGGCTCTGATGTAGCCTATGGCGTGACTTCGGCAAGCGACGGCAGCATAGTCATTACAGGCTCTACTGCTAGTTTTGGTGTCGCTGTTAACGACGTCTTCCTTATCAAATATGATGCCAACGGCACACTTCAGTTTTCGCGCACTTGGGGCGGAGCCGACAACGACACTGGCACCAGCGTAATCACTATCGCTGACGGCAGCATTATCATGACTGGTTTTACTGGTAGTTTTGGTGGCGCGTTGGAAATGTTTTTAATCAAGTACAACTCTACTGGTACACTCCAGTTCTCCAGAACCTGGGGCGGAGCCACAAGTGATGCTGGTCGTTCGGTCATAGCGACCAGTGACGGTGGTTTTATGGTAACAGGTGATACGCTCAGCTTTGGTACTGGTCTCAGTGATATGTTTTTAGTCAAATACGATTCAGCCGGTACTGTAATTTTTTCTCGTACTTGGGGCGGAGCCAGTGATGATTTTGGTCATGTCGTCGTCCAAACTCCAGATGGCGGCTACGCAGTAACCGGCTATACCGCCAGCTTTGGCGCTGGTGCCGACGATGCGTTTCTGGCCAAATATGACTCAGCCGGTAATTTAAGCTTCTCTCGCACCTGGGGCGGCACCGGAATTGACGTTAGCTTTTACTTGGCCTCGGCCAGCGATGGTAGCCTAGCGATGACCGGCTATACCGCCAGCTTTGGAGCCGGCTCAAACGACATGTTCCTGATTAAATACGATGCGGCTGGCACCTTACTATTCTCGCGCACGTGGGGTGGAATAAACAGTGAAACGGGACGAGGTTTATTAGCGACTGCAGACGGCGGCTATGCTGTTACAGGTACGACTACGACATTTGGAGCTGGCGGCTTCGATATGATACTTGTTAAGTATGACTCCACTGGTAATATCGCTGGCTGTACTGCTCAGTGTGCGACACCAACCCCAATCGTTGGCTCGCCAACAGCAACAGTTAGCACACCAACTCCGACTATTGGCTCGCCGACAGCTACATTAGGCACGCCAACTCCAACTACCTCTAGTCCGTTGTTAACGACCACGGTTGTGGTGGCTGTGGCACCAGGCGTCAACGTCGGCTTGCCGTTAGCTGCTACCAATGTAGCCGCCCTAGCCCCGGCGGAAGGTACGCCGTTTCGCTTAAGGATGAACCTGCACATCGGTACGACGGGCGCTGATGTTGGTGATGCGACTTATAAACTACAGTATGCTGCGCGAGGTACTGACAATCTCTGTGATACCGGATTTCTCAACGAAACATATTCGGACGTAGGCACAACCAGCAGCGTGATCAACTATTTTAATAATCCGAACTTAGGTGATGGGCAGCCCCTAATAACCAATGCTAATGACCCGACTCATGTCGCAGATACACTAGTCCGTCAGAGCTACGAAGAGAGCAATAACTTCACTATTAGCAATATAATTGCAGCTGGTCAGGACGGCATGTGGGACTTTGCGCTGGTCGATGCTGGAGCGCCAGCTAGTACTCCTTACTGTTTTCGGGCCGTTACATCAGCCGGCTCAGTGATTAATTCTTATACTGTTGTTCCGGAAATCACGACGGCCAGCCCTATTCTTGAGCAATCGGCTTATCGTTCTTTTAAGAATAAGGATAAAGTTGCAAGTAGTTTTATAAAGTCCTTAGGTGGAACTGGCGGCGATTATGGTAATTCTCTCGTCCAAACCAGCGATGGCGGTTATGCCGTAACTGGGTTTACTACTAGTTTCGGTGCAGGCGTTAACGATATGTTCATATCAAAATATGATAGCGCCGGCACATTAATTTTCTCTAGGACTTGGGGTGGTGCTGCCTCAGAAGAAGGATATTCAATTATCCAAACCAGTGACGGCGGCTACGCAGTGACTGGATATACTGCCAGCTACGGTACTGGCGGATCAATGTTTTTAGCCAAATATGATAGCGCCGGCACATTAATTTTCTCTCGCATTTGGGGTGGCACTAATGATGATAGGGGCTCATCCCTTGTCCAGACAGGTGACGGCGGCTACGCTATTACCGGACGTAGTAACAGCTTCAGTGCAGGCAGTGATGATATGTTTTTAGCCAAATATGATAGTGCCGGCACGTTAATATTCTCTCGGACTTGGGGTGGAGTAGGATTGGATCGTGGTGCATCAATAGTAAATACAGTTGACGGCGGCTACGCCATTACCGGCTATACAGATAGCTTCGGAGCCGGACTTACCGATATGTTTTTAACTAAATATGATTCTTCAGGTACACTGAGTTTCTCACGCACTTGGGGTGGCACAGGCTCTGAGTTTAGTAATTCCTTAGTCCATACCAGTGACGGCGGCTACGCTATAACTGGCTATACAGATAGCTTCGGAGCCGGAGTTAACGACATCTTTTTAACTAAGTACGATTCAGCTGGGAATCTCAGTTTCTCACGCACTTGGGGTGGCCTCAACAATGAATATGGGCAATCTTTGATTCAATCCAGCGATGGCGGTTACGCCATTACCGGCAACACAGTGAGTTTTGGGTCTGGTGGCGGCGATATGTTCTTAACTAAATACGATAGTGCAGGTAACCTTAGCTTCTCCCGAACTTGGGGCGGCAGTGGAGCTGAAAATTTTACCTCTATAGTTCAATCCAGCGATGGCGGTTATGCCATTACAGGTAATACTACCAGTTACGGCGCTGGCGGAAATGACCTATTCATAGCTAAATATAATAGCTCTGGTGAAATAGGAAATTGTGGCACTAACTGTAAAACTGTTACGGCTACGGTCAGTACTCCAACAGCTTCGACTAATAGCCCTGTCGCTACCACTGCATCACCTTCAGTAACAGTATCATTACCTATTGTTAGCGTCAGTACACCTGGTTTTACGGATAATATAATTGCAGGCTCAAACACGTTCACTTCTATTTGGGGGAATTCAAGTGCTGAACAAGGTTTTAGTACGGTACAAACATCGGACGGCGGGTACGCTGTAACTGGCAATACTGGCTCTAGCGGATTAGGTGATATGTTCATTGCTAGATACGACAGTTCAGGCTCAAGAATATGGCAAAGAACATGGGGAGTAGGAGGCGCTCAAGACCAGGGCAACTCTATCGTACAAACTAGCGACGGAGGGTTTGCTGTGACGGGTCTGACTGAGAGCTACGGTGCGGGGCTATCCGACATGTTCTTTGCCAAATACGACAGTTCGGGTACTCTTAGTTATTCTAGGATTTGGGGGGGTACCTCCCAGGACCACGGCGCGTCGCTAGTCCCAACTAGCGATGGCGGCTACGCAATAACTGGCTATACGTCCAGTTTTGGAAATGGGAATCCCGATATGTTCCTAGTGAAATACGACAGCCTAGGCACCCTTAGCTTCTCCAGGACATGGGGTGGTACTAACTTGGATGAAGGAAAATCGATAGTCCAAACTACTGACGGTGGGTATGCGATTACCGGCTATTCCGAAAGCTTTACTGCGGTGGGAAATGACATGTTCCTAGCTAAATACGACAGTGCCGGGACTCTTAGTTTCTCTCGAGCGTGGAGCTCATCATCAAATCTTGTCATTGATACAGGCAGAAGTATATTTCAAACAGCCGATGGCGGATATATAATTTCAGGAAGCACTGAAACAGGCTTCAGTGCAGGTGACGGTGACATGTTCCTAACTAAATACGACAGTGCCGGTACAAATACTTGGTCCAGAACGTGGGGTGGTACTGGAGGCGACATTGGTTACTCTGTTGTTCAAACAAGTGATGGCGGCTATGCAGTAACTGGCTCGACGACTAGTTATAGTGCAGGTGGTAAAGATATGTTCTTAGCTAAATACGACAGTGCCGGTACAAATACTTGGTCCAGAACGTGGGGTGGCACTTTAGACGAGGTTGGAAGGTCAATCGTACAATCCAGCGACGGCGGTTATACGGTATCTGGGCAGACGCTTAGCTATGGAGCGGGTGCAGTATTACTTGCTAAATATGATAGCATCGGTGAGATAAGTAATTGTGGTGCATTGTGTGGTCGAACGACCGCGATGGTATCAAATATTACCGCTCCGGTTTCATCTCCGACTGCAGCAGTGACAACTCCCACCCCGACAGTTTCTTCTCCAGTGGCGGCGACTACTTCTCCTAATCCAGTAATCACTTTCATATCACCGATGGTTTTTACCGGACCAATTATCCCGGGCTTGACCCTAGCCGCGACCAATACGGCGGCGGAACTTCCGACAACTACAAGCAATGTACGATTACGGGTTGGACTGCATGCTAGCGGCAAGTCATTGACAACAACCAGTGTTCTCAAACTCCAGTATGCCCTAAGCGACGGCGTCTGCGACGGTGCCTTCGGGGGTGAAAGTTATCAGGATGTGACTGCGTCTTCGACACCGATTCAGTATTTTAATAATCCAGGAACTATAGCCGGGGATATGATTACTGCCACTGCCGATGACCCGGTCCATACTGGACACGCCAACGTATTACAATCTTATGTTGAAGCAAATAATTTTAGCCCACTGCAGCAAGTTCCGGTTGGTTCGGATGGGTTGTGGGACTTCTCACTTAAGCTGACGGGTGCCCAAGCAACTAATAGCTACTGCTTCCGAATAGTTACCAGTGCAGGGTCTACACTAGCCACATATACGGCTATACCAGAAGTATTCATTCCGCCTAATCTGACAAAAGTTTTACGCCACGGTCGCTTCTTCAATAGCGAAAATACACTCCAGCCATTTGCCTGGTAATTATTTGGTTTGCTGTAAGTCGGTGATTGCTTCGATGGCTGCTTGTAGTTCGGTCTGGACGGTCTTTGATTGCGAACCCCAGAATTGCTGGCGGTTATTAATAATGTCAGTCTGGGCAGTGGAGACGTCGTCGTACCAAGCATCTTTTTGACGATCGGCATCAAAGGCCTCAAGCCGACCTTTTAAGTTGATGATTGTATCAACCAATTCTCTACGATTATGGTCGTCATAGTCAGGCGCTTTGGACAGTTTGGTTTGCGCCTTGGTGAGTCCCTGGCGTGCTAAATTAATGCGAGCTTTTAACTGGTCCTGATTGAGCAGCGGGTTACCAAGATCAGATTTTGGGTTGTACTCCAGGACTGGCTTTAAGCCTAAGAAAATTGCTTCGTGGTAGCTTACCAGCGCACGGTAGTTAGTGCTCGCTTTTTGAGCCGAATTTAGAGGGCTAGATATCTCATTAAATGAAAACGCAGGGTAGGTAGCGATAAAAAACTTTGCTTTAGAAAGATCAGTGGCATTATTTTTATTGCTAGTATTTTTAGCTGATTCAAGTTGGCTAAGTAAATTAGCGACTGTCAGATCCCGTTGGCCGGCAACTATAGTTTCTGGCTGTCGGAGATTCGTTAAATCGGTTTGGGCTTGTTGCAAATCTAGACTCAGCTGTACCATTTTATTAACTTGAGCCGATTTGGACAACCGGGCTGATATCACATAGGTACCAATAGCTAATAATAATATGACTAATATAACTCGCAGCACTAGCCTGCGGTTAACTTTAAGTTCTTTTGATAAGCCAAACTTCATTTAGATCCTCATGTTTATATTATATCAATCAGCCGATTTAATGTTAAAAAATTGAATTCTCTCTTAAAAACATAAAAATGTATTCAATATGGTATTTTTTCATTCGGCTGAAATATAGCCCAATTTTTTGATGTGTTCATACAGCAAATAAGCTAAAAAAAATTTACTCATCAACCTACTCAAAAAAGTGTGTTCACAGGATAGCTAACAGATACGAAATGCTTGCACCATAAGCGTGATAGCGGTAAAATATAAGTACGGCAAATTCGGAGAGGCAGGAGAAGTCCTCGAAGAACTCAAAATAGAGAGCCAAAACAAGAACAAACAACTATGAGTGTGAGAGATTTCAGGGGTGACCTTGATTCAAGTTTAGAGGGTAGTGCTCTAGATGAGACTAACGTTTCATCTGGTACTTCTAGTTATCGGCGAAATATCTATTCGCTAGCTCGCTATAATAGCCGGGCTACTCAGCTTTCTATAGGGGTGATTGCACTATTTATCCTGATTGGTCTGGGCTCTTTCCTCTTGGTCCGCCCATCATCTGACGATGAGCCAGCTGTAGCTAGCACTCAGGTAAACAGATTTCCAGTTGGTAAATTGCAGACTACCGGCATCAGCGCATCAGCTTTACAGATTGGGCAGGCTGAGAAGCTAACGATCAACGGTCAGTTGCAAGCTAATGATGGCTTAGTGATTACTCCGACTTCATCGCCTAAAACAGGGGTCAAGGGCCAGTTATACTTTGACCAGAACACAAACAAGCCTTATTTCTACAATGGTGAAGGTTTTGTCCCGATTGCTCAAGAATCGTCTCAAATCGTCTCTTCCATCGGTGGCGTCAGTGGAGTTGTTGGTTTAGGTAACGGGCTAAGAGTCATTAACGGACAAATTCGTTTAGCCGATAACATCTTACAAGCGGCCAATGGCTCGGCTGCAACCAATGGCGCTAGTACCGGTGCCGTCACTAAGGTTCAAGGCCAAACCGGCGAAGTTACTTTTACTGGCGGCAATGGCATCGCCATCAATGGTACATCTTTCACTAACACCGGTTTATTATCACTGGGCAGCGCAACTGGTGACC
>Ga0326733_1000314_pt1 | contig 14575 bp, 12 predicted proteins | sample 14_GP2_308_FD_207946 | JGI IMG/M metagenome (GOLD analysis project Ga0326733, IMG submission 207946) | Glacier ice microbial communities from Ngari, Tibet, China - 14_GP2_30.8 | ecosystem: Environmental > Aquatic > Freshwater > Ice > Glacier | place: China: Ngari, Tibet | collected 2018-07-17 | reverse complement strand
AAGCATTGAAGAGTTGCAATATTATTTAAAGAAAATAAAGTAGAACTATGAACCATAAAGAATTTGAAAAATATTTACTTAGCTTCCCAAATACCTGGCTTGATTTTCCATTTGGCGAAAGCACCAGTGTCTACAAAGTAGGTAATAAAGATGACGGTGAAGCGAAGATGTTTGCACTCATAGACAACGCCAGTAAGCCACTTCGTATTAGTTTAAAATGCGACCCAATACTTGCCGAAACACTTCGTGAAAGATATGAAACAGTTGTGCCTGGGTACCATTTAAATAAAAAATATTGGAATACGATTATTTGTACTGGCCAAATGGCCGATGATGACATCAAAGACTTAGCAAACCTAAGCTACCAATTAGTAACCGCCTAAATTATTCGTTCGAAGCACTAAATTCAGATAAACTTTTTTGCACGGGAGCGAAGTTGTCGTAGGTAGTTTGTAAGAACGACTTATTTTTTAGATTAGAACTTGATGAGTACAGTTGACGCACTAATGTCAACAGATTCGAAAGCTGGTAACTCATTTCACGGGCGTAGGTGCTATCGTATTTAGCATTTAAGCGAGCATCTTCAAGTCGTTCAAGCACGGTATCGCTCGACTCACTAGCAATAATTGTTGGTGCTATTTTTTTGCTGTTGATGCCAATAGCCAATAGGGGCTGAGCTAGGTCGCGTTGCGAGTTAGTAAGTAAAATTTTCAGGTTACTATTTGTCGAGCGTAACTGACTATTCTTAATTTTGCCTTCAGAACTTTCAACGATAGTATTTGTTGAGGTTAAGCGCGCGCTTAAACGTCCCCAAGGTTCTATCCGGCCGTTACTCATTTCTCCAACTACGACCGCAATAATACTAATGACAATAATGGCGATGATACCAATGAATGCTATTAGTTTGGGTTTACTGAGGATAAACGAACGTTTTTGAGCTTGCGGCGCAATTTGGTCGAGATAGTTGGGTGGCAATTCTTGCTGAGGATTCATTGACTCCATTTAAGCACAATCAATAACAGAGGTAAAGGGTGCTATAATTAAGCAATGCAGGATGCCAAAGAAGAAGTTCGGTCTCGGCTGAACATTGAGGATGTGGTTGGAGAGTACGTACAGCTAAAAAGGGCTGGCCGAAACTTCAAAGGCCTCAGTCCGTTCTCGGGTGAAAAGTCGCCTAGTTTTTTCGTGAGTCCCGAAAAAAATATTTGGCACGATTTCTCTTCAAATAAGGGGGGTGATGTATTTAGCTTCGTTATGGAAGTTGAAGGCGTCGATTTTCGCGAAGCGCTTGAACTATTAGCGCGTCGGGCAGGGATTGAGCTTTCTGACTACGATTCTAAAGGTAACCAAGAATTTGCTAAACTTAAACGCCGTTTACTGGAAGCGCATCGTTGGGCGTCGCTTTATTACCAAGAAAGCCTAAAACAAAACGACCGAGCGCTTCAATATGTTTTTAAAAAACGTGGCTTGAGTAAGGAGATCGTTCAAACTTTTCAGCTTGGGTACGCACCTGATTCGGGCGACGCCCTGGTGCAGTTTTTGCGCAAAAAAGGTTTTACTAACCAAGAACTTTCTGACGGTGGCTTAACAAACCGTTTTGGCGGCGATTTATTCCGCGGTCGTATGATGGTTCCGCTAATGGACGCCTCGGGGCAGGTAATTGGCTTCACGGGCCGAATTTTGCAAGACGAACCAAATGCACCTAAGTATTTAAATACGCCGCAATCGCCACTGTACGATAAAAGCCGACATGTTTTTGGGCTTAGCCAGGCAAAAGAAGCAATTCGTAAAAACGATTATGCAGTCGTGGTTGAAGGTAACCTAGATGTCGTTAGTAGCCACCAAGTTGGCATTACCCAGGTGGTAGCGACGGCCGGTACAGCCATGACCGAATTGCACCTTAAGGCTTTAGTGCGGCTAAGCCCCAATATCCGCTTGGCCTATGATGGTGATGCTGCCGGCTTAGCGGCCACCGAACGATCTATTCCTATTGCTCAACATGTTGGCACCGAACTTACTATTATTAGCCTGCCCGAAGGTATCAAAGACCCGGATGAGCTTATCCAGCAAGACATAAAATTATGGCAGAAGGCAATCGATGACGCAGAGGGTGTGGTTGATTGGCTGCTTACTCAATATACGAAACGTGAAAACATGGACATTCCACAAGGTAAGCGACGTTTTACTACCGCTGCATTAACAGTTGTACGTGCACTACAAGACCCTGTTGAGCAAGAATTTTATTTGAAAAAAATTGCCGGTTACACTTCAACAACACTCGAAACAGTTCGGCAAAAGTTTGAATCTAAAGAAGATGAGCCCGAGCCGGTTTTGAAAGAGGTGAAGTACAGCGGCGAAGCGGTTGTCGATGCTTATAGCTACCAGGACAACATACTGGCACTAGCACTTTTGTACCCAGCGGTTCGTGAACTTTTGGCAGAAATTGATGAAAAAATGCTCTCAAATGAAGACCGTACAGTTGTTTTATCTTTTTTGAAATCTTCAACCGAGACGGTGCAGTCAACCCCTAAAGACTTGCAAAATTTGGACACCTATGTCAAAATACTATTATTAAAAGCCGACGCTCGCTATGGCGATTGGAGTGATGAAGATCGCTACTTTGAAACCGCCCGCCTCGTTCGCATTATCGTAACCAAACACAAGCAAACCCAAAAAGATGAATTGACTGCCGCTTTACGTATTGCCGAAGATGAAGGCAACGATGAAGAAGCGCTACGATTACGCCACGCTCTAAACGAACTTATAAAGGAGATACCCCGTGCCAAGAGGTAAGAAAAAAGAAGAATCAGTTACTGATGAAGACGCTGCCATTGAAGAAGAAACGCAAGAAATTGTAGCCGCTATGGATGCACTTCCTGTTGACGGCCCTGCGCCCGAAGACCTAGAGGAAGAAGAAGTTGATACCGACGAAGACGTTCTAAGCCAAGAACAATATTTTGACGATGCCAGCGACGATAGTGTCCGTTTGTACCTACGTGAAATTGGTAAAATCCCACTGCTAAACTCTGAAGAAGAGTTAGCACTTGCGCACCGCGTAGTTGCCGGCGAAAAGAAAGCTAAAGACAAAATGGCTGAAGCCAACATGCGTTTGGTAGTTTCAATTGCCAAGCGTTATAGTGGCCGTGGCCTTGATTTCTTGGACCTTATTCAAGAAGGTAACACAGGCTTGCTGCGTGCTGTTGAAAAGTTCGACCCAGATAAGGGCTTTAAGTTCTCAACTTACGCTACTTGGTGGATTCGCCAAGCGATTACCCGTGCTATTGCCGACCAAGCTCGTACAATTCGTATTCCGGTACACATGGTTGAAACCATCAACAAGTTGCTGCGTACTCAACGTCGTATGACCCAAGAGCTTAACCGTGAACCAACAATTGAAGAGCTTGCCAAAGAGCTTGAAATGGAACCAGAAAAAGTTGAATATGTCATGAAAATTAAACAAGACATTACTTCACTCGACGCTGGTGTTGGCCGTGATGGTGATGACGAAGATTCAGTTCTCCGTGATTTCATTGAAGATGAAGATTCTGCAACCCCTGAAGAATCAGCTGCGAACCAACTATTGAAAGAACAAGTGCAAGCAATCCTTTCGACACTTTCAGACCGCGAACAGAAAATCATCAAGATGCGTTTCGGCCTTGAAAATGGTAAAAGCCACACCCTCGAAGAAGTTGGCCAAGAATTTGCTGTTACCCGCGAACGTATTCGCCAAATTGAAGCCAAAGCACTTGCCAAACTTCGTAAGCACAAAGACTCGAAGAAACTACACGAGTATCTTACCTAAATCTGAGGTATTTATAAGCACAAAACGCAGGCGTAGGCCTGCGTTTTTGTTTATGGTTTGAATAGAGCGGCAGCAGTGGTAGTATAAGCTTATATGAGTGAGAGGATGAATAGTAATGTGCATTACTCAAGACGAACGCAAGGTAGCGAGCGGCGCGGGCATGTGCCAACTCCAGATTTAAACTTTACTCACCGACAGCAACAATCACGTCAGGACTTAGAGAGAACCCAAGCCCTCTTTCGACGACAACGCGAACAAGAAGTTGATCCCATTGAAGATCTGGGCATCGGAAACCGTGAGCTTCCAGCCTTTAAGCACAAGCAAGAACTTCTAGCGAATATTGAGGCTTACAAAGCGGTAATTGTTGGTGGTGAGACGGGGAGTGGAAAGAGTACGCAACTTCCACAATTCTTATACGAAGCGGGCTACGAAATGACCATTATGCTTGTTCCGCGTCGAGTGATTGCCGATGGACTTGGCGATCGAATTCGCGAGGAACTTGCAGGACAAATTGAAGGACTCGATGTTAACGAGGCGGTTGGCATTATTCACGGCGAACGAGTTGAGCGCCATGAGAATAATAAAATTCTGGTCATGACTCCAAATACTTTTATTAAAATGGAAAAAGACCTCCGTAAATTGTACGGTGATAAAAAACTTGCCATTGTTGCTGATGAAATTCATGAAGCAAACTTATTTACAGAAATTGCCGTTGGTGTTGCCGCAATGGCGGTTCGAGATCACAATGATTGGCGCCTTATTGCAGCGAGCGCTACGCACAATGCCGAAACATTGCAGAAACCGTTCCAAGAGCTGAACGGCGGGTACGTGCCGACTGTTGAAATTAAGGGTCGTCCATTTAATGTTGAACTGCGCGAAGAACCGACACTAAATCCTATGCAGGCCTATGCTCGTGATGGACATGAGCATCAAAAGGCGATGATATTTACTTCTGGTAAAAAGGAAATCGAATATATTATTGACGAGACCCGTCGTGAATTAGAGCTTGCAGAGAAAGGGTCATCGCAAAAAGTCATATTTAGAATTCTTCATGGAGAATTAACTGAAGTCGAACTTTCTCACATCAACGATCCAATACCCGAAGGCTTCCGCCTTGTTATCGTATCGTCTCCGGCTGGCATGTCTGGTATTACAATTCCGGGCGTGACGTACGTTGCGACTGACGGTACGATTAATCGCTCTGAACTTGATGATGATAATGCACCAGGGCTCCGAAGGAGTCATCTTTCGAAGGCTGGAGTTATTCAACAAATCGGTAGAGCTGGGCGTGATGTACCGGGGGGCATTGGTGTCCTCTGTGCTCCGGTTATTACGAAGCGAAAGCCGCGAGCCGATGAAGAAGGTGAGGCTTCGAAAAAAGCTACCGCACCAAAGAAGAAGCAGAGCGATAGCGAAGCAGCTCGTGGCATGCCGTACATTTCTTTTGCGGATAGAGAAGAGCATGAACCGCCCGAGATTTACAGCACTAACCTTTCACGTATCGTGCTTTCTGTTGCGGCGCTTGGGTACCGCTTCTCCGATCTTAACGAATTTATCCCTCACCCAGTGCAGCAGTTGGATATTATTAACGCCGAGGAGGTACTTATTAGGCTTGGTGCGTTGAATGACGAGGGTGTTGCTACGGACTTAGGTAAGGGAATGGATAAATTTCCAGTTACTCCAGAGCTTGCTCGTGGATTATATGAAGCAAGTGGCCCTGGCAAAACCTTACAGCACATGGCTCGTGCTGCCTTTATTGCCGCCGCAATTGATACCGGGGGTCTGCAGGATCACCGGGCAAGTGAAGATGCGATAAAAGTACGAAAACAAATTATTCGACGAACGACAAACGATGACTTTATTGCACAGCTCGATATAATGACGAAGTTGTATGAACGAACCGATGAAGAGTGGACAGGGTATGGATTTGTTGAGCGTCATGGGCTTCATCCGAAGCGAGTAGAGCGTGTACGCAAGACGGCCCGAAAGATTCTTAAGGTCATGGATATTCATCCTCAGAATATTATTGTTACAGCGCCACTTCCCGACGAAGAACGCTTGTTGAGAGATGACTTTACGTCAGGTTTCATTGACTACGTGTATGAAGATGTCGGTAATGCGCCACGCTCTAAGAAGCTACTGTATCGGAATATTCATGGTAATTCTGAATCAACGAACCGAACGGTGAGCGATCGATCGGAATCTACTATTCCAAGCAAACAGCTCATTGCCGGAATTCCACGTTGGTACGAAAAAGGCTACTTGAAAGATGGCACGCCGATCAAACATGACATCATTGACCACGTCTTTACGGTCGATGCTGATGTCGTTGGTAGGCATGCACTTAAGAACGGGCTTATTCAGGGAGCGTGGAAAGACTCGCGTATGATGGGTGATCGGGTAATGGATTACGAGCAAGGTGTGTTTGGATCCATCTTGGTAGGCTCTCCGGCTAAGCGAGCTACTGCCGAAGTTATATCTGAACAGTCGCAGGCAGTGTTATTCGATTACGTACTGAACCACCAGGGAAAAATACAAAGCGAATTACGCAAATTAGTTGATAAATTAACCGATTATCGTCAACGTACTCCCGAGAAAGTTCTCGTAAAACTTCGCATGCCGGGTGCATCCCAAGATCTCAGCCAGGCTGGTGTAACAGAAATGATACGATACGCGGTGAAGACTACGGACACGGCTCACGGTGTCGAAGCAAAGCTTAGGAGTCGTTTGTATAGTTCTAATATTACACTTGGAAAGTACTACGACGCTAAGACCGTCCAAAAGATCAACGAGATGTCTCCGCTGTACTTGTTTATTGGCCAACAAGACACGCAGGTATATTACGACAACGGACAACCGTATGTTACTCATTTAACAAATCCACATCTCGCAAGAATTGACGAGCCGGTGTACTTAGATGACGGTCGTGAAGTATTATATCAACGCGAGAATCCACACGGTGGTAAAGAGCGCATCTCGTTTGGCGACGTCGCGACTCGCTAGTTTGCAGTAAAGCCAAGGTCTTCGAATAATTTGTCGAGCCTTTTGTCCAGCTCTTCCACCGACCCATCATTAACCACATAATGGTCAGCAATCGCAATCGGTCCACCTTTTTCTAAGTGTTCAATTTCGGTGATATCGCGTTCGTGGGCTTCGGTTGCGGTAAATGGTCGAACTGCTCGTTCAGATAGACGGTGGTAGCGTAGGTGGCGTGGTGCGACAATTGCAACAACGTCTAATTCACCCGGGAAAGCTTTCTTCAGCGCTAGAAATTCAGTCCATGTATATAAGCCATCGGCAATAATACGGTGCTGGCCAGAACTAGCTAGGTGCTCAATTTGCTCAACAATTTTATTAGCAACAAAGTCTTTGCCGTGTTCTTCACGAACTTCTTCGCGAAATTTTTCTTCATGCGCCGCGGTTCGTTCAATACCAGCATCTTCCATAGCTTGCAAAATGACGCCGCCAAAATATACTTTTGGGTACCCTTTTTTAGTGAAATATTCAACGGCTGTCGATTTACCCGAGCCAGCTAAGCCAACAAAGGCAACAATTTTAAGATTTTCATGATGTGTCATAGAGGTATTGTAACAGATTAAGGTGCCGTTGCTTATCTACCAGTGGTATACTAAGCGTATGAAACGGCTGGCAGTTATTGATGGAAAGTCCGTATTTTATCGTGGATATTATGCGATGCCCGGGCTTTCGTTACCGGACGGCACTCCTACGGGTGGAGTTTTTGGTTTTGCCTCAATTGCCATCGAACTTATTAAAAAGCTTGAACCCGATTACGTTGCAGTTGCCTGGGATATAAAAGGCACAAGTGCTGCCAAGCGTCTAGAAATTTTTCCAGAATATAAAGCCGGCCGTACGAAACCGGCAGATGATTTTTACGCACAGCTTCCAATTCTTCGTGAAGTACTGGAAGCCTTTAACTGGCCACTGTACGAGCTTGATCAATATGAAGCCGATGACATTATGGGTACCTTTGCTGCCCAAGCTAAAGAAGAGGGTATTGAAGCCTGTTTAATTACCGGTGATTACGACCTTTTGCAGTTGATTGATGACAATACCGGCGTGTATATTACGCGAACCGGTAGCAGCGATTTAGTTCGCTACGACGATAACGCCTTTGAAGCTAAGTATGGCGTTAAGGTTAATCAATTCGTGGATTACAAAGCCTTAGTAGGCGATAGCAGCGATAATATTCCCGGCGTTCCACGAGTTGGCCCTAAAGCTGCCGAAAAGCTGCTTACCTCGTACGGAGATTTAGATGGTATCTACGCCCATGTTGACGAAGTAAAAGGTGCTCAGCAGAAATACCTTATTGAAGGCAAAGAATCGGCGTATATGAGCCAAAAACTAGCCGCTATTTATACTGACGCACCAATTAAAATTGATTGGGAAGAAGCTAGTATTGAACGCACCCGTGTTGATAAAATTCTCGAAGTACTTCATAAATATGAATTTAGCTCATTAATTAAACGACTTCCAAAGCATATGAAAATAGGCGATGAAGTGGTTGATGTTGAAGAGATTATCGAGAACCTCGAAGAGTCATCGCTCGAACCGTTAAATGAAGTTGCTTGGCCATCGCCGCTTATTATCGACGGACCAGTTTTTGTTGAAGTATTCGGCGAAGATGTTTGGGTTTCGATTGATGGAAAATACGCTTCTAGAAAAGCTATAAAAGAAGTTGACCGTAATTTTTGGCACGCATTGGTTATGGCTCGAACGGTCAGTTACGATGCAAAAACCTTGTACCATGCACTCGATACACTTGGTGCGGCTGCTCGATTTGATGACGTCCACGATTTACGGCAAGGTGCTTTTTTACTGGATCCACTGGCTCGCGATAGGTCAGTGGCCGCACTTATCGGCAGCTCAACCGACCAGCCACTATCAATATTAGCTGGCCTTGTTCAGGTATATAAAGCCCAAAAAGCCGCCTTTGAAGCTGAACCGCGGTTATCAGATATTGCTTATACCTACGATTTTCCACTCACGTATACCTTGTTCCAAATCGAACGAACAGGGGTGAAAATTGATCCGGAACGGTTTGCGGCACTTAGCGAAAAGCTTGGCAATGAACACAAAAAGCTCGAACAAGAAATGTATACAATGGCTGGATACGAATTTAATATTGGTAGCCCAGCGCAGTTATCGGAAGTTCTATTCACCAAGCTACAGCTTTCAACCCAAGGTATTAAAAAAGGCAAAACGGGCTACAGTACCGGCCAAAAAGAACTTGATAAACTTCGTGGTCAGCACCCCATCATCGAACTCATCGAGCAAACCCGTGAATTAGCGAAGTTAAAAAATACGTATGTTGATACGCTTCCGAAATTAGTTGATAGTAACAACCGAATTCATACAACTTTCAACCAAGACGTCGCCGCAACTGGTCGCCTTAGCAGTACCGAGCCAAACCTGCAAAACATTCCTATCCGCACCGAAAAAGGCCGGCAAATTCGTGAGGCCTTTATCGCCGAAGGTGATAACGTTTTAGTAAGTGCCGACTATTCGCAATTCGAACTTCGCTTGGCAGGCATTTTAGCCAATGACGAAGTGCTTATCAACGACTTTAATGGCGACGTTGATATCCACACTAAAACTGCCAGTGAAGTGTATGGCATTCCTATGGATGATATTACAAAAGACCAACGCCGAGCCGCCAAAGTAATTAACTTTGGCGTGTTGTATGGCATGAGCCCGCATGGTTTATCTGCGGCGACAGGTATGTCATTTCCTCAAGCAAAAGACTTTATTGATCAGTACTTCGAACTCCGTAAACCAATCCGTAAGTTTATAGATGATACGCTGGCCAAAGCCCGTACCGATGGTTATGTCGAAACTCATTACGGCCGTCGTCGTCCAACCCCAGATATTAAAAGTTCTAACTTTATGGTTCGTGCTGGTGCCGAGCGCGCTGCCGCTAACATGCCTATTCAGGGTACCGAAGCTGATTTAATGAAACGCGCTATGCTGCAGCTTGACCAGCAAATTGGTGACCTAGGGAAGCAAATTCTACAAATTCACGACTCAATTTTAGTGGAATGCCCAAAAGAGAATGCCCAGAAGGTAAGTGAACTCTTAAAGACAATCATGGAAGGTGTTGCGCCTGAATTAAAAATTAGTCTTAAAGTTGATGTTCATTCTGGCACGAGTTGGGGTGATTTGTAATGGCGAAACAGCGCGGCAAATTTTCATTAAACATAATTCTTGATAAGGTAGCTACAAATGATTAAAGCAATAATTTTCGATTGTTTCGGCGTATTTATAGGTAACCCTTATAAAATTCGTGTTCAAGCTTTAGAACAAACCGATCCTGAAAAAGCGCGGCAAATGCACGATATTAACCGTGCATCCGACCGAGGTTTTTTGGATCGAAACGAAACCGCCGAGCAGATGGCTGAACTAATTGGTATTACAGCTGAACAATTTCTAGCTGAACAAAACAAGGGTGAAATTCGCAACGAAGAGCTAGTAGCCTACGTTAAAACATTCCGCCCTCATTTCAAACTGGCTATGCTGAGTAATATTAGTAGTCGCGAACGCCTCGATCTGCGTTTTGAACCAGGCCAACTTAATGAACTATTTGATGTCGTGGTTGCTTCAGGCGATGAAGGCCGTATTAAGCCTGAACCAGAAATTTATGAAATAGCAGTTCAACGGCTGGGCGTGTTGCCCGAAGAGTGCGTGATGATTGATGACATTCTTGAGTTTTGCCAAGGTGCTGAAGCGGTCGGGCTTCATGCGATTCAGTATCTCCACTTCCAACAAGCCATAACAGATTTAGAAGCCCTCATTGACAGGGGTGAAAAAACAGATTAAGGTAGGTTTATGGCTAAATATCGAAATTCACGAATTTTACCGACTATCTTGGTCGTGGTTATTATCATTATTGCAATTATTGCACTTATTTCAGCGGCACGGGCTATCTTTTTTTCGGGCTCGTCTACTAATCAAAAAGTCGTCGACACTACCGAGCAGTCGCTGCTCAGCACTGCAGTTTCAAGTAGCGTAAGTATGTCGGTTCGTGGACCAATTGTTGCCGACGAAGACTTTAATTCATATCGCATTGTCATTTCGTCCACTTCTCGTGAAATTACTACCTATAGCGGATACCTTGGTGTTGTTGTTGGGCAACAAACACTTGGTAACAATACCGCCGCCTACGAGCAATTTGTTAATGCCTTAAACTTGGCAAAGATGTCTGCCGGTAACCAACCGTCCGATGGTGCCAGCGACGTACGTGGTGTTTGTGCAGTTGGTCGTTTAACTGAGTTTAGTATTTTAAATAATAATATGCCTATCGAGACGCTTTGGACCTCAACCTGTAGTGGTTCACAGGGCACACTGCGGGCTAACTCAGCTCAATTGAGCAATTTATTTACCACTCAAATCCCAGAGGCTCAAAAGCTTATTCGTAGCGTTTCATTATAGGAGCATTGTATGCCTGAACTTCCAGAAGTAGAAACAGTCCGCCGTGGACTTGCTAACTTAATTGTTGGCAAGGTTGTGAGTGGTGAAGTGCATGATACCGATAAGGGTTTTCCTAATACACCCCAAGATGTAAAACAATTCTTAATTGGTGCTTCAGTTATCGAAATTCGCCGCCGCGCCAAAGTATTAATGATTGGCCTTTCGTCGGGCTACTCTTTATTAATTCACCTTAAAATGACCGGTCAACTGGTGTTTGTGGGTGAAACACGTTTTGGGGCTGGACACCCTAATGACAGCTTAATTAACGACTTACCCGACAAATCTACTCGCGTAACACTAACTTTCGAAGATGGCACAAAACTATTTTTTAACGACCAACGCAAGTTTGGTTGGATGCGCTTACTGCCTACAATTGAAATTCCGAACATTGCTTTTATGCAGAAGGTTGGCCCCGAACCACTGAGCACAGATTTTACAGCCAACGATTTTATTCAACGCTTAACGCGTCGCCCAAAAACCAACATTAAAGCGGCCCTCCTTGATCAGTCGGTCGTGGCCGGTATTGGAAACATTTATGCTGATGAATCACTGTGGGGTGCAAAAATTCACCCTACTCGCCTGGTATCATCGCTAACGGAACAAGAAAAAACGTTGTTGTACACCGAAATGCGTGCCGTTATGAACTTGGCTGTCGAAAAGGGCGGCTCTTCCAACAGCACCTATGTGAACGCTGAAGGCAAAAAGGGAAGTTATATGGATTTCGCCCGTGTGTTTAGGCGTGAAGGCTTAGAATGCCCTCGTTGTGGAACGATTATCCAGAAATCACGCGTTGCTGGCAGGGGAACGCATACTTGCCCAGTATGTCAGGCCATCTAGGCTATACTGAAGGTATGATTACGCTTTTAACGGGAGACAATAGTTTCGAGCGCCACGAAGCCCTACAAGCTATTGTGGCTGGTTTTGATGGCGTCGCCGAGCGGATAGACGGTGCGGTACTTGAGCTGCGCCAATTACCGGACCTGCTTATGGGCGGCACCTTGTTTGCCGATAAGCGGCTGGTAATTATTTCTGACCTTACATCCAACAGCTCTTTGTGGCAAAAATTGCCCGGCTGGTTGCCGCGATTATCTGACGATGTTCACCTTGTGCTAATTGAAGAAAAACCCGATAAGCGAACTATTTCGTACAAAGCCTTAAAAGATGTAGCCCGCTTGCAGAACTATCCTGCATGGACCGATCGCGACTACCAAAAAGCCGAACAATGGTTTGAAGCCCGTGCAAAAACCCAAAAACTAACGCTGGATAAAAAAACAGTACACCATGTCGTTAGTAGGGTGGGGGTGAACCAATGGCTATTAGCGAACGCGTTAGAAACACTGTTGCTTTTAGATGAAATTACCCCAGAAGCAATTAACCAAACAATTATCGCCAACGAATCCGAAAATATTTTCGAACTATTCGAAACTGCACTAAATGGTAATAGGGCGGCTTTACGCGATATTCTGCGAACCTTAGAAGTGCAAGAAGACCCTTACGCCACGTTTGCGCTACTTTCTTCTCAGGCTTTCTCGCTCGCGGCGGTAGCGTATGCCGATGATACTCAAAACGCCAGTAAAGACTTTGCTATCCATCCCTTCGTAGCTTCAAAGCTCATTCGACACACCAAGCGTTTAGGCAAACCAGCAGTAGCGCGTATTATGAAGAAATTTGCTCAAACCGATGCTGATATGAAACTATCTAAAGCCGAGCCGTGGCTTCTTATTGAACGACTCTTGTTCGACCTGGCTTAAACCATTAAATAAAAACATAAAAAACTCCTCTGTAAAAGAGGAGTTTTAAAGAGTAAGAGTAAAATGACGTTCTTATTACTTTTTTGCAGCTGGTTTCTTTGCAGCAGGCTTCTTTGCGACAGCTTTTGTTGCAGTTTTAGCAGCAGGCTTTGCGGCTACAGCTTTAGTAGCGACTTTTGCAGCTGGCTTAGCAGCAACAGTTTTAGCTGTAGCGGCCTTTTTAGCGCCAGTAAGCTTAACGCCAGCTTCTTTAGCAATCTTAGAAAGTTGCGCTTTACGGCGAGATGCAGTGTTCTTTTCAAGAACATTTTTCTTTACCGCAGTGTCAAGGGCACTTTGGGCAGCTGAAAGGGTAGCAGTGCTTGGTGTAGCGTGGAATGCTTTAATAGCATCACGAAAAACACGCTTGGTAACAAGGTTACGTTCGCGTCGCTTAATAGTTTGTTTTGCTCGCTTAATAGCGGATTTGATAATTGGCATGAATTTCCTTCGCTTATTTTATTTACTCTTTAACAAATTGCTTTGTCTATTCAAGGGGTGATTATAGAGTAAAATGTGCAAAAAGTAAAGCGGACGGGTTTGTTTGTGTTGACGCTTTAAAAAACCTTATGCTATAGTTAAGCAAAAGCGTCTAAATATAACGGACTAAAATAAAAAACCATGGATGACATCAAAGCAAAACAGCAAGTTGTTGAGAAGATAAAAGAAGCTTCTAAGATCTTAGTGACGGTTAGTAATAGCCCGTCTGTCGACGCATTATCGGCGGCATTAGGGTTGACTCTTTTATTTGATAAACAAGAAAAATACGCAACGGCCATCTTTAGTGGAGAAGTACCACCAGCGATTGCCTTCTTAGAGCCTGAAAAAACCTTCGACGATACCACCGACAGCCTACGTGATTTTATTATTGCCTTGAACAAAGAAAAAGCCGACCACCTGCGCTACAAAGTAGAAGGTGATTCAGTCAAAATCTTTATTACCCCTTATAAAACTACTATTACGAATGAAGACCTTGAATTTAGCCAAGGTGATTACAACGTAGAACTGGTAATCGCCCTTGGGGTAGACCACCAAGACCACCTAGACCAAGCACTTGAAAACCACGGTCAAATTTTGCACGATGCGACCGTTATTACTATTTCTGCAGGCGACCAAACCAGCGACCTTGGTGGTATTGATTGGCACGACGCTAACGCCAGTAGCCTTAGTGAGATGATTGCCGGCCTTGCCGAAGCGCTAAAAGAAGATAAAAAGAAACCACTCATTGACGCAACTATTGCCACGGCTTTATTAACAGGAATTGTGGCTGAAACTGAACGTTTTAGTAACCAATACACTACTTCAAAAGCTATGACCGTTGCCGCCCAGCTTATGACAGCCGGTGCCGACCAACAACTTATCGCTACCGAACTACAAGCAACTGCTCCTATTGATGGAATTTCAGCTACAAAGCCCGAAGAGCCAGAAGAAGCTGATGAGGTTGAGGATACAAACGAAATTGCCGAAGACGGCAGCCAAGGTAATATCACCATTCAAA
>Ga0326733_1000313_pt1 | contig 14615 bp, 15 predicted proteins | sample 14_GP2_308_FD_207946 | JGI IMG/M metagenome (GOLD analysis project Ga0326733, IMG submission 207946) | Glacier ice microbial communities from Ngari, Tibet, China - 14_GP2_30.8 | ecosystem: Environmental > Aquatic > Freshwater > Ice > Glacier | place: China: Ngari, Tibet | collected 2018-07-17 | reverse complement strand
TGGTCGGGCCGGCATCGAGCAAAGCCGAGATCGAGGAATTTCGCCAGCGCATCATTGCATGCCCCGAAGGTTACATTGCGCAACCGACGTTAGCCTTATCGGCCTGCCCGACTTTTGTCGAATCGGGTATCGCTCCGCGCCACATCGATTTGCGACCTTTTGTACTGTCAGGAAAAACCATTTCAATGGTGCCTGGCGGCCTGACGCGCGTCGCGCTCAAGGAAGGCTCGCTGGTCGTCAATTCGTCGCAAGGCGGCGGCACCAAAGATACCTGGATATTGGAGAAGTAAGATGCTCAGCCGCACAGCCGATCACCTGTTCTGGATGGCGCGTTACACGGAACGCGCCGAAAATACTGCACGCATGCTGGACGTCAATGTTCAGACTGCATTGCTACCTCAATCCGCTCGCTCTGCCGAACAAAGCTGGCGCGCCACGCTAGGCATTTCTGAATTGCAGGAAGCGTTTGATAAAAAATACGCCAAGCTGACACCGAAAGACGTGCTGCACTTCATGGTGAGCGATACCACGCATTCGTCTTCGATTTCATCCTATCTGCGTGCCGCACGCGAAAACGCACGCGCAGTGCGCGGCACCTTGACGACGGAGGTGTGGGAGACCCATAACACCACCTGGCTGGAATTGCCGAATCAGCTCAGTGAAAGCGAATTACAGCAAGACCCAAGTCAATTTTTTGAATGGGTCAAACATCGTTCTCATCTGTCACGCGGCGTGACCCTCGGCACTATGTTATCGGACGAGGCCTTGTACTTTATTCGTCTCGGCACATTCCTCGAACGTGCCGACAATACCGCGCGCATACTTGACGTCAAATTTCATGGTGCCAGCGCCACAGTGCAATCAGGTGAAAAACTTGGCAATGAAAATCAACGCGATTTTTATTATTGGGCGGCGATCCTGCGCTCAGTCTCTGCGTTTGAAATTTATCGCAAGGTCTATCGTGATGCGATCACGCCGGCACGTGTTGCCGATTTACTGATGTTAAATGCGGACATGCCGCGCTCGCTGCTGGCGAGCCTGACGGAAGTAGTGCGCAATCTACGTTACGTCGACAATGATGTATCCAAGGACACGCTGCGCTTCGCAGGGAAACTGCATGCCGACCTGGAGTTCGCCCGGATTGAGGATATTCTGGACGATGGTTTGCACGATTACCTTACCGAGTTTCTTGAAAATATATTTGAACTGGGCAATCGTGTCAGCCGCGATTTCCTGGTACCACTGGTAGCCTAAATGCGACTCGCCATTCGTCACGAAACGCTTTACCGCTATACGTCACCGCTGGCGTATACCATTCAACAACTGCGCCTGACACCGCGCATCGAAACGCATCAACACGTACTGGCATGGCGTCTGGAATCGTCCGGCAATCGCCACGCTTTTACTGATGCCTACGGCAATCTCTGTCACATGCTGACGATTACAGGCAGCCATAACAAAGTGCGGATAGTGGTAAGCGGAGAAATTGATGTGCTACCACTGGATAGAGGCCGCCTGCATGAAAACGGCACACTTTCCCCGCTTGTCTATACCGTTACAACACGCCTGACCGAGCCCAGCAATCTCATACGCGCGTTTGCAGCGCAAAACCTACGCGGCAATCAAAGCGAAGACTTGGTGCAACTCGCCAAGGCAATTTGCGGTGCAGTCGCGTACCAAAGCGGTGCAACCGGCGTCACAACGACCGCCAATGACGCACTACTGCTGGGACAAGGCGTGTGCCAGGATCATGCGCATTTGTTTATTGCCTGCTGCCACACACGAAATATTCCTGCACGTTATGTCTCAGGCTATATCGATTCCGGCAGTACGGGTCATGCAGAAAGCCACGCTTGGGCCGATGTCTGGGTCGAAGAGAAGGACTTCACAGGCTGGGTCAGCATCGATGTGACACATGCCGGCTATGCGAGCGATGCGCATTGCCGTCTGGCGGTTGCACGCGATTACGACTCGGCAGCGCCTGTCAGCGGCGTACGACGCGGTGGTGGCGAAGAATCTTTGGAAGTACATGTTAACGTTACGCCCATGTCCCAATCGCTTCCTCAATAACTGTTATTAATGATTGTTACTCAATAAATAAACAGCAATAGATGTCGAGGAACGCTGTGTATCATCCCGGAATTCTCAGCCCGGATTAAAGGATTAACTGTTAGGATTTGTGTAAACGACTACACCGTTGTTTTGTTCCCCTCTATCAGCAAGAGAGGGATGAATCCTGTAAAATTCGCGTTTTGCTTTTTCTCTTTCTGTCATGACTTATTGTGTTGCGATGCGCCTCGATGCAGGATTGGTTTTCCTCTCCGATTCGCGAACGAATGCCGGCGTCGATCATATCGGCTCTTTTAGAAAAATGACGGTTTTCGAGACGCCAGGCGATCGCATGATGGTCTTGATGACCGCCGGCAATTTGTCCATTTCCCAATCGGTGCGTCAAATCGTTGGCGAACACGTCACATCCAGCGGCAAAAGCATCTGGAATGCGACCACGATGTATGAGGCCGCACAGGTCGTCGGAGAGGTAATCCGCATCGTGCGTGCACGTGATGCCGATTCGCTCGAACGATTTGGCATCGACTTCAATGTCAGCATGATTTTTGGTGGTCAGATCAAGGGCGAACGTTGCCGCTTGTTCCAGATGTATTCCGCTGGCAATTTCATAGAGTCGCACGACGAGAATACCTACTTCCAGATAGGCGAATCCAAATACGGCAAGCCGATTATTGATCGTGTTGTGACACCGGCTACACCATTAGATGAAGCGGCGAAGTGCGCGTTGATTTCCATGGATTCAACCTTGCGCTCGAATATCTCGGTCGGCCTGCCTCTCGATCTGCTGATCTATGAAACCGGCACCTTGGCCGTCACGCGCTTCGTCACAATCGATGAAGGCAATCAATACTTCCACATGATTCGCCAGACGTGGGGAAAGCAGTTGAAAGCCGTATTTGAAAGCATCGACGACCCGGTCTGGAACGCCGCGCCTGATACGCACAACAATGTGTTATCGAGCGTGTCCAACAAGAGCCAGCCAGTACGCATCGCGCCACCGCAAGTCTTTGGCATTGACGCCGCGCCACCCAGCCCCTTACAAACGCTGGCAGAGGATGATGCGAACGGCAAACAGCATTAAAGTTTATTAAATTGCTTGTTAAATTTTTTGTTACGCTTGGCTTCACATTCAACTGGTCAGAAACCTGACACAAAAAAAGAGCGGTAGATGCAAATGCATCTACCGCTCTTTTTAATGTTGCAAGCTTTTACAAGGGCTTACTGGACGATCGTTTGTGCCTGACCTTCTTCGCGCGCGCGAATTTCGCCAATTTGCATCACGGTTTCGCCGGCTGCTTGCAAATGCGCGATGGCCGCCGCTGCATTTTCTTTTGCCACAATGACTGTCATGCCGATACCGCAGTTGAATACGCGATGCATTTCAGCATCCGCAACACCACCGTGTTGTTGCAGCCACTTGAACAATGGCGGCATGTCCCACGCACTGCTTTCCAAAACGGCTGTCAGATGCGGCTGCAACACGCGCGGGATATTTTCTACCAAACCGCCGCCAGTGATGTGCACCATGCCTTTGACTTCCATCGCATCCATCAATGCCAGCAAAGGCTTGACGTAAATACGGGTAGGTTCCATCAACACGTCAGCCAACTTGCGACCGTGGAAATCTGCGTTCAAGTCAGGCTGGGCAACCGAGATGATCTTGCGTACCAGCGAATAACCGTTGGAATGTGCGCCGGATGAAGCCAGACCCAACACAACGTCGCCAGCAGTAATTTTGGTGCCATCGATGATTTTCGATTTTTCCACTGCACCGACTGCAAAACCGGCCAGATCATATTCGCCCGCCGGATACATGCTTGGCATTTCGGCGGTTTCGCCACCGATCAATGCGCAACCGGCCAACTCACAACCTTTTGCCACACCTTTGATGACATCGGTTGCAATTGCCACATCGAGCTTACCGCAAGCGAAATAATCGAGGAAAAACAGCGGCTCCGCGCCTTGTACCAGAATGTCGTTGACGCTCATCGCGACCAAATCGATACCAACCGTGTCGTGACGATTCAATTCAAATGCCAACTTCAACTTGGTACCAACGCCATCGGTACCGGACACCAGCACTGGCTCCTTGTACTTCTTGCTGATTTCAAACATGGCGCCGAAACCGCCGAGGCCGCCCATCACGCCTTCGCGCATCGTACGTTTGGCAAAAGGCTTGATCGCTTCGACCAAAGCATCGCCCGCATCGATATCAACGCCGGCGTCGCGGTAGGAAAGTGAAATATTGGAAGTGGAACTCATGATGTGATAGTCGGCAGAGGCAGTAAAATGATGGTTATGGCCGGATGGCTAGCCTGTTGATTTGAACCCAGTTGTTAACCAGTTTATGAATCGAGCTTATAAATTGAGCTTATGAATCAAGTAGCTGAATCAGGATCGCAATGAGCAAGCTCATCGCAGCAAAATCCGCACTTTTTAAACTGGTTAAAAACTGAATCAATCAGGCTTTATAATTCGAGCAAGCGTTCGGGCAAAGCGGTATTTTATCAAATCGCTCCCCCTCCTCCCGAATTTGATGAGACTTTCTTTGCCAAAGCTGCAAAATAGCTCGGGATCGATAGGCGATTTGCTGCAAGCAGCAGGACAAACTGTATTTTTTAACAATAACAATATGATGAACCACGTATGAGGCAGTTGTTACTCGATTTACCTGCCGAAAAGCCGCAAACCCTGGCGTCGTTTGTGATCGGCGCCAATGCAGAGCTGTTCGAGCTGCTGCAGCGCTTGGAACAAAAAAATCCCGCCGGGCTGGATGAACGCTTCGTTTATCTGTGGGGCGATGGCGGTGCCGGTAAAACCCATCTATTGCGCGCACTGGCTGCATCTGAAGGTACTCTTTACCTAGCTGGCGACGCCGCCGCAGACACTTTTGTCTATCAGACGTCGACCACACTCTATCTGCTCGACGATAGCCACAAACTGACACCAGAAGCGCAAATCGCCGCATTCGCACTCTTCAATCAAGTCCGGGAACAAGGTGGCTGTTTGTTGGCGGCTGGTGACGCTGCTCCGGCTGCATTATCTGTACGGGAAGATTTGCGCACCCGCTTTGGTTGGGGCTTGATCTATCAAGTACACGGCTTGAGCGACGACGAAAAAATTGCCGCACTGACGCACGCGGCCACTGCCCGCGGTCTGACGCTGTCGCCCGGCGTGTTACCCTACCTCCTCAGTCATTTTGCCCGTGATATGCGCTCTTTATCGGCGGTGCTGGATGCTCTCGATGAGTATTCGCTAGAAACGAAACGCGCAATTACGCTGCCACTGTTACGCGAATTGTTGCAACGAAATGATTAAAACTACAGATAGGCTTATAAGTCCGCTTCAAATAAGCCTGCAAAACAGCCAATAAATTAGCCTGAATTTAGTTTACACAAGCACCGCATGAACCTTGCCCTCTTTGATCTTGACCACACTTTGCTTCCTATCGATTCCGATCACGAATGGGGCGAGTTCCTGACACGCACTGGTGCCGTTGAGCCGATTGCCTTCAATGCTCGCAACAACGCTTTTTACGAGCAATACAAAGCCGGCACTCTGGACTCTGTTGAATATCTGGAATTTGCGCTTGGCACGCTGGCGCAATTCTCGCGCAAGCAAATCGACGACTGGCATCTTGCGTATATGCGTGAAGTCATAGAACCGACGATCTTGCCGGCAGCACGCAATCTGGTGAAAAAACACCAGGATGCGGGTGACCTGGTTGCCATTGTCACGGCCACCAATCGTTTCGTCACCGCGCCAATTGCGCGGGCACTCGATGTCGAGCACCTGATCGCCGCCGAACCGGAATTCAGTGAAGATGGCTCGGTCACCGGAAAATTGCTAGGCGTGCCAACCTCTGGTGCAGGTAAAATCATACATACCGAGGCTTGGCTGGCTGCACGCGGTCTGAGCTTAAATGATTTCACTCGCAGTTATTTTTACAGCGATTCGCAAAACGATATTCCATTGCTATCCATCGTCACCGATCCGATTGCTACCAACCCAAACGCTTTGCTGACTGCGCACGCTCAAGCGCATGGCTGGCCGATCATCAACCTATTCAATGATTAAAAAGTTTATCCGTCGCATCCTCGGCACCAAACAGAAACCTAGCGATCACACTCAGCCTGTCGTACTGACTGCGAAAGAACACGGCATCGATCCGAAGTTGGTTTCATCCAATGCGATCCGCGTTACCAGCAGTCTGCAAGACGCCGGATTCAAAGCCTTTCTGGTCGGCGGTGCGGTGCGCGATTTGCTGCTGGGCGTCAAGCCCAAGGATTTCGATATCGCGACCAACGCGACACCCGAGCAAGTCAAACGCCTGTTCCGTCGCGCTTTCATCATCGGCAAGCGTTTTCAAATCGTGCATGTGATGTTCGGCCAGGATTTGCTGGAAGTCACCACCTTCCGCGGCTCCTCATCGGATGGCGCACCAAAAGATGAACACGGCCGGGTCTTGCGTGACAACACTTTCGGCGAACAGCACGAAGATGCATTACGACGCGATTTCACCATCAATGCGATGTACTACGATCCGGCTTCACAAATCGTGCTGGATTATCACGGCGGGATTGCGGATATTCGCAACAAGACACTGCGCATCATCGGCGTACCGGAAGAACGGTATCGCGAAGATCCTGTGCGACTGCTGCGCGTAGTTCGCTTCGCAGCCAGACTCAACTTCACGATCGCGCCGGATACCCGCGCACCGATCGCCGTGATGGCCCCGTTGATCAACAACGTACCTGCCGCGCGCGTGTTTGATGAAATGCTCAAGCTGTTGATGAGCGGTCATGCGCTTGCCTGCCTGCAGCAATTGCGCAAGGAAGGTCTGCATCACGGCCTGTTGCCTTTGCTCGACGTGGTGCTGGAACAGCCACTGGGCGAAAAATTTGTCCGTCTAGCATTGGCCAGTACCGACGAACGCGTCAGAGAAGGCAAGCCGGTGTCACCAGGTTTTCTGTTTGCGTCGCTGTTGTGGCATCAGGTTGTTGAAAAATGGAATGCCTATCAGGCTGCCGGCGAATATCCGATTCCTGCGCTGCATCTGGCGGCAGACGATGTATTGAATACACAAACCGACAAGCTCGCATTGCAACGCAAGATCGCGTCCGACATGCGCGATATCTGGGCAATGCAACCACGCTTCGACCGACGCGTCGGCAAGACCCCGTACAAATTACTCGAACATCTGCGCCTGCGCGCCGGCTACGATTTCCTGCTGCTGCGTTGCGCATCAGGCGAGATCGATAGTGAGATCGGCGAATGGTGGACTGAATTCATTGCCGGCGATGGTGCCGAGCGCGAAGAACTGCTGACCAAAAAACCCGTCGCTACCAATGAAGGTCCGGCAAAAAAACGTCCACGTCGCCGCAGCCGCAAACCCGCAGCATCCGGAAAACCTGAATGACAGACAGGCAGATTGTTGCCTCTATAGGCTTAGGCTCGAATCTGGGTGATGCAGCAGACAATGTCCGCAATGCGCTCCTAGCGTTGGCCAAATTGCCAGCAACGCGCGTAACGGAACAATCATCATTATTCCGCACTGCGCCCATAGATGCCGATGGCGATGACTACGTCAATGCCGTGGCCCGGGTCAGTACCGGTTTATCTGCCGAAGACCTGCTGCAAGCCTTGCTGCAACTCGAACAAGATTTCGGCCGTGAACGCTCTTATCTGAATGCCCCACGTACGCTGGATCTGGATGTTTTGCTATACGGCGATCAAATCATTGCGACACCCGCATTGACGGTACCGCATCCGCGCATGACCACGCGTGCTTTCGTGTTGATTCCCTTACTGCAGATCGATCCCTTCATTCATATTCCAGGGCTGGGTGCGGCACATTTATTTGTGCCGAATGTAGCCACGCAAGCCATTCAAAAATTGTCTGAACAAATCACCTGAGATTGAATCTATGCTGAGTCGGGATGAAATCATGACTGTTCCAGGTATGTGTCAACGACATCGACTATACGTAGCTGCGTTTGGCCCAACTGAAAATTATGCAGGAAGCGACTACACTCACGGTGTTTATTGGATTCGCAATCATGGATCAAACGTTCAGACGTGATTGCGTATGTGCAGCGCTCCACACGAGGAGCACGGTATATTTTATTTCCCGCGTACGAATTTGAAAATTTCGACACGCCGCCGCATCAACGCGGCTAACCAACGCTAGATAGATCAATATGGATTTTGAAAAGTACAAATACGTTATCGTCGAAGGCGCCATCGGTGCCGGCAAGACCACCCTCGCCAGCAAACTCGCGGCACAATTAGGCGCTCGAACCCTACTGGAACTCCCTGAAGAAAATCCTTTTCTGGAAAGGTTCTATCGCGACGCCAGCCGCTATGCCTTGCCGACGCAAATGTTTTTTCTGTTCCAGCGCCTAAATCAATTGCGCGAATTGGCCAGACCGGATTTATTCGATGCGCGTATCGTGTCGGACTTCCTGCTGGACAAAGATCCTATTTTTGCCGGTCTGACTTTAGGCGATGACGAGTTGGCGCTGTATCACCAGCTATACGATCATTTGCGCCCGCAAGCGCCTCTGCCTGATCTGGTAATCTATTTGCAAGCCGAACCAGAGACGCTGATCGATCGCATCAAGCAACGCGGGGTCTCGATGGAAGCCGGCATTTCCGAAGCATATATGCATCGTTTGTGCGAAAGCTATAGCCGCTTTTTCTACGATTACGATGCAGCACCTTTATTGATCATCAACACCGAACATTTGAATCCTATCGACAATGACGAAGACTTCGCACTCTTGCTGGCGCGCATTGCAGCCATGCGCGGCAAGCGTGAATTTTTCAGCCGTGGAGAATAAACATGAGTGCTTATTTGCAGGAAAACGAACAACGCACCAAGGCCGTCACCGTTCCATCCTTGATCGCAATGAAAGAGCGCGACGAGAAGATCACCATGCTGACAGCCTACGATGCCAGCTTCGCAGCATTGATGGATATGTGCGGCGTCGAAACCTTGCTGGTCGGCGATTCGCTCGGCATGGTGTGTCAGGGCCATAACTCAACTCTGCCGGTCACGATAAATGATGTCGCTTATCACACTGCCAGCGTGGCACGTGGCAACAAGACAGCCCTGTTATTGGCTGACATGCCTTTCGGCACGTATGGAACACCGGAGCAAGCGTTCGGCAACGCAGTCAAGCTGATACAAGCCGGTGCACAAATGGTCAAGATCGAAGGCGGAGCATGGGTCGTCGATACCGTACGTTTTCTGATTGAGCGTGAGATACCGGTTTGTGCGCATCTCGGCCTGACACCGCAATCGGTGCATCGATTCGGTGGCTACAAAGTGCAAGGTAAAACGCTTGAAGCCGCAAATCAATTGAAAGATGATGCGCTCGCATTGCAAGCTGCCGGTGCTTCGTTGTTGATACTGGAAGCGATACCAGCGGGTTTGGGTAAAGAAGTAAGCGATCTGTTGACGATGCCGACCATAGGCATAGGCGCGGGTCCTGATTGCTCTGGGCAGGTATTGGTGATGCACGATTTCATCGGCGTATTCCCGGGCAAAAAAGCGCGCTTCGTGAAGAATTTCATGGAAGGACAAACCAGTATTGAAGCTGCAGTGCGCGCCTATATCCGCGAGGTAAAGGAAGGTACTTTCCCCGCGGCGGAACATTGCTTTTGAAGCGATAAGGTATGTTGAGGATATTGCAGTCGTTGATATCTGACACCGCAACTATCGAGAATTTATCAATTCACTATGGATACGCTATCGATGCATCATCGCTGAAATTATCAGCATGATTTATGCAGCAACGATTCTGAATCGTTGCTGCATTTTTATTGAAATGCCGTTTGTACGGCAATCGCGCGATGATTGAACACGACTTCATCAATGATGCCGCGAAACAAATTTTGCACCACTGACGGCTTCACACCAAATTCCTTTGCCAGCTCGGTATAGCGTTGCGCCTGTCGTGCTTCGCGCTCCGGATCAACCGCACTCAAGTTCTTTTTTGCCTTCAACACACCAACCCGATTGGTAATGTCGAAGCGTTGCGCTAACAGTTCAACGATGTGTGCATCGATCTTGTCGATATCGATGCGAAGTGCCGCCAATTCGGAATCTTCCAATTATTTCCTCCTGCAAAATCCTCGCTCCCGCTTCATCATTTCGCTGGGGCGCGATTGTAACTAAATATGGTAATTTTTTATCTTATCAAAGCTGTCTGGCAGCAAAGGTATTGCATGAATTCAAATCACCGCCTTGAATTCCGCGCTGAAACCAGCTTACACGTTGTGCAGATGTCCCGTGCGTGAAGGAGTCAGGTACGACGTGTCCATGCGACTGTTTTTGCAAGGTGTCGTCGCCGATCGCGCTGGCTGCTTTCAAAGCGGCTTCCACATCACCATCTTCCAAAATGCTGCGCGCCTGATTTGCGTGAAAAGCCCACACACCAGCGAAACAATCCGCCTGCAATTCCAATTTGACCGAGACGGCATTCGCTTGTTTTTGATTGCCGCTGCGTCTTGCCTGTTCGACTTTTTCCGTAATGCCACTGATGTGTTGTACGTGATGACCAACCTCATGTGCAATTACATAAGCCTGAGCAAAATCGCTGGAGACGCGAAAGCGATCACGCATGGTTTGAAAAAAGGCGAGATCGATGTAAATCTTTTGATCGCCGGGGCAATAGAACGGGCCGGATGCCGTATCGCCGGTACCGCAAGCAGTGGCCGTCTGACCAGTAAACAGGACGAGTTTAGGTTTGACATAGGTTCCGCCATTCGCGCGGAAAATTGGGGTCCAGGTATCTTCCGTATCAGCCAAAACCGTTGCCACAAATTTAGCCATCGGGTCATCGGCAGGCGGACGCTGGGCAGGTTCTTGTTGCGTGATCTGGCCACCGCCACCACTCAAAAAATTAATGATGGTGGTCGGACTGACACCAAAAAAATATGAACCCACCAACGCAATAACGATCGTGCCGATGCCAACCGAACGGCCGCCAAAACCGCCACCACCGCCACGTCTGTCTTCAACATTGTCGCTTTCGCGATTGCCTTCCCATTTCATGGCGTCTCCAGCCCGGGTTTTCCGGAAAATGATCGTAAATAAAAACTAGGAAGCAGAATGCGTAGAGACTTCGGCTTCGTAGCGCGCAAAACTGTTTTTCAATTTTTCATCGGCCGCGTCCGAGCAATCGATGGTTACACCCAAATCGCTTAACAACCCATCCTTCAAACCATAGACCCAACCGTGGATAGTCAGTTCCTGGTTGCGCTCCCATGCATCCTGCACGATGGTCGTGCGGCATACATTGGCGACTTGCTCAATCACATTCAATTCGCATAAACGATCATGCTGTGCCTGCGTCGGCAGGGTATCACCAAGATAACGCCCGTGTTTTTGATGCACATCCTGTACGTGGCGCAGCCAGTTATCCGCCAAGCCGACACGACGACGCGTCATCGCTGCATGCACACCGGAGCAACCATAGTGACCACATACGATTACATGCTTGACCTGCAGCAGATCGACTGCAAACTGCAATACCGATAAACAATTCAGGTCGGAATGCGCCACTACGTTGGCGATATTTCTGTGAACGAATAATTCACCTGGCGCCAGATCGACAATTTCATTTGCTGGCACGCGGCTATCAGAACAACCTATCCACAAATATTCCGGAGATTGTTGTGAGGCAAGCTTGACGAAAAAGTCCGGATCTTCTTCCACTTTTTCAGCAGCCCATGCACGATTTTTCTGGAACAACTGTTCCAGTTCGAGTACTTTTTTCTTTTTGTCTGTCATTTCAATCAGGCTTGGAGCTCGGTACGCAAGCGGCGTATCAGCGATGGCTGCTATTTTATCTGGAATTATCACCAAATAATGGTGGCGTGATCTTCCTTCATTGCGCTTCCTTTTATTTAACAGGCAGAAAAAATGCCGGTCAATTTCTCGACCGGCATTTCTGAAACACATGCAAAAATCGTAGAACTTATTCGAAGAATTCCTTGACCTTGTCTTTCCATGACTTGGTTTGCGGACTATGTTTCGAGCCGCCTTCGACGGTCAGCTCCTCAAATTCACGCAGCAAGTCTTTTTGACGCTCGGTCAGCGTGACTGGTGTTTCGATCACGACGTGGCAAAACAAGTCGCCTGCATAACCGGAGCGTACGCCTTTGATACCTTTGCTGCGAAGACGGAAAGTCTTGCCCGACTGCGTACCTTCAGGGATCGTGAACGATGCCTTGCCGCTCAAGGTGGGTACCTCGATTTCACCGCCCAAGGCTGCTTTCGCAAACGAGATCGGAATTTCGCAATGCAAGTCGTCACCTTCGCGCTGGAACATCGTGTGTTGCTTGATACGAATTTCCACATACAGGTCGCCCGGTGGACCACCATTCATGCCCGGCTCACCATTGCCGGATGAACGGATACGCATGCCATCGTCGATCCCGGATGGAATTTTGACTTCCAACGTTTTGTTGCGCTTGATCTTGCCGGCGCCGCTACATGCAGTACACGGCGAAGGATTGATCTTGCCGCTGCCGTGACATTTTGGGCAGGTTTGCAGCACGCTGAAGAAACCTTGCTGCATACGGACTTGACCATGTCCACCGCAAGTTGTACACGCGATTGGAGCGGTACCCGGCTTGGCACCACTGCCGTCACAGGTTTCGCAACTGTCCCAAGAAGGAACACGGATCGTTGTGTCATAGCCGTGCGCGGCTTGTTCCAGAGTGATTTCGAGGTTGTAGCGCAGATCGGCTCCGCGATAAACCTGAGGGCCAGCACGACCGCCACGACCGCCGCCAGCTTGGCCAAAAATGTCACCGAAGATGTCGCCAAACGCATCGGCAAAACCGCCGCCACCTCCGCTGCCACCCATGTTCGGATCTACGCCGGCATGACCATAACGATCATAGGCATCGCGCTTCTGTGGATCGGACAACATCTCGTAGGCTTCTTTCGCCTCCTTGAATTTATCTTCCGCACCTTTGCTATCCGGATTGCGGTCCGGATGGTGTTTCATTGCGAGCTTGCGATAGGCCTTCTTGAGTTCTTCATCGGAAGAATTCTTTGCCACGCCAAGAATTTCGTAAAAATCACGTTTTGCCATGTGTAGGCACCCTGTTTCTTTATGTACTTATTTATGCAAAACGCCGAGTTCAGGTTTTTTAACCTTGAACCCGGCGAGTCTTACGACATCAGACGATTAACAAATCAAAGCACTTCTCACAACTGATCGAAGTACCAAGCAGCTTTGCCATTTACATCCAGGCCGCTTGACCAATCCTTATTTGTCTTTCACTTCTTTGAAGTCAGCATCAACGACATCATCATGCTGCGCTTTGGCATCCGAATGACCGGCGTCATGACCGCCTGCTGCACCTGCCGAATGCGCATCACCAGCTGCTGCACCAGCAGCTTGCTGCGCTTGCATGTCAGCGTACATTTTTTCGCCGAGTTTTTGAGCGACGGCCGACAAGGCTGCGGATTTTTCATCGATGACAGCTTTGTCGCTACCTTTCAATGCTTCTTCCAGCTCAGCAATGGCTGCTTCGATTTTTTCCTTCTCGCCAGCTTCAAGTTTATCGCCGTATTCAGCCAGCGATTTGCGTGTCGAATGGACCAACGCGTCACCTTGGTTGTGCGCTTCTGCAACTGCCTTCAGACGTTTGTCTTCTTCTGCATTGGCTTCGGCGTCCTGCACCATCTTTTGAATTTCTTCTTCGGTCAAACCTGAGTTTGCCTTGATGGTGATCTTGTTTTCCTTGCCGGTTGCCTTGTCTTTCGCGCCTACGTGCAAGATGCCGTTAGCGTCGATGTCGAAGGTAACTTCAATCTGCGGCGTACCGCGTGACGATGGTGGAATACCTTCCAGATTGAATTCGCCCAAACCTTTATTGCCGACTGCCATTTCGCGTTCACCCTGGAATACCTTGATGGTTACCGCAGGCTGATTGTCGTCAGCGGTCGAAAACACTTGCGAGAACTTGGTCGGGATCGTGGTGTTTTTCTGAATCATCTTGGTCATCACGCCACCCAGGGTTTCGATACCGAGTGAAAGTGGTGTAACGTCGAGCAACAACAGATCTTTACGATCGCCGGACAAGACAGAACCTTGAATTGCTGCACCGACAGCTACCGCCTCATCAGGGTTGACGTCTTTGCGCGGTTCTTTGCCGAAGAATTCTTTAACTTTCTCTTGCACCTTAGGCATACGTGTCATGCCACCGACCAGAATAATGTCGTCGATGTCAGTAACTTTAACGCCGGCATCTTTAATCGCGATGCTGAGCGGCGCAATGGTTTTGTTGATCAGTTCTTCGACCAGCGATTCCAGTTTTGCACGTGTGATTTTCAGATTCAAATGGACAGGTGCGCCGTTCGCCATCGCAATGTACGGTTCGTTGATTTCAGTTTGCTGCGACGACGACAGTTCAATCTTCGCGCGCTCTGCCGAAGCCTTGATACGTTGCAATGCAATCGCATCTTTGCTCAGGTCCAGGCCGTTGATTTTTTTGAATTCGTCGATGATGTAATCGATGAT
>Ga0326733_1000312_pt1 | contig 14635 bp, 19 predicted proteins | sample 14_GP2_308_FD_207946 | JGI IMG/M metagenome (GOLD analysis project Ga0326733, IMG submission 207946) | Glacier ice microbial communities from Ngari, Tibet, China - 14_GP2_30.8 | ecosystem: Environmental > Aquatic > Freshwater > Ice > Glacier | place: China: Ngari, Tibet | collected 2018-07-17 | reverse complement strand
GAAATAAAGATACTACTTATTTAGTAGTATTACACGACAACGTTACGATAGGGTTTGATCCACTCGGTACCGTCGTGAAGAGAAATATGCTTCGTTCCTTCACCTTCAACAGTCCCAATATAACCTCTTTCGGTAAGCACTGTAACAGGGATCAAGTAGAATACATCGTTCGGTCGTAAGAAGAGGAAGGCGTAGTAGTTATCGGCCACGCAGTATGGACGAGCTTTGTTGTTAAGTTTATGAAACAGACCCGCGCTATCACCGGTACTAATCGAGACTTTTATCATCATCTTATCGAGCGTAATCTTTAAGGCTTTGAGATGTTTGCGATCCACACAAGCATCCCTTCCTTGCTCTCGGTATAGACGTGCTACCTTTTCACATCTATCCTCAGGTACATGAAACTCGACCAGAAGACTGATAGGGTTGTTGAGGAAGGTTGCGAAGAGTAAGTTCTTCGTATTAGGAAGGAAGGTCGGCTTCAAGCACTTTCCTTCCTTGTCAAGGTACTCATGATCTATCAGCGCTTTTCTGGGTACGAGCCACATATCTGTATCGTTCATAAAACAGATACCCAAGGCGTCGCGGCAATCCTTCATATGGAACATATTAGTGCTACTATCGCAGACTTCGACCTTACCGTCGTTAAGGGTTAGGTTAACAAAACTACAGTTTTGACGATTGACAGTGGCTTGATGCCCGAGTTGTCGCCACGTCGCCGCCAAGTAATCGTAGCCGTCGGTGATAAGATCTATTGGTTGAAAGATACTATCGAGGTTATTCCTGTACTTGGCTTGCCAGTGCTCGTTGTTCATTAGAATAGCCGTTTTGAGATAAGTACCATCTACGGCCACGTATTGACGATGAACCAGTATCTCCATCGGAATCAGCCACGTTGTAGAGCCGCGAATGAAGATGACTGCTTGGTACTCTGAAGACCCAGTGAGCTTAAAGAACTCGGTGGAACTGAAGCAGACCTTTATTCTAATGTCGTTAACTACAATACTAGTCCATACAAGACTGCTGCGATCAGTGTACGCTTCGTGACCCATAGACAGCCAGTAGTCGATCATTGGGTCGCAATCATCCTTTGGCGGTTGAAAGTCGACAGCTGTCAGTAGATCGAACCGGTTCCAGTAGAAAGATAGCCAGTGGTCGACAGTGGGATCGCGGGGAACGGTAAGTTTGGTTCGACCTTTATAAATCTCGTTCGTTAACAGTCCATATTTCAACAATGTCGCCTTTGGGATAACTAAGAAGTCGTCCGGATATTCAAGGTTCTGAACAATAAGGCATTTGAAGGCGGTATCTGCCGAGTAAGGCTTCTGTTCGAGATCAACCGTATGATACAAATCAACATCAAGGGTCTGCTGATTAGGATCCGAGTTCGAACGTAGTTTAGATTTGAGCTGGACGGGAACGGTATCGACTGCGCAATCCACATCTCCGTAAGGGGTTATGGGATCTTCAACAAGATGATGCCTGCGCAAGTTAGCGATCATATCCGCCTCCTGTTGCCCCGAGGCGGAGTATAGTTTCTCGACGGTGGAAACGTCAACAGCGTTGGGTATCATAGATATCAGTCTATTGATAAACGTCACCAAGTCGCGGTAGACAAACTTGAAATATTTACCTTGGTTACCCGAGTTTACGTTAAAGCTGATAGAAACTGCGTCGCAGTCCACTTCGTGACTATAAGCTAGAAAGTAAACCGTGCGCGCGATGTCAACGCCTACTATTAGAGTATTCTTTGGGTATTTAGCACCTGACCCGCGTATAACCGGAACAACATGATACCCCTCTTTGGAGAGGCTAGCCGTCTTAACTTGTAGACCTCGTTCGCAAGCCTCAGCATCGAGCGCGATAATGTCAAATATATGACCAGATAAACATCCAGTGTGTTGATACTGGATGTTTATCGCGTTCAGGATGCCAAGCACCCAAAGCTCAGTGGCAAGTCCGATATCAATGCGCGTGGTTGACTGACGGGAGAGCATTTTCTCTCCCGTGAAAATTAGAAGTTAAAATCAGTTTATACTACACTCTCAACTGATTTCCTTCGAGAAGACTAGCTCTCTTAATAAGCTAGGAATGGTCATTGCGTTTCTTGTTCATCCGGATTACGTCCTTAACGCTAAGCTGCTCGCAATGAATCGATTAGGTAAGCAGCGCGTTGAAGCAAAACAGCTAATCGACGCTATCACAGCCTTCAAAGCAGGTAACCCTAATCCCAGCTGGATAAATCACCCAGCCGCCCGCTCGTGGATAAACAATCTAGATTCGCTCAAGTTGTACTTCAACGCGGTCGTCAGCGAGTGGGTGTCTCGCGGCTACAAGAATAACTACGAGCTATACACGGATATTGATCCGAATGCCGAACCGCCATACTGGATGGACTGCCCAGCTGTTCACTATTCGCACATTGCACAGCTAATGCAGAAGGACAACTTTTATTACTGTAAGGAGAACCTCGCTGACAAGATCCCCGCCAAGCTCCTCGATTACTTCAACAGTATGCCCGCCGAATACAAGTCCTACGGCTACATCTGGCCATACAAGCACACCCGCGAAGAACTACTAACCCTCCCACTCGCGCAGATCGCTGAACCCTACGCCGATCGCCCCATCTGTCGCGGTGCCTACAAAGATGGTAAAGTGTGTCGCAACAAAGCAATCATTCAAGATCTCTACTGTCGACTTCACGTGCCAGCCGACCTCCCACCTCCCGTGCTGTGCGCCGCCTGCTACAAAAGCGGTGACGCCTGTCGCAACAAAGCCAAAGACAACGGTTATTGCGGCGTCCACAAGAAGCAAGCTCCTTCTTCGTAATTTCTCGATAGTCATCGAGAAAGCTACTCTCGTTCCGCACGACAGTTCGGACACGACGGCTCGCGCCACTCGCGCAGGCAAGCCGTGTGAAACGTGTGTGCACAAGCCGTGTGAATAACACTATCGGTAGGTTGAAACTCATCGAGACAGATCGAACACTCTGTATTGAGAGGAGAAGTGAGTGCACCGAAGCTATGATCTTGCGAGGCGGTAAGCTCTTCGTAAGTAGTGGGATCATAGAACTGTCCCGCCACGACGACCGAAGCCCCTAATCCTAGTACGAGTCCCTTCGTGGTAGCAGAGAGATAAGAGGACTGACTGATACTCTGCGACAGACTGCGTAATGCGCTGCGACACAACGCGCATTCGATGTTCATTGCCAGCACCGAACCGCAATCGCAACGCGGACATAACGAGCGACAAGCGTTCACAACTGCGGCAAACATCTTTGTAGGGAGGGAAAAGCGCGCTTAGGTGACTTTTCTTCGCGGAGTAAAAGTGATGATACTCCCCTCATCCCGTGCTTTTACTTACTATCTTAACCCTACGATCGTAGGGTTATAAGTATTGCGCTGACCTCATTTTTCCGCCCAAACCCGCCGCTTTTCACAACCACCGCCACTGTCGACAATTCGGACACGAAGGCTGTCGCCACGCTCGTAAGCACGACCGGTGGAAAGTATGCTGACAGCTAGTATGAACAAGCTCGTCTCTGAACGAGAAGGTCTCCAGACAGATCGCGCACTCGCTGTTGATGGGAGTGGTTACGGCATCTCTAACCAAGTCGGAGAGGAACACTATACTTCTCCGAAGCCAGCGTCCTAGCCAGAGAAGTGCTGGTAATCCCGTGCGTGCGTGCCGACAGGAGACACAGTTACCGTTCATCATCGGTATACCACCGCAAGCACACTGTGGGATTATGCGCCATAACACATGGATGAAGAAAGAAGACATTCCTCAGTGGCAAGGATTTCCCTAAAAGTTCTTGTTTCAAACGCCTACCCTCATTCCGCGATTTTACGAAGGTAATAACACTACAGTTGTAAGGTTAACAAGCTAAAAGGAAGCGTGATTTTACACCCAAAAACGCAGTCACAGCGGCAGATACTTGCTAGGAAAGTAAACATCTTTACTACTGTCAACTCAGTTTCCAACACGTTCGCATTTGTTAACCCTCTCCAGTAACTGGCGGAACTCTTTATCCCAGAAGCCATTTTGACGTACTACACACCGCTAAGGAGCTGTACTTGAAGCCGGTAAAAGTTTTGATTCTGCGAAGAAAGTTCCGTATTACGAGGTAGATCATGCGGAACTTTCTTCTATGTCTGCTACTGGCTTCTGCAGTGACGGTGACGGTCGGTACCTGTTTCGAGCCTCTTACTCTTGTGAATACCGAACTTAGTAACCGCTACCAAGTACAGAGCATCCGCGCCATCACACCTGCTGCGGATGACATCACGGCTATTCAAGTCTTGGTAAATACTCCTAATTGTTCCCAGTGGGTACAACGCGGCTGTATCTATGTCAAGATTCAAGGAAAATATCGTTGTTGGTCGGCACTATTTCCTTCTCCCGTGCTACGTGGCGGTTGTGGTTTCGATTCGCACCACGAAGTACACGCTGTCTACGATTCCGAGAGAGAATTGAGGACGGATGCGCGAGTACGGGAGCGACTAGTTAGCTGCTCGGCGGTTGGCAGGATGCTGTGGTTACAGTTTCTGTGAACACACGAAGACTACATGACTATTCATGTAATATTCCCATTCGTGCTTGACGTCAGTAACAAGTGCGTCGCCTTCCCGCACACATCTTTACAGTAGAGACTACCTCGCGTTCAGCTCCTTTTTCCACTTGTCAAATATTGATGATCCTTACCTCATCCCGCGCTTTTCCTTCGACTGATAACCCTAAAACTGTAGGGTTAAGAAGATGACACTGGTCACGATTTTACACCCAAATTACCTCTTTCTTTCGGAAGATACATGCTGATACGCCTTACTCTGGGCGCATCGCTCACAGCTCCAAACGACGACGAAGCTTCTTGAAGATACAGACTTCACCATAGCTCGAAAGAATAAGGAGCCTGTTTCGCTACCTCCTATCTACGCGCTGTTGATTAGCAAGGTAATAGAGATTACCATATTAAAATGATCTTATCACGGATCCACCCAACGACACCAACGTGATTAACTCTATCCCTGATCACTCTTAAAAAATGATTTTTTGTCATTTTTTATCCAGTCTTATAAATGAGCGGCTACGAATCTGACGAAGAAAGACACGATGAACAGAACCTGTCTGAAGCAATTGCGACGGGAAACTACGCTCTACTGGAGCAGGTTGACTCTCAGCACATCTATCACGATACTCATCAAGAACTGACCTTATTGTTCTATCCGGATCGACGCTTTCGAGACTGGGTATGGGGCAACTCAGCTGGAATCTCCGAAGTAGCCATGGCTTTCCTCAAGGAATCGGATTACATGCCCGGCTTCGTTGCTACCAACGAGAACTTATTAACTCTACTTACGGATATGATCAAGCACGTTCCGATGGATGTTATCGGTATGCTTGAAGATCTACGAATTCGTTAAATACTTAGCAGCTGCTAAGTATGCCGTAGGCGATAGTCCTTTGGAAATCAGTTTCTACTATACTCTAAGTCTTATTGTGACGATAAGACATTGTTCTTCGCGGAACTTGTAGTGCGCTACGGTGCCATGTTCAAACCGCTATCCTCATCCCGCGCTTTCTACAGTAGTAAGAACCCTACAACTGTAGGGTTAAGAAGGCAATTGTAACCGCGATTTCTCACCTTTTCATCGCGAAAAAGGAAGAAGATAAATGCTGATACACCTTACCTCATCCCGCGCTTTTCTCCCAAGTGATAACCCTACAGTTGTAGGGTTAACAAGATGACGCCGGCCGTATTTTCCCGACTTTTATGCCGGCAACCGCGTCTTCGGTACTCCAGTAAACACCCATTCCGGCAAATTACCATCGTAAGCAGAGGCGTGGATTTGCGAAGGCTCTCTTTGCCCCTTGCGCAACTCAGCCCACGCCCAATTAGGAATATCCGGCCGCGGGATGTTGCGACGGTCACGAGCGCGAAGCGGGCGTAGAGCGAGTGGACGGTAGAGTGCGAAATACCACGATGGCGGCGGTGGCGGTGCCGTGCGACGGTAAGGCGTTGGCGCGGAAGTAGTGAGGGCAGGTGCCATCGGAGCAGCATAAACTTCACCCTGTTGCTCTTCGACCACCAACCATTCGTCGAGCGACGCCATTTATGAAGAAGTGGATGAAGTTTCCACAGATTCACTTTTTACAGGCGGTGTCCACTCATAACGCAACCACTGATTATCAGCTGGTAAACATTTCACCCCGATGCTACTTGCGGTTGAAGTATCAGAGGAAGGTTGACACTTAATCCAGTAGGTACCGAACAAATCAGGTGCTGAAACTGTATACGGTGCGGCGCCGCGTAACGCCATACTCTCGAGGGAACCACCCGCCTCGGCTAGTTTGTAGATCGCTGAAGATAAGACGGCCTGACATCTCTGTTTCATCCGAGCGGCTTCGGAGGCTTGAAGCTTACGTGCGTTGTCGTCCATTGGTGAGAGTATATGTTCGCTCTTCTTTCTTTTATCAATTTACACTACAAGTCGTAGTGTAAAATCTAAGCATTCGTCGAGCCAAATCCGCCACTGCCACGGTCGGTCGCATCCAGCTGCGTTACGAATACGGTTTGGAAAGGATCCAGCGTGGCGGCGGCTACTTGGAACAAAGAGGTTCCTTTATACACCTTATACTCCGTGATACGATGAAGCGAACCCTCCTTGTCGCGGTAAGTATCGTGAACGCGGATACCGACTTGTAGGGCGCCGTTGTAGCATGCATCCACCAGGCCAAGGCCGTTGGTCATCGAAAGCGGGGTATGATGAATGGAGGAGCGCGGTAGTAAGAAGTAACCACGGCGCATCCCAGTACCATCACGCATTGCTCCCGCGATACCGAGATCAATCTTGTAAGTCTCGCCGGCAATGAAGGTGCGGTCTTCGGGGAAGACGAGGTTGAAACCACTGTCTGTAGCGTAGTTACGATTAACAGCGTAGAGCGGCGAGAGGGTGGTATCGATGAGAAGGGCGTTGAATACGGGTGTGCCACCCTTCAGCAGTCGCAACTCAGCGACTGCTGCCTTCAAGCGTGCGAGTTCGAAGAGAACAGTCTCCATCTTTTGAAGCTAGTGAACTAGAGGCAGATACTCGTGGAGAAATCAATTCTGTACCGATGCCATCGCATTGACTTCAACAAAGATGTTCTATTCTATCCTATCTTAAATGAACAACCCCGCACGCCCAGATTCGCGATCACCGCCACCGCTGCCACCGCGTGCGACGCGTCCGCGACCGCCTCCACCAACTACTTCCAACACCGCCGATACCGAATGGCCGATCATCTTCAACGATCTCGTGCTTCATCAACGCGAGCTTATGCGCAAGGCCTTCGAGCGTTACTCTTTTGCGAAGACCTTCCTCTTCAGCTGGGAAGAACGAAGTGCGCAGGTGTACATGAAACAGATCGAGACTGGTCTGAACAACTTTGTGCGGCTCGTGGAAGAACAAAACTCGTATATCGACTTCGGTAGCGGTAAGGTTGAACCCATTGTCGGTGCCCGTGGTCGCGCATCAGCAATTATCCATTTACTCGAGAGTACTAATCGCGCTTTCGCCGACTTCAACCGCTTCCTTGACCGCACAACCACACCAGAGGCAGTGCGGTCAAAGTGTGAGGCGTTACCAGAGGGACAGTGCGCGCTCCCGTGTACGCAAGAGAAGAGTTTCTTTGGGCGGAAGAGATGCGGGTATGATTGAAAAAAAAGGGAAAGAGAAAGCCCTTAGGTATTCAGCTCAATGGAGTCTTTTCGCCGCCTCAGCTCGCAAGCGGTATCGGGAGTTAGTACCGCGTTCCACACGCTTCTCGTGAGCGAAACGGGGGCGTTGTATGCTTGCGGTGATAACTCCAACGGTCAGCTCGGTCTCGATGATCGCGAGTATCACAAGCAGTTAACGCAAGTGCCGTGCAACGAAGTGGTGCGAACGGCAATTGCTTGCGATTTTAGCACTTTTGTTATTACGGCTAGCGGGGCGGTGTTTGTTTGCGGGGCTAACGGCTATGGTCAACTCGGTCTCGGAGATAGGTCGCCGCGAAAGACCTTGACACGAATATCGTTGGACGAACCCGTAGTCTCTATTGCCAATACCTTTAGGCACACGCTTTTTCTCACAGTAAGCGGTACAGTATATATTTGCGGCCAGTTCGATTTCGATGTTTTGCTACACGGAACTACACCGGTAAGATTACCACTGGAAGAAAGCGTAAAGACGATCGCGGTTGGTTCCGATTCCATCTTCCTCGTTACAATAAGTGGAGCGTTATACACTTGTGGTTACAACGGTCGCGGCCGGCTCGGGGTTGACCTTTCTTACAATCCGACAACGCCGACACGAGTGCCTCTGGAGGAAAGCGTCAATACCGTGGTCGCGACTCACGATTCAACCTACATCGTTACTGTAAGCGGGGCATTATATTCATGCGGGAGTAACGAACACGGTCAACTCGGACTCGGTGATACTTCGGATCGAGGGCAGTTTACACGCGTTCCTCTTACCGAACCCGTAAAGATGGTAGCTGCTTATCATAACCACTTGTTTATTGCTATGAGAAGCGGGGCGTTATATACTTGCGGCCTTGGAGATCGCAAGTATATAACGATACCGGTAAAGTTACCGTTAAACAAGGCAGTGCGTACTGTAGCAACTGGTTCTGATAACGCGTTCGTGTTTACGGTCAACGAAGAACTATACACTTGCGCGAATAACAGGTATACCCTACGCCAACGCTGTTTGGAAGATACAACGGATCGAACAGAGTTCAGACTCTACGGCGCAGAATTATAACTACTTCGAAACAAAAGTAGTTATTACTATAAATGGCAGCTACACTTCTCACCAATCCCGACTGGACACAGGCCGCGCAGTGGTTACTCGAACACGAAGATATCTTTTCGGAAGAAGCTGCGTCTTCCCTTCATGTGCGCCTCGTAGCAGCTTCCGACTCCCTCGACCCCGATGACGCTAGCGATTACCATCAGAGTGTGAAACGAGAGGTGCGACGTGTCATCGTTGAGTACCTCGACGCACTAGTACGGGAAGGCTTCTTCGAACAAGCAGCGGTCTCGGAAGTAGATGGCACGGCGGTCGTTCAAGCCGTACCCGCGGAAGGTTTTGCACAGGCAATGGGTGGTGTATTACCACCTTTTCTGACACTATATGTAGAAAATAACGAGTTACAAGTGGAGAGCGCTTATCCGTTCGATGACGGCGACGTGGTACCAGAACTGGAAGATCTAGCTGATCTACTCTCTCTTCACGACGACTATCCGTTCGCTTGAAGGTAGTAGTCATCGTGCGTATATTTATTTTATTTAACGGTTTCTATAAGGATGACAACAATCCTCGACGCTGAGCTCCTAGCTCGTATCGAGCGCTTGACCGCGCAGCCACTTCATCCTTATCTGAAACGAGCTGTTTACGGCCGTCAATACGAACTCTCTCGATTTCTCGACACCTTCGAACAAGGCCGCCCGCTTTATATCTACAGTGGGTATCAATTCGAGAGTAAGGAGTTTAGCTTCACCGCACTGCTTCACTTCACCTTTCTCGCCTACCTTCAAGAAGCATTTGCAGCTTTTATAGTTATTCCATTACCTTCGCACGAAGCGACAACACGCGATATCATCGCGTGCGGGTTAGATTACGAATACACTTACTTTTTCCCGTTAAAGCACGCGCGCGCGGATGCACTGGTCGCATCGATGAAGAACCAAATAAGCACGTCGCTTCTTCAGAAGGTATTTGCTTTCTCTGAAGAAGCAACACTCGCGGAGTATGAATTACCATTATACCGGATCGCCGCGGCTAATGCGATTACTTTCTCGGAACTCATGCCGGCCTCCGCGTCGTGTCTCGTTGTATATAATTATGAACAAGAGAACTGTTTCCACTTGGCACGTAGTTTCTTGAAGCAGGCACCAGCTTGCTTGATAGGCGAGGCACAATTGTCATCGGTCGGAAACACGACGTTACTGATCAAAGATAGCGCTGCTATCCTGACACGCAAGCTCCACCTTACTAATCAAGATTCGATCTACCAATATCTACGCTGCTATGAACTCGATTCGATCGCCTTTACGATGCTCGACACCTGCTTTCTACTGGGCACGGTTACTTGTGATCACGTAAAGGTATGTCTGTTGTCGCGACTGTTAATTCTAAGCGCTTATCATCGCACCGCACACACACTCGTGTTGCCAAGTACGATAACAGCCTTTCTTACCCATGTTGACAAGCAAATATTCTATCGAACGCGGTGACGCTGTGGTCGTTGTAGTTGTGACAGTAACTGTGAAAAAGTGGTGATAGGCGCTTCCTCGCTTGACATCATTATCAGTGTCGGAGGTGTCAATGGTGGTAGCGGATCTTTTAATATCGTCTGCGCGGCCAGTAACGTTATGGCTACTGTTGCGGCCGTATACCAGTAACGTGGAATCAGAGTGCGGCGGCGTTCGCCATCGGCCATACCATTAATTGTATCCGTGACAGCGGTTGAAACGGCAACCGTCGAGGCGAAGATTAGCCCCTGTAGCACAAGCGATCTCCCAGAAATAGAAGTGGCTGCCATTCTTGTGGTACGAAGAAGTGATTCTTTTTCTCTGGTAAGCGTGAAGGATACAGACGTCATGGCTTCTATCGTCTTCTGCGACATCTACCGTGGTATCACGCCGCTTGCCTCAGAGCGACAGGGCGTGATCAGTAATGGAAATCCTTCGTTTTCCAGTGCCGTGAAAGGTGAGCTTGTGGCCGAAGCTACTCGCTTCGGCCACGAAACGTGCAGCTACGCCGATTATGTGCGCCACTGCGGAGGTGACTTTACAGATGCGGTGCAGTTTCTCACCGGTGTGCGGCGCGGAACCGCAGCGAGTAACAGCGAAGCGTTGATGCGGCAGTATGAGGCGGCGCTCGCCAAGCATTACGGCTTGATCTACCCGAGCTTTCACGCCTTCTTCGCGCAGTTGAAGGCGAGTGGGAGCACTGTCATCTTGCGACACAGCGCCGAGCAAGATGTGTTGGCAATCGTGGCTGAACTCGAACGCTACCACGACGTTCGGTTCGAGCATACGCTTCGCACGCACGACGAGCAACTACTGTCGTGCGAAGATCGCGCGCCGCTAGAGATGAAGGAAGCACTTGACCTTCACCCGTATCAAGTGTGGTGCGACGAAACGAGTCACTATCGGTATCCGCATCATCGCGCTGGTACCTTCATATTCAGCGCGCAACCGGTGAGCACTCGAGGCACTTGGCATGATCAAGGTCTCAACGCGGCAGTTTCAACGCTGACACCTTTGCCTGCGCGCGAGAGGGCAGTAGCGCGTGGGGAACTCAGCGTCATCGCACCCGATGACGCGCTACTCACCCCTGATTACTTTCAGGCCGCGTTTGAACTGGCTTCAAAGCGTCAAGCTGATCCGACAGCGGAAGCGAAGTGGGACGAGCGTTTGCGGCGGCGCACTGAACAAGTGACGCTGTGGTGCGACCGCTGGCAGAGAGGTGATACGATTCAGCACCTACCTAGTGACTTCCAGCGACTGGTGTATGGAAAGATCGCGGCTGCATGTGATACAGACATGGTGCCGCAATGACCGATGTTCCGCGCACCAGCACGTCCGCGCTGCCGGAAGCGGCGCCGTCAGACCGCACGCCGCAGCATCGCGGCTACCGCATAAATTTCTTCTAAGTTAGAAGAAAGCAACTATGAACCAATGAACGAGCGCTTTACGCGTCTCTACCTTGAGGAAGTTGATAAACTGAAGGTAAAGCCAACAGTGCGCGATCTTCTCTTCCGTTCTGGTGCGTGTAAAGTAACTACCTCCGTCGACCTCCCGAATAAGATATTGTTATCACGTTTAACCGCAAAGAAAGAGGTAATTTATCAGCGTATACTGTTAGGTCTGCCTGCGACTATGATGACCGATTTCTTGTGGCTGGAGTAATTACTCCCGTATTCTTGTTACTACAAGAATAGTTATTCGCACGCCTCCAGCTGAGCGATGAGTTCACCTTTCGAGATCGAGCGCGGACCAGTCGTATTGTTATGCTCCCACGTTAACGAGTTACAACGCGCCACGAACTCTTCCGGCTTGATATCCGCGGGTAACGCAAGAAAGTAATGGCTTTGAGGTGAGCGCTCCGTGTCAAGGAACGCCCGTCCAGCATTGACACCAACTCGTCGAACCGCGCAAGAGGCTTCTTCCATGGTAACAAAGCGAAACAGTTCCGTCGTGGTACGCGCTACCAGCTTCACGCGCGGGATATCCGCTCGCGTCCACACCTGAAAGACGCACGGGACGTCGTAGCTCGCTCCGTCCAGTAGAAATCCGTCTACTGGGAGGTCAAGTGTAGACGTAAGCGTGAAGGTAAGCGGTACCTTGTTAAGCACACTTACCTTCTTGAAGGAACGCGGAAGAATGAACGCCACGGTGTGTGAGTAATTCATAGCTTGTTTGAGAAACTGAAGGGCGAGCGAGCAGTTGCGGCCAAACGGCGGGTTACCTACGGTTAGCACGTACGTGGCCGCTCCACGCACGGTAGCGGGATCCAGTGTAAGGTAGTCGGCCGCGATAATTGGGTGTAAAAGTTCGGGGGCGGGTTCGGGATAGAGATCATAAGCTTGGACGAGAGCTGTGATCGGGAGTGGCTGAAGGAAGGCGCCACTCCCCGCGGAGGGTTCAACGATAAGGTCGTAAGTGGCGAGCGATGGCAACTGCGTATAACACAGTGCGACGAGTGCGGGCTTCGTGTAGAACTTGTCAAGCGCCTTGCTCATTTTGAGTGAGTAGCTACGTCTTGCACATCAATCAATTTGCTTAGCGAATAACGTGCGAACTGATCCAGTGCATCCAGTGCGATAGTACACTGAATGCGCTTTTGCGCCTTGCTATCACGCTTCGGTGCTAGTTTAACAGGACGCGAAAGACCCCACGCAGCCTTCCAGTCTGTGCGCATTTTCGTCCACCGTTGGTTATCGCTAGCCGCGTTGGTAATGGAAGCAAGATCAGTACGCAGGCGCTCGTCAAAGCCAAAAGGACAGTCAAAGAGCGGTAACCATTCTTCCTTCGTAATTAAGTATATGCGGCGGCGCTCGACAAGCTCCTCGTGCGTAACCTTGTCACTGTAGTAGCCTAACACCAACACGAAGTCTTTCTCGACCAATTGCTTCTGGCGGAAGTAATCGGCCATTTCCGCAATCTTCTTGGAGACGTGCGCGTACTTGATTTGAACAGGGTGGTTGTCATGGTAAGCATCCCACTTCTCGGTGGCACTCTTCGCCGCCGTCATACCGAACTCGGTGATGATCTTCTGCTCATACTTCCTACCATGATTTTGTCGCTCAGTCAGCAAAGGAATGGTACGACGAGGCTCCGTCAGCGTGGCCAAGATAGCACTTACCATTACCGCTTTCGTTGAGCTTTTTGGACACGACGCCTGAACTACATCCTTCAGCTTTCGCAGTTCATCCTTGCTATAACCGCTCGCCCTCGAACCCTGTCGCGAGGCAAGTAGTTTCACGACGTTCAAGCTCGTCGCAGCCATTCGTCGAAGGAAAGAGTTTATAATGTATCTGTGACTTGTGAAAAGCAAGTGGGAAGAAAACAATCAGGTAGCGCGAAAGGGAGTCTACTGAATTGTTCTTTTTCTCTTCCCTCGAAAGAACACACCTTTCGCGATGGCCGAATCGAACCGATCTCTCGCTGTGGCTAATGCGCGTATTGCGGCGCGTAAATCCGCAGCCGCAGTGTCATCGCCTGCGCTTGACGCCGCGGTGGCGGTACTACCTGATCCACTTATCGCCCTTGCGGAAACCATTGCTGGTTTCATGGGCGCTACGAAGAACAGCGCGATTTACTTCCGTAATCCAGTGCTTACTCGGTACGGCTTCGAAATCCAACATCTGAGTTGGGACACTCATAAACACGGCGAGCACTCTCACGCGTTGATCGAAGCGGGTCTACGAACAAAGCCTTTCGTGCTACGTAATAGGTTCGTCGTGAGTACGAACAGTTCCCGTGAAGACCCGCTACTTTCACCGGTGCAACTGGTGAAGAAGCTATTCGCGGAGATCGGGAAGCAGCGCAGTTGTAACGAGTGTTTGGACACTTACGATGAGAAAGATCTACAAGATGGTAAGTGCTGCGGGTGCTATCTCGCGCAAGCTCTCAATCCCCAGAGTCACCAATGCTCGATCTGCCAATGCGATGCGACGGCTGTATACTACACGACGCCGTGCGGGCATCACTTTCACAAAGCTTGTATCGCGGGTGAGTTCGAGAAAGTGGATCGTGAGCGTGGAATGATGCACTCGGATGACTCGGAAGAAGAAACAGTACCGATGCGGTGCCCGAACTGCCGCGGTGATATGAACAGCGTCTTTGCGAGTATGATGTATCGCGGGTAATTCTTCTCGTTCGAAGAAGAATAATGTGATACGGGGCGTGTAGTCCCCGCATCGATGCGGCTCTGATCACTTTTTTTAACTAATATTATCCCGCTCTTTAAAACCATGAGCCTCGATTCTCAATTTGGCGGTGCACAGCTGTCGAAACTCGCTTCCTACGGAATTGTCTCCTTTAACCCTACCGTTGGCAGCAGCCCTGCTATCAGCCCCGTGACCACGACCACGCTTCACG